>CEUS01229844.1_pt1 | contig 11626 bp, 7 predicted proteins | sample 427031 | NCBI WGS metagenome assembly CEUS01 (sample SAMEA2622837, study PRJEB7988) | marine metagenome | biome: marine biome (ENVO:00000447); feature: marine epipelagic mixed layer (ENVO:xxxxxxxxx); material: "saline water (ENVO:00002010), including plankton (ENVO:xxxxxxxx)" | depth 140 m | reverse complement strand
GGTTACCCAAGGCCAGGCGTTCGTGAGGGCTATGGTGAAATGGACGCCGTTGTTTGCCGTCGTAATTGCTATGAGTGTTATCAGTCCTTTCCCTGTTGACCCAAGCAGAATGGCCCTGGATCCCAATACCATTGTGCCGCAGCACGGTCCAGTACAGGAGGAGGTCAGGCTCGCAGACATTGTGCTTTACGGTGGGCTCGTGCTGTGGTTCATACTTGTGGCAATAACCCGAAAGGACTCTGACAGACGGGGTCTTCACGACAGGATTGCAGGTACCCTAGTTATGCGGGTCCCATAAACCGGGACCGGATCCTAGGACTAACCGATAGGAAATGCCCGCAAGGAGTAACGAACTCTCTGCGGGCATTTCCTATCATTCTGCAATATCAGGCTGCTATTTCTTTGACCCCGAGATCCTGAAGATCCCATCCCGTTTGATGGTCTGGTCCGCATTGAGGTCATTTACCACCATCCGCAGGGAATATCTGCCAGGTTCCGCGTTCCCCAGATCAAGTTCAACGAAATCGGACACCCAATTCTCGGTACCTACCTGTTCGTACCTGACCTCGATAGTCTCTCCATCTTTGCGTATTCTCGGAAAAAATGTCCTGGGTGTGGTGTCATCCACAGACTTTGAGGTGACCTCGTAGGCGACTTCGTACCGGGTGTTCCCATAGGTATCTCTAATCAAATTATAAATTTCAAAGTAGACATAGACCGGACTTCCCGAGTTAAATGTTCTGGAAGGGGCGGGCAGTATGTCCCACTTTCCTCTCAAGAATTTCGAATTCGATGCAGCCTGGGATTCCACGATATTTTGAGCAATCTGAATGTCACTCAGCATGAGACCGGGGGCGTGGTAGTCCGGGAGTTCGAGGGTTTGCTGGTAAACCTGAAGCATATCTGTGTGTTTCCGCCAGGCTTCTACAGCAAGTCGGTAGGTCCCCGGCGTGACCAGCATATCTGATTTGTCCATCGCCAGGAGGCTGCGTCCAAGGTTGTGATCTGAAACAGGTACAGCAAGGGCGTGCTTCTGTTTGTGCATTTTACCCATCCGGCTGTCCATGAGCGCTATTCTGCGTTCAACGATTACCGTCGTATCCACGTCCTCCCGGCGCGCTACCTTGTCTATTGGCAACGCAACATTGACCTGCAGGTCTATTTTGCCATCTTCTCCTCTGAATGACAATGCTTCGTAGTAGAAGTCGAGGGGTTCGAGCATTGTAAAACTGTATCTTTCCGGTTCCTTGCTGGCAATGCGGCTGATACGTGCCGCAGGGGAATGGACGTTGATCTGGTTCAACAGGGTTCGCATAGGACCTTGACGCTGCATGTTGACTTCTGCAATATCTGATGCACTGGGCGTGGGGATGGGAGCGAAGTCGAACATGCCGGAAGCGAACTCGTCAGTGAATGCGATCTCGATTCCGGAGTCGATGTCGGCGTAAATCCAGACTTCCCAGGGAACGGAGGACCAGTCCGCTCCTGAGGTGATCGGCTTGTATCGTTCCATGCCGATCAGCGTTTCATCTATGGTGGCCAATGGTTGAGAGGAGGTCCCCGCATCCGTGTTTTTAAGCGATGTCTCGGATACTTGCATCGAGCGGATGGGATATACTGGACCGACAAAGGTCAAGGGAAGGGATGCGTTGCCGTACAGTTGATAGGCCATCTTTTCCTGAATACGCTGCACATTCAGGGGCATCTGGGCGTTGAGTTCCATCCAGTTGGAGCGAAAATCCGGTTCACCATATCTGATGTAGACCTCACCACGACGGTCGTATGGAAATTTCTTTGTCCCGTAGAAAGCACGTGCATGCCACACCCTGCGATAGTGTTCCACGCGACGCATTGCCCCGCCAGATGTCTTGAACGGGTCCTTCGCCAGCCAGAAGTTTCTCAGAAAACGCTCTCTTGTTTCCGGGTTTGTGGACTGGTAGGCCCGGACTTCCCGGGGAAGGCCAACCAGCGAGATGTCTTCGTATAGGCCTTGTGCTTCTGACGACAGACCGCCAATGTAGCTTTGAAAGGCCATGAGGGCACCCTCATAGTCTCTGTCGTTGATTAACGTCTGAGCAAGAATCGGGAGTCCACTGGTTCCTCCCAGCCGTACCGCCAACTCTTCCGCCTCTTTGTATTTCTTCTGCTTTACGAGTTCTACAGCGAAGGCATGGGCTGCCGTCTGGTCATCGGGATGCTGCTCCAGATAGTTCTTGTAAAATGCGTGGGCGGCCTCAACCTTGTGTTCACGTTGATAGAGTTTTGCCAGTAGCAGGTAAGGGGGTGCGTATTTTGCATTGTGCCGTATCGCCTGATCAGCGGATTTCCTCGCCTTCGTGGTCTTGGTGGTTCGGAGGTATGCCCGGGCGAGGGCGTAGTGCGCATCGGCGCGTGTCGAGTCTGCGGCAACGGCAGCCTGGAGGTGAGAGATGGATCCCCTCGGCCGATTTCTCAGGTCCATCTTTACGAGTCCCAGGCCGAGATGCCCATCTGCGGATTGGGGATCGTTTTCAATGAGCCTTTCAAATACTGCAGCAGCACTATCCTTCTGGTTAAGATGGATGTAAAGATGCCCAATCCTCACCTGTGCCAAATTGGTGAACTCCCCACTGCCAATTACGTCCGACAGCTGCTGGATAGCGTTTTCCGCAATTTCCTTGTCTGTTGTAGATTTGGCCTCATTGTATATTTCATTGATCTCCAGCGTGGAAAGTGCCGACGCAGACCCAGCAAGACCAACGATCACGGCCATTACGTAGCACATCCTGAGCATTGGCGATTCGGTTTTGGCCTGTTTGCCTTGAACCATATTTTACCTTTCTGATGTTTCGGTTTGAGGATCCCCGGTTTGGGAATTCCCATTACCGTACCAATGATTTTACGCCGCTAGGTGAATTTTGGTTCAATTTCCCAGCAATTCAACAAAGGTAATGGTTTACAGGTCCAGTTGTACAATTTTCTTGATCGCAATCACTTTTGGGATGATTCGAACACTCTAAGATGATGTCGTTTTTCTACAAATCTGAGCTTCGATCCGAAGGGTATGGCCGTGACTACAGGAATTGTCAACTGACTACCTGGACTGGAGCGAGGGTAGCAGATTGAGATCTGTCAGATTCTGCAAGAGTGAAGACAACGGAATTTTACCTATCTCACTGTTTTATCTCCTTTTCCCTTGACTTAAGTATCGGTATATTTTATTATTTACTACGCTGTAGAAGGGTGAAAATACCAGGTTGTATGCAACCGTTTTCGCCGGGCAAAAAGGTGGGGTGAAAGAGGCGGAGGGCTAAATGACGTTGATGGAAATTCTGTCAGGCAGTTCCGTAATTGTTGGACTTAAAGGACAGGATAAGCACGAGATTCTCAAAGAGATCGTGGAAGCGGTAGACGAGCAAAAGATCACCGACCGCGAAAAGGTTCTCGAGGCAGTCCGTCAACGTGAAGAGATTATGAGTACAGGCATAGGTCACGGGATCGCCATTCCACACGGCAAGTCCGAGTATGTCAAAGAGTTGAGCGGCGTGCTTGGGATTAAGCGGGAAGGGGTTGATTTCGATTCTCTTGACGGCAAATCAACATTCATATTCTTTTTGCTGGTTTCGCCTTTGGATGTGTCTGGTCCGCATATTAAGGCACTTGCCCGAATCTCTAGGTTGCTGAAGGGTGAGGATTTCAGAAAACGTCTGATCGATGCCGCCGATAAGGAAGAGGCGATATCCTTCATAGATGAAGAGGAGAAGCAGTAAGCGTGAACCAGCTTTTAGGAAGGATCTGTTAGACCTGCCCGCCTGAAATGGAGCAGGCTTTTTTTTTTACGGAACCAAAGTGCTGCTGCTGAGTCCAGAATTGATCCAGACGAGTGCATCCCTATTTTCCTGACGGAAAAAAAGAATGCTTGGCCTGTCCTTTACCAATCCAGCCCTGCTTCACGGCCTTTGGGCCGGGCTACTACCGCTGTTGATTCACCTTCTGAACAGGCGGAGGACTGTCTCCGTACCTTTCAGCAACGTGGCTTTGCTGCAGACCTTGCAGCAGGATCGCATGAAGAAGGTGAAGCTCAAGCAGATTCTGTTGCTCATCATCCGGTCCCTGATTTTGTTGCTTCTTGCATTGGCCTTCTCGGGGCCCACGGTAAAGGGCACAAGGTCTGATGGTACAGCAGGTGCGCGCACTTCGGCGGTCCTGCTCCTGGATCGATCCCTAAGTATGCGCCATCGCCTGAACGGTGGCACTTTATTCGACCGTGCCAGAGAGCGGACACGTGAAGCCCTGGGGCTATTCGATTCAAGAGATGACGTCAGCCTCCACCTTTTTGACGACAGGACGGAACCATTCAATTCCCGTTCCGTGGAACACGTGCAGTCCCGACTCGAGATCGCACAGCCGTCATACAGAAGTACCAACCTGGGACCTGTACTGGTTCAAGCGTTTAGGCAACTCGGGTCCTCCGCCCTTGTCAACCGAGAGCTCTACATCATCTCCGATATGGCCAGAGGGGGATGGTTGTCGGTTCCCGAATCCCTCCCTGCGGTTTCTGGTCTGTCCATTTTCGTGGTACCTACGCGTCCGAAGAAGGTCAGGAATCTGGGTGTTCTTGCCGCGTCCCCTTTGGGACAGGTCCTTTCCGTGGGCCGTAGTGCAACGCTGGAAGTGGAATTGGTCAACTACGGCCCAGACCCCGGTTTCGAGATTCCAGTTGAGGTGTATATGGATGGACGCCGTATTGCACAGGAGCTGCTGTATCTGGAACCAGAAACAAATAAGAAATGGCACTCAAGGTTCACTCCAGAAAGAGGTGGGCAGGTCCCTGTCGTGCTTCAACTTGGCGAGGATGATTTTGAGCCTGACAACTCCCTAACCGCTGTCCTTGCAGTACCGGATCAAATTCGGGTCCTGGTGCTCGGCGAAACTACGGGTGACACGTATTACATAGAACAGGCCCTGGCCACTTCCCAAGATCACGGTGACCAGATTATTGTGCATCGGGCCAAGCCTGAGGAATTGAACCAGAGTCTCTTGGCAAATGTGGATGTAGTGGTCCTTTGCAACGTGTCCAGGCTTCGCAGAGGACAGATAGACGTACTCCTACGAAAAATCAAGCGAGGCACAGGTTTGCTGGTGACGCTTGGTGAGCAGATAGACATCCGACATTACAACAGCGAACTGTTGCCCGCCTTGATGCCCACCAAGCTTATCTCCGTAGTGGGCAACCCGGACCAGATGCGCACCTATCACAGTTTGGAACGGCCGCTCCCCGTTCACCCTGTTTTTCAAAACGCTCGACCGCAAAAGACCTTCAAGGGGCCGCGTTTCTACGCCTACTATAGGGTCCAGGTCACCGAATCTCTTGGTACAATCGTTTCCTTCAATAGTGGTTCTGCAGCCGTCCTTGAAACCAGGATCGAAGAAGGCCGCACGCTGATGCTTACTTCGAGTATAGGTCAGGACCTGTCATGGACAGATCTACCGGTTACCGGATTATTCATTCCTTTTTTGCACCAGGTCATCCGATACCTGGCTATGGAGACCTTCGGCAAGTCCAACTATGTGGTGGGGGAAACCGTGAGTCGGGAGATTACCGGGATCCGGGCAAGGGAGGCCCTTCTAAAGCCCCCGTCCGGTGAACCCAGAACCATATGGCCGGAACAAAGGGGTGCCAATCCGGTTTGGCCTGTGGGTGACCTGAACGAGCCGGGCATCTGGGAGATATATGCAAACGAGAGGTTGGCAGACATGTTTGCTGTTCATCTTCCGGAGGAGGAAGTAGCCCTTACACCTGTGGCGAGAATAGAGGGACACTTTGAAGATGCAGATGTCTTCACGGTTGCAGAAGAAACAAAACTGTCAGATGCAGTACTAGAGACGCGAATGGGTAAGGAGCTCTGGCGACCAGTGCTGGGGATGGTGCTCGTCCTCCTGGCAGTCGAGATGCTCCTGGCCAGGTCAACAAGGACGGCAATGGCAGGTGCCTGACGGTATCCGCGAACCGAAAAATATTCATAAATATATATTTATATTAATTTTATGTCGGTACACCTTGACTTTTTCAGGGCCTGCTCTTACTTTTGAACAGCGGAGCCCGGATGGATCTACCTGCTTGGGTTATTGGATGTCAACTCACCTGATCGGCCAGATTATCCAGATGGCGGCATCACCTTCAGGAGTTTTGTACCCTTCTGCGAATACTCGAACCCAATTGAATTTGCTGTTCTTTATGTCATTTGTTAGGTCGAGAGCGTAACAGTTTGTTACACAAGGAGAATTTATGCCGAATGCACTTGTGGTGGTTGAGTCGCCGGCAAAGGCCAAAACCATCAACAAGATATTGGGGAAAGATTACGTGGTGATGGCCAGCATGGGTCACGTACGAGATTTGCCGCAAAAAGATCTTGGAATTGATATTGATAGTGGTTTCCTGCCCCGATACCAGACGATCAGGGGGAGGGGCAAGCTCCTGCAAAAACTGAGATCAGCCGCAAAATCGGCAGGTAAGTTGATTCTGGCTACTGACCCGGATCGAGAAGGGGAAGCTATTGCGTGGCACGTTGTGCAGGCCTTGAAACACGGGGGAGAGATTGAGCGGGTGATGTTCAATGAGATAACGGAAAGGGCGGTGAATGAGGCCGTTGCGAACCCGAGCAAAATCGACCTACGTAAGGTGGACGCACAGCAGGCTCGACGGGTGCTTGATCGGTTGGTTGGATACAAGGTAAGTCCACTTCTCTGGAAAACCGTCCATGGGGGGTTGAGTGCCGGTCGTGTACAGTCCGTGGCACTTCGGATGATCTGCGAACGTGAGGCTGAGATCCAGGCATTCGAACCCCAGGAGTACTGGACGGTAGATGCCATGGTCAAGGGTGAGGAAACCGATCCCTTCAAATCACGTCTGTTTGCTTACAAAGGCGAGAAGCCTCAGATCGAAAATCAGGAACAAGCGGATGAAATTGTGGCACAGCTTCAGGAGGCAGCGGATTCAGAAGCGGCGTACTTCATCAAGAAGATCACAAAGAAGGAACAGCGTCGAAATCCGGCACCGCCGTTTATCACAAGTACACTTCAGCAGGAAGCTTCCAGACGGCTTAGGTTTACGGCGCGGAAAACGATGATGGTTGCCCAGCAGCTGTACGAGGGCATCGAGATCGGCGGAGAAACTACGGGCCTCATCACCTATATGCGAACCGACTCCACACGGCTGGCGGATGAGGCGGTTGCATCGGCCAGGACGTATATTACGAACAGATTCGGTAAAAATCACCTACCTAAGAATCCTCGCGTATACCGCAAGGGCAAGGCCTCGCAAGACGCCCACGAGGCGGTTAGGCCAACAGGAATCGAACACCCCCCGGATTCGTTAAAGTCCTATCTCACACCCGATCAGGCAAAGCTTTACAAACTGGTTTGGGATCGGTTTATCGCCTGCCAGATGGCACCGGCGGTTTACGACCGCACAACAATAGATTTTGGCGCAGGGAATTGCGAACTACGTGCCACGGGTTCGGTGCTCAAGTTTCCGGGCTTCACGGCACTGTACACAGAAGGTACCGATGACGAACAGGAGGAGGCAGAGGGGCTTCTGCCAGCCACTCTGACAGAGGGCGAACGGATAACGCTTGTAGAGCTGCTGCCCGAACAGCACTTTACCAAGCCGCCACCCCGTTTCTCTGAACCAACTCTGGTAAAGGAGCTAGAATCGCTTGAAATCGGCAGACCCAGTACGTATGCCCAGATTATCAGTACTTTGCAAGACAAAGACTATGTGAACCGTGATCAGGGACGTTTTTCGCCCACCGACCTGGGTAAAACGGTGAGCAGTATACTGGTCAAGGCCTTTCCCGACGTGTTCAATGTAGACTTTACCGCGAAGATGGAGGGTGAACTCGATCAGGTGGAAAACGGTAGCTACGATTGGGTTAAGGTGGTCGAGGATTTTTATGGTCCTTTCTCTAAGGATCTTGACCGGGCAGAGAGTTCACGAAAGGAATTGAAGGCCTCGCTGCAGGAAGTAACAGACAAAGCATGTGAAAAATGTGGCGAAATGATGGTCATCAAGTGGGGACGTAACGGACGGTTCGTGGCCTGTTCCGGATTCCCCGAGTGCAGAAATACCCTTCCTTTGGAGGAGCAGGATACGCCTGAGGTGACCGGAGAGAAATGTGAGAAGTGTGATTCCGACATGATCATCCGGACTGGAAGAAGTGGGAGATTCCTTGCCTGCTCGGCTTACCCGGAGTGCAAGAATACTCGACCAATTTCGTTGGGAGTGCCTTGTGTCAGGGATGGGTGCGAAGGTCATCTGGTGGAACGGAGCAGCAGGAGGGGAAAGACCTTTTACGGGTGTAGCAACTACCCTCAATGTGAATTCGTAGCGTGGGATCGTCCCCTGAACAAGGAGTGCCCGATGTGCGAGGGGCCCTTTTTGGCGGAGCATACCGCCCGAAAGGGAGACGATTCGGTTCGTTGTCTTAAGTGTAAACACAAAGTCGAGCAGGAGGCATCGAGTGAGGAGGAGGAGATGCATACCTAGTAATCCATTTTGCACACAGAGTGATACTGGTAAGGGATTATGCAGGAACTTATATCGGAGTTCCTGATTCATCTTGAGCAGGAACGACGATTATCCATACACACCTGCCGTGCCTACGGCACCGATCTGAGCGGTTTCCTGGGGTTTCTTGATTTTGAGAAGCAAGGGGCGCCGATGGATCCTGGAGAATTGGCCCGAGACAAAATAAGGGCCTATCTGAGCCACTTACATGCTTCAGGATTCGGGCGTCGTTCTATCGCCAGGAAGCTTGCCTCGCTCCGGACATTTCTGACCTATCTTTGCCGGACTGGAAGAATCGGGAAGAACCCCGCCCTCCAGGTATCACCCCCCAAACAGGACAAGACACTCCCGGTTCATCTCGATGTTATAGAAGCTCAGGGGGCTCTGAACGCTCCTCCGGACGACACCATTCTCGGTTTGAGAGACCGCGCCATCCTCGAATTGCTTTACAGCTCCGGGATTCGTTTACGCGAGCTGGTTGGACTGACGGAAAGCGCTCTGGATCTCGACTCGGGCCTGGTTCGCGTTCTGGGAAAGGGTGGTAAGGAGCGGATTGTCCCCATAGGCAAACACGCAACGGATGCCATGCGGCGATATCTGACACGACGTCCTGAGCTAATGGATTCTAGTGCAACAGGCGAGGATCGTCACCGTGTCTTCCTGAGCAGAACCGGCAGCCCCCTCAGCCCAAGCGGGGTGCAGCACCGAGTTGTCAGATATCTGTCGGAAGCGACCGGGAGACGCAGGTTAACCCCTCACACGCTTCGGCACAGTTTCGCCACCCATCTGCTCGATGCCGGTGCGGATCTGAACGCGGTAAAGGAGATGCTGGGTCACGCGAGTTTGTCGACCACCCAAGTGTATACGCATGTGAGTGTTGAAAGGCTGAAGAAGGCTTACAAACAGGCGCATCCAAGAGCGTGAAGGTGGCCTGGTTGGAGACTCAAAAAGGCAACTATGCAGATTCACATTAGGACCCAAAGCGCGGTGTTGACCGCGCTGATTCTGTTTTCGGGCTGTGCTCGACCGATGCCGCCCCCCGGTGGCCCGCCTGATAGGACGGCACCGGTGGTGGAATGGACATATCCCGGTCCAGATTCCGTGGGAGTAGATCCGCAACTCAACATAAAAGTCCGATTCAGCGAGTCGATGGACCGCGGCTCAGTAGAAAGGGCAGTATTCGTATCGCCCAGGTTTTCGAGTGAGCCCAAACTAAAATGGCAAGGACGGGAGTTGGAAATTGAGACTCCGGAGGTGCTACGAAAAGACAGGACCTATCTCGTGACGATCGGGTCCGGAAGCTCCGACGAGTCGCGGAATCGAATGGGTTCTTCATACAGCTTCGCCTTTTCAACCGGGCCAAGGTTGAGCAAGGGTGAAATCCGTGGGAGCATACATCTTAAAGGGGGCGCGCAAGCATTCCTTTGGGTATACGATCTGAGCGAAGGTACTTCACCTGATCCCTCATTCGACCCACCAGATTACGTTACACAACCTGGGCAAGTCGGCCAATTCCAAATACCTCGCATCGGCACAGGCCGTTATAGAGTCTTTGGATTCCTGGACAATAACCGTGATCAATTGTTTACACCTGCCACTGACGACCTGGCCGTGCCCTCAGAAGATCTCACGGTGTCCTCAGAAGAAGAGGCGGTGGAATTGGGTTTTCTCAAACCTGCCCTGAGAGACACGACAGGACCTGTATTCCTGTCTGCCAGGACACCGGACAGCGGTCAAATACTGCTCCGGTTCAATGAACCCGTTAAGATGACTCGACCGGTCGGGGTTAGTAGTGCGTCCGGAATTCTGAACGTCCTGGGGACTTACACGGACGCTGCGAATTCCAGCCAGGTCTGGATCCTGACAGCGCCACAAGTGGCAGGTGAGGCATATCAGATCGACCTTTCAGGAGTGGTCGACCTCGCAGGAAACAGTCTGGTGCCGGGGGAATCGGCAAAAGTACGAGGCGAGGGGGAGCCCGATCGGCGTATGCCGGAGGTCGTCTCTACGGTGCCCGAGCTTGGAGAAAAGTACGTTTCACCGAAGGCAACCCTCATTATGAACTTTAGCGAGGCCATGGACGTTCAAACTTGTGATGATCTTTGGCTCAGGTCCGATACCACGCGAGTACCGGATGGTAAGCTACATTGGTCTTCGCCAAACCAGCTTGTCTTTGAACCCCGGCCCGCGTGGGAGGCGGGTGAGACGTATCATGTGCAGGTGATCCCGGGAATTCTCACGGATATTTCCGGGAATGCCCTGCCGGACTCTCTGCACTTCCGGTTCACCGTCACCTCACCCAAAGATCTGGGTGAGGTGACGGGTACGGTTGGTCATTCCCAGGTGCAAACTGTTGTTCAGGCGCGCCAGATTGCATACCCGTTTCGCCTTTATCAGACCATTGTAGCTCCAGTAGACACCTTATTCGCCCTGAACGGATTGGTCCCAGGCAAATACCAGATTTCCGGCTTCCTGGACAAGGACGGCAATGGGATCTGGGAGATGGGATCAGGGTTTCCGTTCGTTCCTTCAGAACCTCTGGCAGACTACCCCGACACGCTTGAGGTAAGGGCACGCTGGGCAACCGCTGCGGAGGAGCCCGTTCTTATCGGGTCGCAATTCGAGAGGTGAGATTGGCACAAACCGAAGAAAAGAAAGTTGTGTTCAGACATTTTCTTCTGCCGGGACTGTTGCTGCTGACACTTTCTACGCTGGTTGTGTACAGGTTTACATCCAGGACACAACCGGATGACGAAAGGGCGAGGGCGCGTGTGATCCTGAAGAGTATACACAACTTGGAGGTCTCGCACCGGAAATCACACGGATCCTACATCCCCATCAATGCGTTCAACAACGCCGATATCCTGAAGCTGAGGTCCACACCCGGGAGGTTTCGGTATCGGGTGGATATAACCGACAGTTCCTTCGTGGCCACAGCGAAAGCTGACATGGACGGCGATGGGGAAGTGGAAATCTGGCAAGTGAATCATCATTCCGACCAACCAATTCTCGTTAAAGAGGACTGATGTGACACGTGCTGCACTCTGCATTCTCTTACTGCTCCTGGTCACCGTGCCG
>CEUS01190083.1_pt1 | contig 11627 bp, 7 predicted proteins | sample 427031 | NCBI WGS metagenome assembly CEUS01 (sample SAMEA2622837, study PRJEB7988) | marine metagenome | biome: marine biome (ENVO:00000447); feature: marine epipelagic mixed layer (ENVO:xxxxxxxxx); material: "saline water (ENVO:00002010), including plankton (ENVO:xxxxxxxx)" | depth 140 m | reverse complement strand
GGACGCACCCAGACACCGGGCCTCGAAGGACAGGATCATGCGTACAATGTGGCAACCCACTATGAATCACAGGCCTGGCGATTCGCCGGCGGCTTTATGGAAAGCGGCGACAACTTCAATCCAGAAGTGGGGTTCACCCGACGCGTGGGTTTTAGGAAAGTCGACGGTGGCGTCTTCTATACCTGGAGACCCGAGAACTTCCTGCGATCCCATGAACTCCGGCCGCATGTCACGTTTAACCGTTTCTGGAACTTTAACGGCTTTATCGAAACCTCGTTACTACACATCGACAATCGATGGGAATTTGAAGATAGCACAACACTGATGACGGCATGGAACATCAGAAAGGAAGGCGTCACTGAAGCCTTTCAGATTTCAGGCATTCCTGTCCCCCCAGGGCAGTATGACTGGAACGAAGGGAACTTTTGGTTTATCTACAATCGTGCCGCTCCGGTAAATGCGGCGCTCCGAGTGATCGTGGGAGGATTCTTTGGGGGCGATCTCCTCACGGTCCGCCCCTCGTTAAACATTCGCCGCGGCGAAACATTTAATCTATCGTTAACCTGGACCCGGAACAATATCACGCTACCCCAGGGACATGTCGTCACCAATCTCGCGGGAGCGCGTATCGCGTACAACTTTTCCCCACGAGTCTTCGCGCAAAGCCTGATGCAGTATAACGACAGTGCCGATCTCTGGTCCGTGAACTTTCGATTCGGCTGGTTACAGGATGCGAACACCGGACTGTTTGTGGTATACAACGAAACGGACGGCCTAGGGGATTTTCTGCCGTCAGGTTCCGGCCGAACGTTAACACTAAAATATAGCTACATGTTTGATCTGTTAAATTAAGGATCAGGCGTCTCAAAAACATCGCCGTTCGCGGCACGACCTGCACACTGCCCACATCACAACCGCGGCACCACAGACACGCACTCTGAAAATTATTCCAGAGACTTAATTTTCACATTGCGAAATCTGACACGTCCCGCCGCATTGTATTGCAACGCAATCGGACCTCGGGTATGCCGCGTCGACCGTGCATCAACGGTTATCTCTCCATTTAATTTGACAAGGAGGTGATCGCCATTGGCCACTATTTCAAACGTGTTCCACTGCCCTACGGTGCGCGGGGTCGTCGGGATTCTTGCAATCTCGTTAATACTCCCAGTCGGCCAGGTCGTATGTGGATCGTAGATGTTGATTTCAAACGCATTGGCCTGCGTAATGGCACCCTCCGCCGGACAGCGGATAAAGACACCACTGTTGGCCATGTCATCGATCCAAAACTCCACATGCAACTGGAAATTGTCATATTCCGCCACGGTTGCCAGCAGTCCGCGGCCAGAGTCCGGTACAGCCGTAATCATACCATCCTCTACGACCCATTCTGCATCCGATCGCGGGGCCCATCCAGTAAGACTCTCCCCATCAAACAATAAACGCCAGCCTTCTGCACGTTCCGCACCTGTCAACACGTTCGCCGATTGAGCCAGCACCGTGGGCATCAATGCAACTAGACTCCAGAGCACGACCGCTACTCTCACATTCCTTATCATCTGCTGTCCTCCCTCTTCTGACAGGTGTCTACCGTGAAACCCGATTATATCTGGAGTCAGACCTGTTAGAATGGCATCAGCGATTCTGACACACCAACCTTGGGGGCGTCACGGCTTCGACGGGGGTCGCGGAATCGTAGAATGCATGCCGAGCACTATCGACTCGTTAATCCGATGGAAAAACACTGTAACTGCGGATTCGCAGCTTGCACTCGCTGCTTAATTAAGTAGCGCGTCTCCCTCGTGCACGCCCACGGCGCGGGGATAGACGCCATTTAGTGGGCTGGTCATCGCGCGCTGCCTCGACACACGATGGCGAGACAAAATCGGAGCTAGCAGCTTGTGATTTCTGTCACTCTTCGACACTCGCTGTGAGATTTAAAGAGTGGACACGCATGTAGAGTTCTACGGAGACGTATCTTCGGACGCGGGTTCGACTCCCGCCGCCTCCACCATAATTGATCCCACCTCACTCTAGCTCGTGCAGGGGAGAGGTCAAAGTTGGAGGGACTGATGCGAAGAGGACTAGACGTTGCAATGGCGTTGGTGCTCGTCACTGGTTCGGCAACGGCGTTGGAGGCACAGAACTGGCCCAACTGGCGCGGTCCGACACGAGACGGTGTATCCGTCGATTCGGTGCCGGTCGAGTGGGATACCGAGAAGAACGTGTCGTGGAAATTGCCGATGCCTGAGTGGACAGGCTCGACTCCTGTCATCTGGGATGACTTTCTTTTTCTGAATGTCGCTATCGATGAGGACTCAATCGAGTTGTGGTGTCTCAACCGCAACACGGGGCAACCGATCTGGAAGAGGTTTCTGAGTGCCGGTAATAGGCGTCTACGGAAGCAGAACATGTCGTCTCCTTCACCTGTTACCGACGGACAACATGTCTGGGCCATGACCGGAACGGGAACGATACGAGCGTTTGACTTTTCCGGTGAAGAGGTCTGGGTTCGAAAGATTCCAGACGACTATGGTCCTTTCGGCTTGAATTGGGGCTACGCATCGTCTCCTCTGTTTCATGACGAAGCACTCTACATACAGGTTCTGCACGGCATGAAGACCGATGACCCGTCGTATCTACTTCGCATCGACGCCGTCACAGGCGAGACAATATGGAAACAGGAACGCCCCACAAAAGCACTCCGTGAATCACCCGACTCATACACGACACCGGCGCTTCTTCAGTATGACGGCGTCACCGAGATCGTGATCACTGGTGGCGATGCAGTGACCGGGCACGACCCAGAGAGCGGTCAGGAGTTATGGAGGGCTGACGGGTTGAACCCGACGCGCAATCAGTCGTACCGTCTTGTCGCCTCGCCTCTTATCTTGGATGACATCATCGTTGCGCCCACGCGTGTACGACCACTTTTGGCTCTTAGAGCAGGAGGTCGGGGCGACGTTCTTCATTCGCACGTTATCTGGGAAGCCGAGAATGGACCAGATGTTCCGACACCCGTCAGCGACGGGGAGTATCTCTATATCGTTAATGACCAAGGTATCGTCTACGTTCATGACTTGCAGACCGGAAATTTGATCTACGGACAACAGCGGATCCAGCCCGGCACGTACAGCGCGTCTCCTGTGATCGCCGACGGCAAGATCTACGTCACGAACGAAGATGGCATGACGACGGTTTTCCGGACAGGTGCCGCCTTTGAGGTGCTCGCCCAGAACCCGCTAGACGACTATGTGCTCAGTTCGCCAGCGCTTTCTGACGGGCAGATCTTTATTCGAACGAGCGGGTTTCTTTACGCCATTGGTGAGCGCCGTAGCGTCGGGGACCATTAGTGGCAATGACCAACAAGTTCTGAAAGTTGCCAGCCCGGTCGAGCGTCTTATAATTAAGAGAGCACCTACAACATTTGGTGGGCAAGTTTTCACTAAGGTATCGGGAAAGCTCGCATATATAATTGTTTGCGATAGGAAACGTCGTTTCAGAGAGACTAGACCTTAAACGGAGAAATCATTGATCATGAAAGTACTAATGTTGAATTCAGTGAGCCGTCAAAGCCTTACAGCCATGCTTATTACCATTGCCTTAAGTGTCCCAGCTCTCGCGCAGGACTTTGCGGCTGGTGAACCCATCGGTGCAAACAATGAAGCCGGACAATGGCAGCCGATGTCGGATAACGTGAAGGTCTTCGGTAGCTTTCATTTTTCGGAAAGCTGTACCTTTGATCCCAACAAGAACCTGATTCTGGCGATGAATACTGGCAACCGGGGCGATACCGACGCTGCGAATGATGGTTACGTCTCACTTATCAATCCCGATGGAAGCGTGCATACACCGAAGTGGATCGGCGCCACCCGCGACGGCCTAGACCTCCGTGATCCCTTAGGTAGCGCCGTTAAGAATGGCGTCCTCTATACGGTTGACTCCGGCCACGTCCGCCTCTTCGATCTCGAAACCGGTCGTCCCCTGCGATCGATCCCTATTCCGGCCTCTACCATACTGAATGGTATCGCCGTTGCGGAGGATGGGACTGTCTATGCATCAAACACCAGAAATCCTGAACAGATGTGGAAAGTTACCGCGGATGGTGACGTGTCCTTATTCGCAGACGGTGCACCACTCGCGGCTCCCAATGGCGTGGCGATCGATCCGGACGGCAACATTGTCGTCGTGAATGTCGGTGACAACGCCGTTATCAGCTACAACCGTGACGGTACGGTCATTCGTACAGAGCATGCGGTCGAAGGCGGCAACGATGGGATCGTGATAACCACCGACGGGACGAAGTACATAAGCAGCGTGCGAAATGGAAGTGTGTCTCGCATCCGACCAGGTCAAGACGCAGAGATCATCGCCTCGGGCATCCCAAGCGCAGCATCCATGTGCTACGACTCGACGCAAAACCAACTCGTCATACCTCTCAATGGCAACTACGCGCTCGCATTTGTGCAGCTTGATTAACCTGTTCCGTGTGTCACAGACTCGTTGGGCTGAGACGGATGATGACCGGAGAGTGCCTTCCGAGGCCGGCTCAAGAGTCTCGTGATGCCTACTAACCTGCGTTGGATTAACGCCTGCATCATCTCGCTGCTTTGTGTCGCTTGCACTTGGCTACTTTTAACACGTGGCAAAGAGGTGTATCCCGGCTACACAGAACCACTTCTCCTTCCGCTTACTCCGTTTGTTTTCCTGGCGGCCGCCGTTTTGTTTGCTGCGGGTTGGCATCGGCGGCGTCCTTCCAGTACCGATAGAGAAGAACTCAGCGCTCGAAGTTTCCGACGCTGGGTTGGTGTCATCGTTGCGTTCTGGGTTCTCAGCTTACCGCTGTGGCATCAGTTGGGTACACGGGTCACCGGTGAAGGAATCTCGTATTACGTCTATCTTCGCTCTGCCGTATTCGACGGTGATCTGGATTTCTCAAACGAGTACGAGGCCTTCAATATTGATGATGCCGATCCTCGTCTGGTAAATAACCTGACACCCACAGGCGTCCCACGAAATGTTCACTCTGTTGGTCCTGCAGTCGTCTGGTCACCCTTCCTCCTGATCGGACAGGCGGTGGAGAGTCTGGACCTGAACAACACAGAAGTGACCCCGTTCGGAGCGGAACGACAGACACACGAAGCACTAGACCGAGAGACCTTGGGACCTGGGTACGCCCACCCGTCTGTTGCAGCAATGGCCTTAGGCTCGATCGTGCTTTTTGGATTGGCCACCGTTCTCTGGTATCGGGAGATCGCTCGCACATTGGCTCCTCGGGATGCCACCATCGGCGTTCTTGGAGTCATCGTGACTGGACCGCTGCTCTGGTACACATTTTTCGAACCGTCTATGTCACATGCCCCGACGGCCGCGTGCCTGGTGTTTGCGATGGTGGCTTGGCGCGCCTGGGCACGGAACCCCGCGGCCGGACGTGCACTGTTGGTAGGGTTGACGGCTGGCCTCCTGGCGATGCAACGGTACCAGTTCATTCTCTGGATCATCGTGCCAGTAGGACATCTGCTGATCTTGGCGGGACGAAAAGTTCTGTGGCGTGTCGGCACGCGCGTGCTCTCGGGGACCACACAAGAGCAGGTGTCGGATGTTCGCCTGCCTATTCCTGTGGTGGGAGGACATCTCGGATTGATGCTCCTTGGCACAGTGATTGGTCTGCTCCCCCAGCTTCTCGCCTGGAAGCTGCTGTACGGGACCTGGGTGACCCAGCCTATGGGCGGAGGATACATGTTGTGGAGTGCGCCTGAAATTATGGGTGTTCTCTGGTCACAGCGACACGGTTTATTTACCTGGCACCCGGTCATGCTGATTGCCGTTGTTGGCTTAATCCCCGCTTGGAAGCGCGACCGGACGCTGACAGGGGTGTGTCTTGGACTATTGCTGGTTATGGTGTACGTAAACGCTACCGTCACGGATTGGTGGGGTAATGATAGTTTCGGTCTGCGACGCTTCGCCGGTCTCTACCCCGTTTTTGCCTGGGGGCTCAGTGCCGCGTTTGCAAGTGTGACGCTTAATCGGCGGCGGCGGGCATTCGTGGCAATCGTGGTCAGCTGTGCGATGTTTAACCTAGGCCTGGCGCACGGGTATCGAACAGGGGTGATCCGTCGCGATTGGTGGGTGAGTCTCGGAGATGCGATGCAATGCCAGGTCGTGGCTGTGGCAGATGCCACAGCATCGAGTCTCCGATGGACGGCTGAACGCCTTCCTGCGCTTGGAGGACTGTTCTACGACATTGTTGATGGTCATTTTATGTTGGATGCTCGCGGACTTGATCCAATGATTGACGTTGGCTCTACAAGTGATCGGCGGTACATCGGAACTGGGTGGGGATCTCGCGAACAGGGACCAAGTGGAGATTTTCGATGGATTGTCGGAACGAGTGCGGACCTATGGCTTCCGCTGCGTCACATACACGACCATCGTCTCACCTTATCCGGGTTGCCCTTGCGCGGGGACGAGCTACAACGACTACGCATCTCTGTAAACGGCGAACTCCTTGATGAAACCGTGGTCATACAGCATGCGGGTACATGGAGCTTCCGAATTCATGAGGATGTGCTTCGCCCAGGACTCAATCTGTTTCGGTTGCATCTTGCCTGGGCGAAAGCCCCGTCCGATGCGGACCGGCGGGTACTGTCGGCGGCATTTTCACAGATTGCAATAGAGCCTCTTGAGGAATCCTAGGAACCATTCGGCGATTCGTCGATGGCATCGAGTAACGCGGGATCGCACAGCGACGATAACTCGTCTTTGTTGTACGTGGTCATGTTCCAATCCGTAATGTCATCGAGATCCCAACTAGCCCCATTCAACACGTTATTCCTGCGAGTCACCACCGTGAACTTCCGGCACTGACTAAATGAAGCCGACTTGAGTCCCCAGCCAAAACGTCCCAAATCGTCTGACGACCGCTCACTGTCTGGGTGCGTACTTGCCGGGCGCATCGCCTCCTGCAGCTGTTTCTCTGTCATGCCGTCGCCGTCGTCCAAAACCCCGATCTCGGCGTCGCCATTCTTGTAGTCACATTTCAATGTGATTGCGGTCGCCCCGGCCGTGATACTGTTGTCAATTAGATCAGCCAATGTCGCCGCCAGATCATAATTGCCTAGACTTCTGGCTGACGTCATTAGATGTTCAGCCTGCGGTGGATTTCTTACTTTTTTTGGCATCGTCTATCTCTCGTAGATTTGCCTTACTGCATACCGCATGAGACGCCACAAGACTTGCGGAAGGCATCATTGAACAATGTTTTTTTTTGAATCGTAGGTTAAATTGAAAATAAAAGTAAACTGATTTTCTACTCCGCACGCCCGCGCAACACGCGCCGCACCGGACGCGGCGCCAGACGACCGACTCGCAGGATCGCGCGGATGTAAGCCGGACTCCGTGTTTCCGAGGCCGCCCACCAAATGGGATCCTGCCAGGGGGCCCTCCGCACGATCGTCAACAGATCTCGCCACCCCACCGGCGGACCCAACGGGATCTCCGCAGCGGTCGCATCGTGCTCCCAGGGAAACGCCCCCCATGCCGCTGCCTCATCCCGGGTCGGCGCGTGCCATAACAGGCCCATTAGTGCCTGCACCAGCGGGCTGAGATCCACTTGGTCGAACAGCTCGGGAGAAATTGGTGTTGAGAGCACCGCCTCGGTAGCGGTGCAAATCGACAGCTGCACCCGATCAATACCCCACTCCCGTATCCGGGCACGGCGGTTCATTTGGAGAACCGGGCGTACCTGTGCATCATGTCGTTCGTACCCAACGACTTCCCCGTGGTCCGCGGCACAAAAGACCTCACTCAACTGCCAGAGCCCCTTCAACGACTGATGGGCTCCATGACAAGTGGCGTCCCGGCAATAGGTGTCAATGACAGGACCGTCACCTGCCGCCAGCAATGGATCGCCGGTGCGCCAGATCACAAATCCCCTGACCCCGTGACCACCCCTGGTCCGTTTGATCTTATCCAGCGTGCGGATCTGACTGCCCATCCCTCCCGAATCTACAACCCCGCACAGAGAGTCATCAAAGAATTGCACCTGGGCCAAATAGTCCTCAAGCAACGCCCTCGCAGCCTTGGCCTTGGCCTCGATGAGCGGAGCAACGTCCGATCCCAAGAGAAGCGCGATCACCCTCTCCTGATCCTTGGAATCCAGCGGCACATCCCATCGAGACGCCGTGAACCCGGCTGTGTTCAGCAACTCGCCCAGGTCTTCAGGGCACAGGGACAGCCGGGACAATAGACGGCGAAGACTGTGCCCCTGCGCGTGGGTGAGCGCCCACCGCATATCGTCGGGAGACACCGTGGACAAGAGAACGTGATTGAGAGATTTACGGCTACAGAACAGGTACTGCAGGTGGACTGGCAGTTGCCATCTGGCTTGAAACATCTTGGCCACGCGGTACATGATTTGCCCCTCGCGCGCCAAAAAGTACAACCGGGTAATACCGTGTCGCGCCGCCTGGGTCAGCACCCACTGAACGTAGGCAGTCACCAGTGGGGCCGCCACCGATGTGGCTACTGTGGTCAACGCGTCAACATGTGGATCCGTCTGCTGCAACTGAGACCGCGCAGACTGCGATGCTGCTGCAAAGGCCCGCCCGACGGCGCCTGTCTGCCACCGCGGATCCGTCATCGCCCGTTCGAAACGATTCAGATTGGCCGTCTTGAGATCGAGAGGCGGAAGGCTCACCATATGGGCAGCCACAGCATCAGCTTCCCACCGTGTACCGTACAGAGAAATAACAGCTTGGTGGTCTATAGGATTTCGTCACGAAACGGTGTGCTTTAGAGCATCGAGATGATCAGCGAGTAGCCGATCATCTCGATGGAATGGCATCGTACCCTTACGCGTTGGACAGGTAGTCCAGGCGACCGGTGCTATCACCAAACGTTTCCACCGGCACACCCATCTTCTCGAGCATCGTCACCCAGAGATTCGCCACAGGGGTATCGTTTCTGTAGCCCACGTGCCGTCCGCCTTTGCGAGTGCCCGCAAGTCCCCCAACCAGCATCGTTGGGAGGTCGAGTTGGAAGTGCAGGTTCCCATCGCTCATCCCCGACCCATACACAAACATCGAGTGATCAAAGAGCGTGCCATCGCCATCAGGCGTATTCCGGAGTTTGTCGAGGAAATAGGCAAACTGCTGGGTGTGATACACATTGATTTTCGCCAGCTTCTCGAGCTTCGCGGGCTGGTTCTGGTGATGCGAGACCGCGTGGTGTCCATCGGGCACCCCGATTTCAGGATACGCTCGCCCGGTCTGTTCTTTCGACATCATGAACGTCGAAACACGCGTCATATCCGTCTGGAACGCCAACACCATAAGATCGAGCATCAGTTGACAATGCTGCTCGTACGAATCTGGAGCCGCACCAGGACGTTCGACAACTGGCAGTTCGCGCTCGCTCTGCGCCTCGGCTGCCTGAATACGCCGCTCCGTCTCACGCACCCCGTCAAGATACTGGTTCAACCGCAACTGATCGTGCGCCCCGAGCGTCTGCTTCAGCCGTGAAAGACTCTCTTGCGCCAGATCGAGCACGCTGCGCTCTTGTGCCAGGCGCGCGCGTCGGGCTGCGGGATCGGTGCTTTCAGTCGCACCAAACAATCGTTCAAACACCGCCCGTGGATCGGCCTCCATTGGCATCGGCGTTTTCTCATCCCGCCATGAAATCGTATTGGTATAGACGCAACTGTAGCCGGCATCACACGCGCCGAGCGTCGCGTTGCTGTCAAGCGAGAGTTCAAGGGATGAAAGCTGGGTCTCCTGGCCAATGTGCTGCGCAGCAATTTGATCCATCGAGATGCCAGCGCGGATGTCAGGCCCCTCTGTCTTTTTGACACGAGCGGAGGTTAACCAGGGGCCGCACGAGCGGGCATGCCCGCCGACGCCATCACCAACCCCGGCACTATTGGACAAGTGACTCAAGACAAAAAGGTTGTCGCGAAACGGTTCGAGGGGTGCGAGAATGGGCGTCGTATCGAAGGCCGCCCCGTAACTCTTCGGCGTCCAGTAACCCATTGACATTCCGTTCGGGGCATAAAATGCGCCCATCCGCATTGGTGTCGCCATGGCGGCTTTCACAGGGCCGGCGAACGCCGGCACCATGCTGTCAAGAAACGGAAGCGCTAGTGACGCGCCGAGCCCACGGAGAATGGTCCGTCGGGAAACGTGTTTTTTCGTGACAACGTTACTCATGGTTGCTCCCTCCCAGCTGCATGCACTCTATGTGCAGCTTGCAACGACGCGCCCTCAGTGGGCACGGCTCTCATCTGAAATGGCGGGCTCTTAATGATGCCCCGAATAATCGATGACCAGCTATAGTCATCTTTTGCTGCCTCACGCAGAATCTGCCGAATCGCTGGCCTATCATAATACTCCGTTCCGCGACCCAACGCATACGTCAAAAGTTTCTCAGTGACCGTCTCGATGAATTCCGTGCGCCGTGCCATAAGAGCATGCCTGAATTCCACGGGGCCATCAAACTTGGTACCATCAACCAGCACACCTGAAGCGTCAATCGGCTCTTTCGACTCAGCATCGATCGTGCGCCAGCGTCCCAGTGCATCGAAATGCTCAAGTGCGAAGCCCAACGGATCCATAAGTCGGTGGCACGTTGCACAGGCTGGATTGCTCCGATGCTGTTCGAGCCTGGCACGGACCGTCGTTGGAGGTGCGCCTTCCCCGTTTTCTTCCAGCGCGGGTACATCCGGCGGCGGGGGTGGCGGTGGCGTCCCCAAAAAATTCTCCAGTAGCCAGAGACCGCGAATAACTGGTGACGTACGGTTCGCGTACGAGGTCACTGCCAAGATGCTCCCCTGACCAAGCAGCCCAAACCGGCGTTCGTCGTCTAGTGTGACGCGGCGAAACTGGTTGCCGTACACATTCGGGATTTCGTAATGCTCCGCCAGTCGCTCGTTTAGGAACGTGTAGTTCGCTGTCAAGAGATCGCTGATGCTACGGTCCTCCCGCATCTGACTCTCAATAAACATTTCCGTCTCCTGCCGAAGTCCCTGGCGGAGATTCTCTTCAAACTCTGGAAACAGATTAGGATTTGGCGACAAATATTGCAGCTTCCGCAACCACAGCCACTGTCCAGCAAAATTCTTAGTTAAGGCGGCTGCCCGTGAATCCGCAAGCATCCGTTGGACCTGTTGTTCCAACACCACGGGATCACTCAATGTCCCTTGCTCTGCCACCGCCAATAGTTCATTATCCGGCAGACTACTCCATAGAAAGAACGACAGACGGGACGCTAATTCGGAATCACTGAGACTGTAGGCCGTACCAGCTTGTGCATCTACTGGGTCACGTACAACACGGAACAGGAATCCTGGTTGTACGAGCAGGGACTCGATGGCCCACTGAATACCTGTCTCAAAATCTCCGTTGGCCCGCCCTCTTCGATAGGCGGTCATCAATGTCTCAATATCCGCCTCGGTGGACGCGCCTCGATACGCTCGCGCAACGAGATGGGCAAGGATTTGCCGTGCGCAAGGTTCCTCCTCTGCTGCGCTCTCAGGCTGACAAACGAGAATGCGACGACGACTCGGTGTGTCACCCGCATCACCAGGATTGAACGGCCCAATAATTTGAACACCCGCGATCTGTGGTGCATTC
>CEUS01176408.1_pt1 | contig 11628 bp, 9 predicted proteins | sample 427031 | NCBI WGS metagenome assembly CEUS01 (sample SAMEA2622837, study PRJEB7988) | marine metagenome | biome: marine biome (ENVO:00000447); feature: marine epipelagic mixed layer (ENVO:xxxxxxxxx); material: "saline water (ENVO:00002010), including plankton (ENVO:xxxxxxxx)" | depth 140 m | reverse complement strand
CATGTTTTCAAGCCAATCCTGCATCCGTTTTCCTGCTGAAGATGGAACCCAGTTCACGGAGTCTGACGCAGCTATCATGCGAGGTCTGATTTCGTTGGAGCTAATAAACCATTCGTCGACGAAATTAAAGACGATTTCCTCTTTGCATCGCCAGCACACAGGGTAGCGATGGGCGTAGTCCTGTGCACTGAACAAATAGTCTTTGCCGGCCATGTTGTCTAAAATAAAGTCAATCGCGTCGAGAACATGAGATCCTGTCAAGTCTCCGAATCCTTCTAGATACTTACCTTCTCCGTCTATCGGAACGATCACAGGTAGCCCCTCTTGATGGCCGAGTTCATAATCCTCAGCTCCTGATCCGGGGGCGATGTGAACTATGCCGGTCCCTTCTTCTTCTGACACATCCTCCCAGTTTATTATTTGGTGAGCTACGCCAGACTGTGCAGGTAGCTCATCCCAAGGCCCATCGTATTCCCATCCGACCAGTTCAGAACCTTTGAGAGTCTCCAACCTGGTGAAGGATTCATCTAGGACGCGGTCAGTGGTCCCGGTGGACAAGTAGTAGACGGAGCCGTTCTTTTCGACTTTCTGGTAGTCTAAATTGCTGTTAACAGCGCATGCCACGTTGCCCGCTAGAGTCCAAGCAGTTGTCGTCCATACAAGAATAAACTCGTTGCTTCGGCCCCTGATAGGAAGCTTCAGAGTGACTGCCTTATGGGTGATCTCTTGATAAGTGTCGGTGCCCAACAACTCGTGTTGCGAGAGGCTTGTCCCACACCTCATGCACCAAGGCATTACTCTCCCTCCTTGTTTCAACCATCCGTTTTCGTGACATTGCTTAAGGAAGGCCCAGATATGTTCTACATTTGCATCACTGTGGGTAAAGTAGGAATTATCCCAATCCATCCACATCCCTAGTCTTTTTGACTGTTCGGTAATGCGCCGGGAGTATTTTTCAACCCTGTCCCTGCATGCTTTTGAAAAATTATCTAGGCCAAAATCTTCTATCTCACGTTTGGAATTGAGGCCTAAATCTCGCTCGGCTTCGACTTCTACCCACAGGCCTTGGCAGTCGAATCCATTTTGAAACCGCTGGTCATATCCTCGAAGCCCCCAAAATCGTTGGTAAGCGTCTTTATAGGTACGCCCCCAAGCGTGATGTACCCCCATCGGATTGTTGGCCGTGATTGGGCCGTCGATGAAAGAAAATCGCTCGCCCCCCTTATTACGCTCGACAAGCTTTTGAAATATCTGTTCGTTATCCCAAAACTGACGAATGTCTTGTTCAATCTGATCGAAGTCTGGATTCTTATCTGGTCGTTTAAACATGCGGTACCCCAAAGAAACTGTGATTCAATAATCGCCTAGGTAAAGAGGTGATTATTGGGGTGCCGAGTGTCCCAGTAAGCAGGGCATGTGTCAATCTGTTTGAAGTCAATATCATTCCTGCTTTAAATATTGTTTTTGCACCCAACCACCTTCTGTTAGTTGTACCCATACGAACCCGTCAACATTTTCACTGGCACCGCTAAGTTCGACTTGCTGGCCGTTCGGAGCGACTCGTGTAATTGGATAGGAAGTGCCTGCTCCTCCTCTGACATTTAGACCGCTTTCAGCTGAAACGATGATGCTTGGGGGCGTCGGTGGAGGATCAGTTGGTTCAACTGTGAGTGTGGTGTTAGGAACAATTTCTGGGACAACAGGCAATTGTGTTGGAGGGGTGGTCAAGGGCTTGGTTATGGGCTGTATGGTGCTGGCTACAGTGACTACTTTAGGGGCACCGGATGATATTTGGTTGGGCGTAGCATCGTTTGTTGGCGGTTGTCCAAAATAAAACCTCAACACTAAAAAGCCTATAAAAGGTATGAGGCAGATGGAAAATATCCTAACTGCAGTGGAAGGCGGTTTATTCTGTGTCAACCTGATAACTACTCCTAGGTGGCTTCACTCAATCAAACTTGTATAGATTGTAGAAGGAACTGAAAATTTCGTATGCTATTTTTACTCACAAAGTCATTATCGCCTTGAATACGAGGGCAACCTCACATACAATCGCTGCCCAGCGCCATGGCGGCGGGGAATGGGCGACGATGTTGTCACCAGAACATCCAATGGTCTAGATGCTTCGGATTTATGGGGTATCTAGTAGGAGCAATTAGAGTAGAGCGGTCATCATTTAGGAGGTTTACATGGCAAATAGTCCTCAAGAGGTAATTGAGTTTGCTAGCCGATCTGGCGTTAAAGTAGTCGATATGAGGTTTTGTGACTTGTTGGGGACCTGGCATCATTTTTCTTTGCCAGTAGCTGACTTGTCACCAGAGGTTTTTAGTGTAGGGATGGGATTTGACGGATCCAGTATCAGGGGTTTTCAGTCGATCGATTCCAGCGATCTTATGCTGCTTCCGGATCCGGAATCGGCAATCGTGGATACGATGTTGGAAACTCCGACCCTTTCACTGATATGTGATATCCATGACCCAGTTGATGGAATTCCTTATGGGAAGGATCCACGTGGAGTTGCCAGAAGGGCTGAGGAATATCTCAAGTCTACTGGCATCGCGGATACAAGTTATTGGGGACCTGAGGCTGAATTTTTCATTTTTAACAGTGTTCGTTACGACAATGCTGCGAATGCCTCGTTTTATGAAGTGGATTCAAATGAAGGTACTTGGAACACGGGTGCTGAAAAAGATCTTTTTGGAGAGCCAAATCTTGGCCATTTGCCACGGCATAAAGGGGGATATTTCCCAGCCCCACCTGTAGACCATTACCAGGATTTGAGAACCCAGATGATGCTGGCTTTGCAGGAAATGGGAGTGGAAGTTGAAGTTCATCATCATGAAGTTGGTACAGCTGGGCAGGCTGAAATAGACATAAGGCGCGGCACGTTATTGAAGACTGCTGACGCGATGATGACCTATAAGTATGTAGTCAAGAATGTCGCTGCAGCGGCCGGGTGTAGCGTAACGTTTATGCCAAAGCCAATATTCGGAGACAATGGTTCTGGGATGCATTGCCATCAAAGTCTGTGGAATGGGGAGGAACCGATCTTTTTTGATGAAAATGGATCCTATAACTCCCTCAGCGATACGGCCATAAATTACATAGGCGGCATTTTAAAACACGCTCCTGCTCTATTGGCATTCTGTGCCCCCACGACTAATTCGTACAAGCGGCTGGTTCCGGGCTTTGAAGCTCCTGTGTCGCTAGTGTATTCCGCTAGAAATCGAAGTGCTGCCATTCGCATACCGATGTATAACAACCTTCCATCGCACAAGCGAATCGAATTTCGATGTCCTGACCCTGCTGCTAATCCATACTTAGCATTTTCGGCCATGCTTATGGCCGGATTGGACGGAATCCAAAACAAGATCGTTCCGCCAGATCCTGTAGATGAGGACATCTACGAATTGGTTGGTCAGGGCCAGACATTTACTTCCACTCCTGGCAGCTTAGACGAGGCCCTTAACGCTCTCGAACAAGACCATGCGTTCTTAACTGAAGGTGGGGTTTTTAGTCAGGGCCTCATTGATTCTTGGTTGGATTGGAAGCGTAATGAGGAGGCAGTACCAAATTCAATGCGTCCTACACCTTATGAATTTCAACTCTACTATGATGCCTAATATTGTTTGAGGGCAAACTTGTAGTCGGTTAAATAGCTTTGGCAGTATCACCGTTTTGGGGGAGGAGTGGTACTGCCAAAGCCTACTGGTTGTGGGTAGTGTAAATCTCGAAGTATTATTAGTTTCTGGACCTACGGGTTTTTCGATGCTTGCTACGTGCCTTCTATAATCTATATGGGGACATCGTCTGTGTTTTTGGTGTGCGGCGATTATATTTCTTGAATCTCATCTGTGTCTGTAGGGGAAGTGGGGGGGGTGGTGTTTTGAGAAAGCAAGCCTCCAAACTGCTCTCTCCCTGATGTGGCCTGCATGAAAGTGTCCTGGATCTGATTATCGTCAGCTACGGAACCAGCTTTAGTGTTTAGCGGTCCCTCAAGGTACATATCATGTTCATAGCGCAGGCAGCAAAGGAGTCGACCGCAAACCCCAGAAATTTTTGCTGGGTTCAAAGGGAGGTTTTGGCTTTTTGCCATCTTTACGGTCACGTTACCTGGTTCTATCAGCCAAGTCGAGCAGCATAAGCTAAGCCCACATTGTCCAACTCCATCCACTATTGATGCTCGGTCTCTAGGGCCTACTTGCCTTAGCTCAATCCTGGTTTCAAATATCTTTGCCAAATCTGATGCTAAAGCCTTGTAATCTATATCTTTTTCGGCAGAAAACTGTAAGGATAAATTACTGCCATCGAAACAGTAGTCTGCTTTTAATGGCGATATTGGGAGCCCTGTGTCTTGGACATAATCTTTGAAACGAGTAAGTGTGTTTTTAGATAAATCCCTGTAATAATCCATTTGCTGTTTGTCTTCCTTTGTCCCTTTCCGGATCACCTTTTTTAGGGTTGACTTTAATTCGGCGTCGGCCAGATCGGTAGGGGCAAGTACTACTCGTCCCAACTCATGATGATTAGCGGAATCAACGACAGCAAGATCATTGACATGAAGGTCAATGCCAATAGGATCAAAATAATAAAGTCGTCCAGCCCGTCTGAATCGGATCCCTACTACTGTTGGCATAGTTGTCTAAAGGCCTAACTCAAGAAAAAGGTGCAGACTACCTAATGTGGTCCCACTCTTGCCACAATCATTATATTGCTTTAACTTATTCCTAGAAACAGGTTTTCTAGAGTAGGTTTCAACATAGTGTTGCTAGATATGGCTAGGCAAGCCTGATCAAGACGGGTGGTATTTTTGTGCCAAAGCCTGTAATTAGCCAAACTTTGTGATGCCCCGTCCTTACGGGCGATTCTCATTTCGTCAGCTAGCTTTAGAGCCAAAGTATTCAAGGCTTCATGGGCTGCTTGGCGGTCATCCCCCAATTTGTTTGCAAGCTCCATCTTGCTAACGATATCCCCTGATAGCGCGGAATCGAATTCTTCAAGCAAATCAACTAGTTCACTGATTAGGTTGGTATTACAAGCCATTTTTAGTGCCCAATCGATTCTACCCTCAGAAAATCGTTTGATTAGGTCACGATGTCCCGGTGGGAGCGATTTAGCCTGTGAGTCCAATGCCATGTCGATTTCTTTGTCGCTCACTGCTGGTAAGCGAATGACCGAACATCTTGAAGTGATAGTTGACGGTAAGTCGTGAATGGTAGGGCTGATAAGAATCATTTTGGTCATTGGAGGAGGTTCTTCCAATGTTTTCAAAAAGGCATTAGCAGCACCAGTTGTTAGCGACTCTGCTTGGGGAATTATTGCCACCTTATACTTGCCGCTCGTTGTGGTTAACACTGCTCTACGTTCAAATTCACGAACCTGTTCAATAAGAATCTTCTGGTTAGATTCGGATATTTTGAGTTCTTGAACATCGAAATCAACAGACCTGTCAATTCTTGAACATGTGGAACATGAATTGCACGGCTTGGGTAGTCTTTCGCAATTGAGAGTTTTGGCAAACAGTTGTGCCAGCTTTAATCGCCCAGTACCTTTGGCCCCCACAAGAAGGATTGCATGAGGTATTTTGTTGGTAGCGACAAAATGTTTGATCATCCGAATAGCTGGATGGGTTTCTTCAAAGTTCCAGTTAACCAAAGACTATGTTTCCTATTGATTTGATACCGTATTACCTTAACAGCATCTGCAAATGATCTGGTTCTTGGTGTGTGGTGGCAATCGAGCTATTCTTCCATCGTTGTGGTAAGACAGTGAAGAATAGAGTTGGTCATTTCTCCCAAGAAAGGCAATTGGCTTCCATATGATTTGTTGGCAGCTGGAGTGAGAAAATGAGAATACTTGTTGTAGGAGGTATGGGCAATGTCGGAGGAAGACTCGCTGCAACTCTTGCAAAAAGAGGCAATCATGTCACTGTGCTCGATGTTCGATCTAGCCCTGTTGAACCATATGTAGTGTTGGACGATTGTGAAGTGCTGGTTGGCGACATTACTGAAAAAGCAGAGCTTGATGAGACGTTTAGGTTAGGACAGTTTGATTCTGTTTTTCATCTAGCCGCTGTTCTATCGGCCGATGCTGAGAAGGATTTTGATCGGGCTTGGAAGGTCAATATGGTAGGTATGCGCAATGTATTGCTGGCTGCAACGTCATACAAGGTGAACAAAGTTGTCTTTTCTAGCACGACTGCTAGTTTTGGCCCTGGAGTAGAAGAACCTGTGCGCGTGGATTCTCCTCAATGGCCAGTAAGTCTCTACGGCGTTACTAAGGTCGCCGGGGAGAGGCTGGGGGTCCGGATGCACTATCGGTGGGGGATGGACTTTAGAGGCTTACGATTGCCCTCGGTGGTCTCTCCATTCGGTGCTGGTGGCGGAGTCACAGCATTTTGCTCTCAGTTATATGAGCACGCTGTGGGAAGAGGTCATTATCAATTTTATGTTGAGCCAGGGGTTGGTAGGCCTGTCGTTTATGTGGATGATGCAGTTTCCGCGTTGATACAACTGCATGATGCAAACGAATCCAGCCTCACCCGGAGGGTTTATCAGCTGGGGGGTATTTCGGCTACCTCAGAAGAAATGGCCTTGTCAGTATTGAAGGAATTGCCAAACGTCCAATTTACCTACGAACCTGATTCAACCAAGAACTCTCTTGTGAAAAGCCTGCCAATGTATGTGGATGACCATGATGCTTCAGATGACTGGGGGTGGGTCCCTAAGTACGATCTGCAAGGAATGACCAAGCGAATGATTGCAGAGCTCAGGAGTATATCCGAATGAATCAGAGCAAGCCGTGCATTATCTGTGTTGCGATTACTGGATCGGTGCCGACAAAGGATAACAACCCGAACATACCTGTATCCATAATGGAGCAGATAGAGAGTACTCAAGAAGCATTTGAGGCGGGAGCTTCAATTGTGCACTGTCATGTTCGTGATGAAGGCGGAAGGCCTACTTCCGATCCAGACCGATTTTTCCAGCTGAAAGATGGTATAAGAAAATACTGTCCAGGAATGATTATTCAATTTTCTACTGGAGGTAGATCAGGTTCAGGGAAGGAAAGGGGAGGCATGTTACATATTGGCCCAGAAATGGCGTCACTATCAGTAGGGTCAAATAATTTCCCTAGTCGGGTTTATGAAAACCCTCCTGATCTGGTGGATTGGCTAGCTAGACAAATGCTTGAGCTAGATGTGCGGCCGGAAATTGAAGCTTTTGACCTTTCCCATATTCACCAGGCTGCAGCTATGTTTCAGGAAGGGCTAATCAGACATGTTCCTTATATTCAGTTTGTAATGGGCGTAAAGAACGCAATGCCGGCCGACAGGGATGTTTTTGAATACTATGTGAAAACTGTAGATCGATTACTGCCTGGTGCGGAATGGTGTGGGGCAGGAATTGGGAGATTCCAGAGAGTCGTAAATGAGTGGTGTGTAGAACTAGGAGGCCATACTAGAACTGGTATGGAAGACAATATTCGAGTGTCGAAGGAGAAATTGGCCGTTTCTAATGCGGAACTTGTCGAAATAGCCACTGAATTATGCTTTCAATACGGGAGGCCAGTCGCTAGTTGGCAGCAAGCTCGAGAGATACTGAAAATCCCACTCAAAACTTGAAAAGGTTACGTTGCTGCCGGTAAATGATCTATAGCCATACTGGTCACTAATGATTAAATGCAACTCGTGTGGTGCAATTACGTAATCAGTGATTCTCTTTGGGCAACCCTTCATAGGCGTCTATGAACTCTCGTATTTTAGTTGTGTCTACCGTGTCAGATTTCATTAGCCTTCCCCATGCGGACAGCGATATGTGGGCATCCACAATCCCTGGTCCGGGGGCGATTATCACTTTTTTGTCGGTGTAGGAATTGCCTATTGCCTCTAGGGTTTTGACAAGCGATGCGCATTGTTCAGCTTGCGCATCGCAGCTGTATTGCACAATTACCCCTCCTTCATCAAGATTTGCCACTTGTAGTTCATTCGATATTGGTTTCGAGTGGATGCCCCATGGGGCCAATTTTGCTGTGCGTGCTCCCGATGTCGGAGGTATAGTCAAATATGGCTTGTGAAAATTTGGGCCGTTCGGCACTATCACAGCTGGAATTGTAGGCACTTGTTCCCCTGGCGAAGAAGATAGTACTCGATTTAAAACAATGAATTCTACGGGCAGCAATCCGATGAAGACGGCCATCATTAGTATTACCCTCCCTCTACCCATAGTAAAAGTTGGCATTCCTTTATTTTTCGATGAGCGCTTGTGAACGGGTTTGTCGGTAGAGTCTTCAGGCTTCGTCACTACTGATTCTGCTGATTTACCGTTGGCGATTGAGCGAGCTCTACGTCTCCTTCTGGTACCCACGTTTATTCCTTTCAAGTCTTTAATAAATAAAAATCAACTTTATTTTCACAGCCAATGCTATACTCACTGACCAGTTGATGGCGCCCATATGGGTGGTATCTTAGGATTATTCAGACTTAACAAACTTATTTAAAGGTCCGGGATTTATCATTGTCTTACACCGGTACTAAGCAACAAGCTATAGAGACTCTTCGGGGTCACGATTCTGATACTGGATCTACAGAGGTCCAAATCGGAGTAATTACTAGCCGTATTGTGCATTTAACAGAACATCTTCAGGAGCATCGTCATGACCACCATTCGCGTCGTGGCCTCCTGTCTCTAGTTGGGAAGCGTGGTTCACTTCTCCGTTATCTGCGAAATAAGAACCCAGAGAGGTACAAGGAGGTTATACGAATTCTCGAACTGCGCGGCTAATCAATGATATGACTGCGCATGCTAGTCCAAAATCGGACGCTACGTTATTAACCTAGAAATTTAGGCGTGTGCTGGCGTAGGAGAGAAGAAGAAGCGTTCCGAGCTTTAATTCTTGGGGTTTTTCTTCTTCACTCTTCCCAGACTGGCGCCTGGGAGACTTTTATTGAAAACTCATGTAGAGGCCCAATTAGGGGGCCAGACATTACATATTGAAACAGGGCAATTTGCCCCGCAAGCAGACGGATCCGTTACGGTTCGTTACGGGGAATTAACATTGCTAAGCACCGCTTGTATGAGCGACAATCCTCGCGAGGGGCTGGATTTTTTCCCACTATCCTGCGAGTTTGAAGAAAAAACTTATGCTGTTGGTCGTATCCCTGGATCGGTTCTTCGCCGGGAGGCGAGACCACCTGACACAGCCATACTGACAGCCCGGTTAACAGATAGACCTCTAAGGCCATTGTTCCCCAAGGGAATGGTCAACGATGTTCAAATCATCAACACCTTGTTGGTTTCCGATGAAGACAATCAGCCGGATGTGTTGGCTATCGTTGGGGCGTCGACAGCTTTAACAGTGTCGCGGATTCCATTTAACGGGCCTATTGGTGCCGTTCGAGTCGGTCTAGATGGAGATGGGTTTGTTACAAATCCATCTCGAACTCAGATGGAAGAGCACCCTGATTTGGACCTTGTGGTGGCGGCGAGCGAAGAAGGCATTGTTATGCTGGAAGCTGGAGCAAAGCAAGTGTCAGATAGCGTAATGTTTGACGCTATCCAGTATGGATATAACGAATGCCAAATTGTCATCAAGCTTCAACATGAACTCAGGGATCAAATTGGGGTTGACAAGGTTGATCCGGTTATCCGAGGGGTGTCGGAGGAACTTGTTTTGAAGGTTGATTCTGTGATCGGCACTAAGTTGCGATCGGCAGTAATGTTGCGTGACGATGCTCGAGCGGAGGCTATTTCTATAGCCCGTGAGGAAGCGATAGACAATCTTGAGTCACCTGAAATCGATTCAGGAGATGTCAAGGGGGCGTTTGATGCCGTGCTCAAGAAGCATACTAGGCAAGCAATTGTGGTTGAAGGTGTGCGTCCGGATGGTCGAAAAGCTGATGAACTTCGTGCTCTATCTGCTGATGTAGGAGTGCTTCCAAGATTGCATGGTTCAGGTCTATTCCAAAGGGGCCAGACGCAGTCATTGAACGTGGTAACTCTAGGGAGTGGACGTAATGAACAAAGGGTAGGGATTGACAATTTAGGGCTTGAACCTCCCAAAAGATTTATGCATCACTACAACATGCCGCCATTTGCATCAGGTGAAGCTTATCCCATGCGAGGGCCACGGCGTCGAGAGATAGGGCACGGATATCTTGCTGAGCGCGCTCTACGAGGAGTCCTGCCTAGTCAGGAAGATTTCCCTTATACGATAAGAACTGTGTCAGAGATTTTGTCTTCCAACGGATCGACTTCTATGGCAGCTACGACTTCATGTTCGTTGGCCCTGATGGATGCTGGGGTTCCGATCCTTGCGCCGGTAACCGGGATATCAATCGGTCTTGTTACGGCTGATGGCCATCAACCTGTATTGTTAACTGACATACAAGGGGCTGAGGACCATTTTGGGGATATGGATTTTAAAGTGGCTGGTACTCGCGATGGGATCACGGCGATTCAATTGGATATCAAGTTGACTCATATATCTCTTGAAGTAGTACGTGGAGCTCTAAGTGCAGGGAATGGTGCGCGTGAAAAGATTTTGGATGTGGTTGAAGGTGCGCTATCAGCTTCGCGACCCGAAGTGGGCGAGTATGCTCCAAAGATACTTCGCCATGCGATCGATCCGTCAAAAATCGGAGAGATCATTGGTCCAGGAGGGAAGGTCATTAGGCGTCTGGAAGAAGAGAACGAAGTAGAAATAAATATTGATGAGGATGGGACGGTCACGGTTGGATCTGTGAAGCAAGATGGGGCTAAGAGAGCGATCCAGATGATTCGAGATATTGTTGGGGACATTGAGATTGGTCGAACAATAATGGGTAAGGTGGTGCGAGTATTAGATTTTGGAGCGTTTGTCGAAATAGCGCCCGGAAAAGATGGTCTTGTACATATTTCCCAATTGGCCGAATACCGTGTAAACAAGGTTGAGGATGTGGTTTCGGTGGGAGACGAGATAATGGTGAAGATCACTGAAGTGGATGATCTGGGTCGTATTAACTTGTCTAGAAGAGCGGTGCTAGAGGAGCACGGAGTGGTGCCTGCTAGCGCGGAAAGCAAGAGAGAGGGCGATGGTAATTACCGGGATGATCAGGAGTCTCCTCGTCGACGAGACCGGCGTGGAGGACGTGGAGGGCGTGGAGGACGTCGTCCTGCACGCGGAGGACGTGACCAAGGCAGGTAATCCTCATTACTGGATATTAGGGTAGGTAAATGATAGATGTATTAGTGTCAGGTGCTGCGGGCAACATGGGTCGTCAGGTTGTGAGGGCATTAAGCGAGGATGACGGACTCAACTGTGTCGGTCTTTTTGACCAAGGCTCAATACCGGAACAAGTCATCGATTTAGCACCTAATGCGGAATTGGGTGATTCGTTGTCAACTCTGTTTGATCAATGTTCGCCGGATGTGATGGTTGACTTTACTGATGTAAGTGCTGGGAATGCCAATATATTGCAAGCTGTGCAAGCAGGCGTATCTACGGTGATCGGCACTACGGGATTTTCCCAAGAACAAGTTGGAGAAATTTCAAGCCAGGCCATTGCAAGATTGATTGAGGAATTTCATAGGTAGGATCTCCTTCATCAAATGCATTAACAAAGTTTATCACATCAGAACGATCAAGTTT
>CEUS01550293.1_pt1 | contig 11629 bp, 10 predicted proteins | sample 427031 | NCBI WGS metagenome assembly CEUS01 (sample SAMEA2622837, study PRJEB7988) | marine metagenome | biome: marine biome (ENVO:00000447); feature: marine epipelagic mixed layer (ENVO:xxxxxxxxx); material: "saline water (ENVO:00002010), including plankton (ENVO:xxxxxxxx)" | depth 140 m | reverse complement strand
GGATTTGAACCAGCGACCCCTGCCGTGTGAAGGCAGAGTTCTTCCAACTAACAGTCCTAAAACCCTTTAAATAACAGGCTCCGACTCCACGCAAATGGACCTGAATGGACTGGAAAGGACTGGAATGGACCCAGTTTCAGCACGTTTTCAGCACACGGATTCATGGTGTGCTTACTGTGCATAGTGTCATCTCTCAATATGATTTGTCGCCCATCGATTAAGGCCAACATCTGTAACCGAAGCTTTGAGGTACATGTCACGGTAGTAGGGGAATAGTTTGCGAGCAGCAGCTTCCGATTGTGTGATTTCTTCGTTGTATTCGACCATTAGTTCGCGAACTTCTTCTTTTATTGTTTCTTCATCAATCGCTAATACACGACCGTTTTCGGCTACGATGTTTCCGGCCACCATAGTAAGTACGACCGAAGACCCATTCTCGCAATATACGAGCTGTCTCCGGAGATCATTAAGCGGTGTGAATGCTAGAGTGTTCAAGTCCACCAGAATTAGATCTGCTTCATAACCAGGTGCAAGTACGCCAATTTTGTTCTCAAGTCCCATGCCGCGTGCTCCACCGTGTACGAGGCATTCAAGAATCTCAGGTGCGGTTGGCCAATTGTTATATTCGGGATCAGTAATCTTATGTATGAGTCCTGTTGTTTTTCCGACTCCCCACAAGTTAGTTGTGTCATCGACGGATGCTTCATCGGTTCCCAAGCCAATTGGGATGCCGAGCGAGCGCATTTGCCGAAAGGGCATAATACCACTACCAATTTTAAGATTGCATACGGGATTGTGGGCTACGCTGCAATTGCTTTGGGCCATCAACTCCAAATCTTCTTGGTCAACCCAAACTGCATGTATGACCATCACTTCACTTTTAAGAACCTCAGCGTCGTGAACGTAACGGATTAGTGATTTACCATATTTTTCCTTGCCGAGAACTCGCTGCAGCTTACTTTCTAAAATGTGAATGTCGTAGGGGATTTGATGCTGAGTACTAAGTTGAGACAGAGATTGGAGATAGTCTAGATCGACCCTTTGTGGAGCGGAACATGAAACACCGGTACCAATACGGCCATTGAATGTTCCGTTCCAAGTATCAATGAACCAGCTATATAAATCGATGAGGTCTTTGTTGGACATTAGTGGCGCAGCCGCCATCTGTTGTCGGAGAGGTTTCGGTAAGAGGTCATAGAGAAATGGGTATTTCTCGTATTCGATTACATTGGCTGTGTCTATCGTGACTACTGCTCGCATTCCAATATCCACATATGCTTGCATGAGGCTATTGATCTCGGTCTGAGTAGGGTACGGATTGTAAAATGCATCGTCGTGGACTGAGGTTATCCCAAGTTTGAGCATCTCTATTGCTGACAACAGTGTACGTACATAATTAAGGCGTTTGGACGGGAGCTTGTTGCTGAAAGGTGGAATTTCGTACAACATGAAAATTTCAAGGGGATAATCGTCCACCGCACCTCTTAAAAAATTACCGGGCGAGTGGAAATGTCCATTCACTAACCCAGGCATAGCAAGTAACCCATGGGCATCAATGGTCGATATTTGACTTTCAGCGTTTGAAATATTCAGATCCGGTCCAACTTCAACTATCTTAGATCCTTCTATAAGGATATCGGCACAATCATATTCGGTGTCGGATTCGTCTAAAGTGAGTACACGGGCGTTTTTAATAAGCTTCATTAGCGAGAGTTACTCCAGGAAACTACTGTTTAATCGACTTTACTATCACCGCTTTCTTGGTAACGTTTCAATACACATTTTTGATGTCGAAATTAAGAGCATTAATATTAATGTCGAGAACGTAACGATTACCATTGACCTCGGATTGAGGGTATGTTATCAATGCGTGGCGGATATGATATATCAATAGTGTCTGTAGATGCAGTGAAGATTAAACTGCCATACAAGTACCTTAGAGGAGGGTTAGACTATGTTTTTTAGTAACTTTGCGGAGTCTTTACGATCTAAGTCGAGTTTGTCGCGTCGACTAATTGGTGTAGTGACATCGATCTTGATTGGTGTAGTTGTGACAGTGTCACCAGTTAACGCGCAAGACAAGACAATTACAATTGCGGTAGAAGGTGATCCAACACGACTCGATCCACATACGCATGGGCTGTGGCTTACCTATCGAGTTGTATATCATATTTTTGAAGGGCTCGTTCAGCAGGATTTATCGCGAGATGATGTTCATATACCACCAATAATACCTGCACTTGCTGAGAGTTGGGATATTTCAGCTGACGGAAAAACATACACTTTTAACCTTCGTCAGGGTGTCAAGTTCCATGACGGAACGGATTGGAATGCCGAGGCGGCGAAGTTCAATTTTGATCGATTGCTCGACTCGAACGCTCCACACTTCCTAGAGACTGCTGTTGGTGGTAATGGTTGGTGGGTTGGTGATATAGAAAGTTACGAAGCATCTGATAGCCACACATTTGTCGTACATCTCAAGACACCTGTTTCAAATTTCTTGCAACGTCTCGTAAATGGCGGTTATGGATCTGCGGCAATGTCAAGCCCGACTGCAATAAAGAAATATGGTGAAGATTTCGGTAACAATCCGGTCGGTACAGGGCCGTTTAAGCTTACGGAGCGAGTGTTTGGTGAAAAGATTGTTCTCGAAAAGAATTCAGATTATTGGGACCCAAAACGAACTCCTAAGTATGATCGGTTGATCTACCAACCTATTGTTGATGACGCCGCTCGTGAGCTGGCACTGATATCTGGTGGGGCAGACATTATTGCAAGCCCAACTCCGGATTCATACGACTATATCAAAGGAAAAGGTTTCGAAATCGTATCAAAGAGTGGTCCAGGCCTGCAGGCACTATGGTTAAATATGAAGGACCCGAAGTTGGAAGACGTCCGGGTTCGGCAGGCGATGTACATGGCTATTGACCGTGAAGGACTTTGTACGTTATTGCGCCTGAATGAATGTTTACCCCACTACAGCATCATAAATCGTCACGGGCCTGGCTATGACGAAGGATTTATTCCTTATAGCTATGATCCGGAAAAAGCTAAGCAGTTACTTGCTGATGCAGGTTATCCAGATGGCTTGGATATCCGATTTGAATGGGGAGCCGGTGGTGCAGGCGCAGTAGGAACCAAGGCTTTTGTCGAGTGGGTACAGCGTGATTGGGAGAAGGTGGGAATTAGGACGGAACTTGTTAGTTATGATATCGGCGCATATTTTGGGCAAATGTTGAAAGGTATGCGTGACGGGACCCAGGTTATGACGATCGGCTGGGGTGAAACGTCATACATCTGGCTAGAGTTTGTCATTACGCCTGATGCTCTGCCGCCGAATGGGTACAACTCGGGCTACTACGATAATCCAGAATTAGGTGCAGTCATGAAGCAAGTAAAGACGGCATTGACTGAAGAGGATATGGTTAGCCGTTTGCAACAAGTGGCCAAGATCATAGCTGACGATGTGGCCTGGATTCCGGTATATGCATATAAGTTGGCATTTGCGGTTAGCCCAAGAATTAAGGGTTTTGTGCTCGCACCGGAAAATTGGCAGGACCTGACGCTACTAGAAATCGTCGAATAGTAAAGAAACAAAGCCGGCTGAACCCCTTTACTGCTGATGCAGTGAGGGGGGTCAGTCCTTTGTTGTTCTCGAAGTGTTTTATTATCTCTGCGTATGCTGAAGTTTTTAATCTTTCGAGTACTTTATGCCTTGCCTGTTCTTGTAGGTGTTGCCTTTATTGTATTCATCGCGTTGTACCTCGCCCCAGGCGACGTTACGCAACAGATTCTTGGTTTGGCTGCCAGTGAGGAACGAGCCCAGGCATTACGCATTCAACTTGGACTGGACAAACCGGTTCTCGTTCAATTCTTTATCTGGTTAGGTAACCTGCTTCAAGGCGACTTAGGAATGTCGCATTATATGAATATCCCTGTCGTTGATGTCCTGTTTCGCAAGATAGGTAACTCTCTTATCTTAATGGGTGGAAGCCTTTTTATCGTTGTTCTGAGCAGCTTTGTCCTTGGCACCATGTCTGCAGCACGCTTCCGTCGTCCTTTTGACCGCTTCACGGTTGTGTTGTCACTGCTCTTGGCTAGTATGCCGGTTTTCTGGCTCGGTCTTGTGCTTTTGTACGCATTTGGAATCGTATGGCCTGTATTTCCAACCGCCGGTATGTATGATCTAAAGAATCCAGGCGGCGTGCTCGACGTATTGCATCATTTAATCCTGCCAGCAATCGCGACCGCAGCAGCTGGAGTTGCCATCATGACACGCGTAACGCGTGCATCTTTGATCGAGGTGTTGGGTCAACCTTACATTATGGCTGCTCGGGCTCGTGGACTGAAAGCCGGTTCGGTTGTTTACGGGCACGGTGTGAGAAATATCCTGCCCCAGTTTGTCAACATGACGGGTCTAAATGTTGGCTTTCTGTTCGGTAGCTCGGTCTTTGCTGAGGTAATTTTTACCTGGCCTGGTATTGGTCTTCAGTTATACGACTCCATTCTTAAACGGGATGCCGCAATGGTACAGGGCTGTGTCCTTGCGATCGCTATTGTTTTCGTACTCAGCAACCTTATTGCAGACTTTGTGGTTTATGTGCTCGACACAAGAAAGAAGTAGTTTAAACATAGGGCGATCGAGTTACTGACTATGGAACTGGAGTCCAATTTAGATTCGAAGAAAGTAGAAGTTGAGCGTCAACGATCGTCACTCTACTTCGTTACGCGCGGTGTTCTTGGTGACAGGTACGCTCTTTTAGGTGCATTTATGCTGCTTGTTTTTGTTGTATGCGCTATCTTTGCGCCATGGATCGCACCGTATGGTCCTAATGAAGCAGACCCACTCCTGCGTTTAAAGGGGATCGGTACAGAAGGGCACATATTGGGCTTAGACGGACACGGTCGAGATATGCTGAGCCGTCTTATCTATGGCACTCGCATGTCTATGGTCACTGGATTCGGACCAGTTTTAGTTGGCGCTTTGGTGGCCATACCGTTAGGTACGATTGCTGCCTATTACGATAAGATTGGCCAGGTCATTATGCGGGTGATGGATGTGTTTTTCGCGTTTCCAATGGTCTTACTCGCAATTCTTGTAGCTGCTTTTCTGGGTGCGGGTCTAGTCAACTTGATTGTCTCCTTGACAGTCGTTTTAATTCCCTACAACACGCGAATTGTATACATTGAAGCGTTGGCTCAAAAAAAGTTAGGTTATGTGGAAGCGGCCCGGGCAGTGGCAACCACGGATATAAAGATATTATTTGTGGAATTTTTACCTCACGTCGTGTCGGCATCAGTGGTTTACTCGATGACCATTGTTGGTCCCATCGTTATCCTGGCCGCCGGACTGAGTTTCCTCGGACTGGGTGTGCAGCAACCAACTGCCGAGTGGGGAATGATGACGTCAAGTGGACGAGTGGTCATGCATAAGGCTCCACACCTATCAATTTTACCGGGTATAGCGATATTCTTGCTTGTGATGGCTGTCAACTTATTAGGTGATAGTTTGCGGGATTCTCTCGATCCCCGGACTCGGCTGCAACGCATCAAGAAGTGAGGCTACTCCAGAATTATTTACACTGAGAAATCTGTGAAAAGATGGAAAGAGATGTCTTGCTATCTGACTGAATTCAAACAGGAGGCTGAATTATGACCACCACCACTTGGATCAAGAACTCCGATTGGGTCGTAGCGTACGATTCTGACACGGCCAGTCACAAGTACATGAAGAATGCTGACGTGGTTTTCGAGGATGATTTGATTGTATTCACCGGCAGGAATTACGTTGGTGGTGCGGATACAACTATTGACGGTAGAGACGTCATGGTGTTGCCCGGCACCCTCGACCTTCACTTGCATGCATATATGGAGATGCATGGTAAGGGATTTTTCGAAGATCTAGCCAGCAAGCAAATGTCGATGACACAACTTTTCGAATACACCTGGCTACTACAGGATGACAAAGAGTCAGCCTTCGCTTCGACTGAGGCTTCTGTTTGCGATCTTCTCAAGAGCGGTTGTACAACTATGGCTGAACTTTATTGTGATCAAGTAGCTTACGACGGTTGGGTCGATATGTTAGGAAAAACTGGTATTCGAGCTTACGTTTGCCCCATGGTGCAGTCAGGCCACTGGTATACTCCAGATGGAAAACAACATTTGTACGAATGGTATGAGAAGGAGGGGTTGCGAAATTTGGACATTGCACTTGAAGTAATCGACCATGCAATGTCAGATTCAAGCGGAAGGTTGCACGGAATGGTCGGGGCTGCCCAAGCTGATACATGTACCGAGGAGCTTTTCCATCGATGCAAGGCAGCAGCCGAGAAGCGAAACATTCCACTACAGACTCATGCAGCACAGTCTGTAATGGAACACCGCGAGATGATGCGCCGCCATGGGCAAACTCCAATTGAGTGGCTGCGGTCAATTGGAGTTTTAGGATCAAATACGTTACTAGGCCACGCAATAAATATTGACCAACATCCATGGATTAATCACCATGAACACAACGATCTCAAATATTTAGCCGAGACTGAGACGACTGTCGTCCACTGCCCACGGGCGTTTGCACAGTGGGGTGACATGATGCACAGTTTGGGTGGTTATCGAGCTGCCGGAGTCAACATGGCGCTCGGTACTGATTGTTATCCACACGATATGATTGAAGAGATGCGGATCGCAGGTTTACTGTCTAAGGTCTCTAGTGGTCATGTCGATCTGCTGAGTACTCAGGACGTTTTCCATGTTGCGACATTAGGTGCGGCCAAGGCGCTGGGTCGTGACGACTTAGGGCGTATTGCAGTGGGCGCCAAAGCAGATATTGCCCTCGTAGATCTCAAGCACCCGTCGATGCGACCAGTTCGAGATCCATTGAAATGCCTGATCTATTCCGGAACAGCGGCCGCTGTCCGAGATGTTTACGTGAATGGTGAGCTTATGGTGGAAGATCGTAAGGTCCTATCTATCGACCAGGATGATGCTCTGAACAGACTCCAAGAAGGCCAGAATCGAGCACTTAAGCGAGTTCCAGAAAGGGATTGGGCTCACCGAAGCGCCGATCAAATCTCTCCGTTTTGTCTTCCCGTTGAAGGGTTGCATTAGGATTAATTTAGTCAAAACTAATACCTATGATGATGCTTCTCAAAAATAATTGATAGATTTTACTGAGGCTAATGACTGTAGGCGTCAAAATGTTATCCAGAAATAGAAGACAGGATAAGCCGTTACTCTCGGTTCAAGGGCTCAAGACTGTTTTCGATACGCCGACTGGTATCGTAAACGCAGTAGATGATGTAAGTTTTGATTTAGCTACTAAGGAAATCCTCGCAATTGTTGGTGAATCGGGTTCGGGTAAGACTGTGACGGCGCAATCAATACTAAAGCTAGTGCCGGCACCACCAGGCCGTTACGCCGGGGGGAAGATTTTGATAGATGGGTTCGACCTTTTATCAAAAAGCGAATTGGAGCTCGAGAAAATACGTGGACAGCGTATCTCAATGATCTTCCAAAATCCACGAGCGGCTCTCAATCCTTCATTTACAGTATTGACTCAGTTAATCGAGACGGTCAAACGGCACGATCCTTCTATTTCTAGAGCCAATGCCGAAAAACGAGTTTTAGAACTCTTAAGTTCGGTGGACTTTCCTGACCCCAAACGTGTTGCGGCGAGTTATCCCCATCAGATGAGTGGGGGAATGTGTCAGCGTGTTGGAATTGCGCTTAGTATTGCTTGTGAACCTGAGATTCTTATAGCTGACGAACCCACTACAGGTTTAGACGTCTTGGTTCAGGCAACCATATTGCTCCTGTTAAAAAGAGAACATGCGAGACGAAATCTGCCGATTATATTGATCACCCACGATTTAGGAGTCGTCCGAGCGCTAGCAACTCGTGTAATTGTCATGTACGCCGGAAAGATTCAAGAACAAGGGTCAGCTGACACTGTCCTTGCCAATCCGCAACACCCCTACACAAAAGCTTTGATTGATTCTGTGCCAAATCCTCGTCATTCGGATCGACGGTTGAATCAGATCAAAGGTCAACCGCCTGACTTACTGAAACTCCCTGTGGGGTGTAGCTTTAATGACCGTTGTCAGGTAGCGACTCCTATGTGTAGTGTATCAATACCGGATCTTTATCTATCTCCTTCGGGGTCGAAGGTACGGTGCCATTTATTCTCGACTGATACAACTAGCCAATTGTGACAAAACCGCTAATAAAAGTTCGAGATTTACGTAAAACCTTCACTTTTAGTAAAGGTTCATTATTCAGCAAGAGCATCGGGCAAGTCGTTGCCGTTGACGATGTCAGTTTCGATGTAAATGAGGGTGAGATTCTTGGCTGTGTAGGTGGTTCTGGATCCGGGAAGTCAACGCTTGGCCGTGCAATCCTAAGACTTATTCCTTCTGACAAGGGGTCGATTACTGTAGATGGTGTTGATCTAATGACCCTTTCTGAAGAAGCTCTTCGGCGTCGTCGACGGGAGATGCAAATTGTTTTTCAAGACCCGCTGTATTCGCTAAACCCAAGACGAACTGTTGCAGAGAATATAGCTCGCCCCTTGTTGAATTTTGATTTCCCCAGGCATGAAATAGTAGAGCGGGTTCGAGAGTTACTGAAGCATGTCGGTCTTGATCCTGCGCACGCAAATCGATATCCCCATGAGTTTAGCGGAGGGCAGTGTCAGCGAATTGGTATTGCAAGAGCACTAGCTCTTCAGCCTCGGTTTGTATTCCTTGATGAACCAGTATCGGCCCTTGATGTTTCTATTCAAGCTCAGATTCTTAATTTGTTGGCGGATCTTCAGGAAGAATTGAATTTAACTTATCTATTTGTTGCGCATGATCTAAACATTGTAAAACACTTCTCGCACCGAATTCTTGTTCTTTATCATGGGCGGATTGTAGAAACCGGAAAGAGTGAAGAAATTTATGACAATCCTAAACATCCCTATACAAAAACTCTCTTAGATTCAGTGCTCAGTATTGAAGGTGGCGACTCGTGGGAGAAGGTCTCTGTGAAAACGAAGACTCTCGCAGATAACGAGGATGTGGAAAGTGCTTTTCGTGCCAGGGAATCTGCGAAAAGGGGCTGTATTTATGCAACTACCTGTTCCGAATGTATCGAACTTTGTGTTCGCGAGACACCGGAATTTAGGGAGACTAGTCCAGGGCATGAGGTTGCTTGTCACTTATACGAGTGCTGAGACTGAATGTGATGCGAGAGCCGGCCCTAAGAAGTCTAGATTTGATGAGTAAGCTGATGTCGTTTGATACGACTAGTAATCAGTCAAATCTTCCGATGATCAATTTTATCCGAGACTACTTAGACAACCTTGGAGTTGAATCTTATTTAACATATAACCAATGCGAAACGAAGGCTAATTTATTTGCAACGATTGGCCCTTCTAGGCAACCGGGAGTAGTGATATCTGGTCATACTGACGTTGTGCCCGTGACAAACCAGCGTTGGAGTGTGGAACCCTACGCAGTTACCAAAAGGGGTGAACGCTTTTATGGTCGAGGCACTGCAGATATGAAGACGTTTATTGCAATTGCTCTGGCATTTGCGGAAGTTTTCAGAGGAAAAGACCTAACAATTCCAATTCACTATGCATTTTCCTATGATGAAGAAGTTGGAGCTTTGGGAGTTCCATTGTTGATTGAGGATATGAAAGAGCGAGTCGCTTTGCCTGCTGCCTGCTTTGTCGGAGAACCCTCATCTATGCGAGTGGTTACTGCTCATAAAGGAAAAATTGTCTGCCGAGCAGAATTTAAGGGCGTAGAGGCTCATACTGGTGTAGCACATATAGGTGCGAATGCTATTGAAGCTGCGGGGAAAACGATTACTTATCTTAGCGAAATGGGGCGGCAGTTTCGGGAGGAAGGGCCTTTTGACAATAGTTTCGAACCTCCTATATATACAACAATTCAAGTATGTATGGTGGAAGGAGGTACTGCGGTAAATATCGTGCCAAATTTTGCCAGCTTTGATTTCGATATTCGCTACCTACCGATCCAAGATCCATATGAGATTCTAGACGATGTCAAAGAGTTTGTAGAGAAGTCAGTTCTTCCAGAGCTTACTTCGGTTTCAACGAACACGTCTGTAGACATAGTCATCCACCCTGGAAAAACTCTTCCACTCGATACTTCCGAAGACGAAATGGTTACCGAGCTGGCGAGGCGGTTAACGGGTCAAGACGAGATACAGAAAGTAGGGTTTGGTACTGAAGGTGGATACTTCCAACAAGCAGGAATTCCAACAGTTGTATGTGGGCCAGGTCATATAGATCAAGCTCATCAAGCCGATGAGTTTATCGAGATGCAACAGGTTGTGTTATGTGAAGAATTTTTCCACAAGTTAACTAGCCAACTTTGTGAGGGGCGCTTGTAGTTTCAAAGGAAGTACTGAATCGAAAATTCTGATCACATGTATAGATTGGATATTGATACTAAAATGCGTGATTTAATAGTAAGTCAGGGGCATTCAAAGACCTCATAGTAAAATGTCGATATAGAGAAAGATCGCTTTTATGACACTACTGTAGAGAGGTAATTAGTCGACACTTAGTATGGGTCAAAATAATATAGGCCATTATTCCTGTCGTATTCGACAAACCTAGGGAAACATTACATTTGTTGATTACGAATATTGATCATTAACAAATTCTCCGGTGTACATCTTGCTCGGAGGCCAAACGTACCCACCTACTTTACTGGTCTTCAGACCCTGCGAAACTAAACCTTCTACCATTTTGACAGCAGCTGAAACCCCGTCGATCACTGGTAGTCCAAATTTATTGGACAGTTGTTGGGCTAAATCAGCCATACCAGCGCAACCCAATATTATTGCCTCAGCATCGTCTTCATCTATTGCAAGTGCGATTTCAGCTTCAAGCAGTTGCCTTGCCTCACTTCCTTCTTGTTCCAGGCTAAGGACTGGAATATTTGCTGCTCTAACTCGGTGACAGAAATCGTTTCGACCATAGTTTCGAACTAGCGTCTGGATCGCAGGTACAGAACTCGCTAACGTCGTTACAATCGTAAATGACCCTGCGATCATGCTAGCTGTATAAACAGCCGCTTCGCAGATGCCTACCACTGGCCCAGTAGCGATGCTACGGGCGGCACTAAGTCCAGGATCGTCAAAACAAGCTATTATGAAACCATCGACAGCAGCAGATTCACCCTTCCTAATCTCTCGTAGTAGTCCAGGTACAGAAAATCCCTCATCGTAATAGCCCTCTATGCTAGATGGGCCACTGTCTGGATTTACGGCAATAACCTCAGTACCAGCTTCAGCGACGGTTTGTGCCGCCAGTCGGATCTTGTCTGTCATGGAGGCTGTAGTATTCGGATTGACAATCAATAGTTTCACTATTCTCTCCCTTCACTGACAACAGACTAGTAAGTAAAATCTTAATCTCACCATTTTACGACTGAACAACGGATGAAATGTAACGTTCTCTATCGATATTGCACAGCTTTATCTAAAATTACAGACGGAATTGGCGAGGAGTAGGATGGATACAGTTTCAGTACAGTAACGATTACGAGCAAGAATCGACTAGTAAGAATGGCCTAAAAGCAGTGGAAAATGGTGGGCGCGGCTGGATTTGAAC
>CEUS01284540.1_pt1 | contig 11632 bp, 11 predicted proteins | sample 427031 | NCBI WGS metagenome assembly CEUS01 (sample SAMEA2622837, study PRJEB7988) | marine metagenome | biome: marine biome (ENVO:00000447); feature: marine epipelagic mixed layer (ENVO:xxxxxxxxx); material: "saline water (ENVO:00002010), including plankton (ENVO:xxxxxxxx)" | depth 140 m | reverse complement strand
AAATCCATCAAGAACCTCTTGATGAAGCACGGGTGGAGGTTCCATCCGCAGGGTCCACCCAGACCTTAGCCCGTCTAAGTTGCGAGTCTTGGGGTGCCCAAACAGAATTAGGGGATGGATAAGACGAACGCCGTTCTGTTGCTCTTCCTGCTCTGAGGTCCCGTCGGCTTCCGAAGCGGGCGGTGGAGGTGACGGCTGCAGAAATGGGGGATCGGGTCGTGGAGGACTGGGCGCTTTCCGAGACCCCGTTGAAGCGGGGTGTCGAGGATGATTTGGCCGAAGAGGTCGGCCTTGAACCGGGTGAGGTGTTCATCGATTTCCCGGCCAAGCGTGCCATGTTTCAGCTCAGCTTGCTGGTCGAGCGGCGTTCGGGGCAGGTGGAGCGCTTGGGTGCTGGTGGCCTTTCCGGACTCGTCGACCTCCCGCGTGTAGCCGAGGGGCTCTACACCACGACAAGAGTCCTTCGGGTTTTCACGTTCGAGCGACGTACGCTAGACCGCGATCGTGTGTTGGAGCGGATCACGCGCCAAGGGTAGCGGACACCGTTGCTAGGGTAGCCCGGGCGGATTACTCTGCGGACCCTTGGCCATGGAAGCCTGCTTAAGCCTACTGATCAGGAAGGGGGTGCATGACCGTATCGAAGCCCGTCATCGGGGTCATCGGAGGCAGTGGGATCTACGACATCGAGGGGTTGTCGAATACTCGGTGGGTACGGGTCTCGTCGCCCTTTGGCGAGCCCTCGGACGAGCTGTTGTTCGGCGACCTCGAGGGCCAGCCCTTGGTGTTCCTGCCCCGGCATGGGCGCGGCCACAAGCTGCCCCCCAACGGGGTCAACTACCGCGCCAACGTCGATGCACTCAAGCGCTCCGGCGTCACCGATATCCTGTCTCTATCCGCCGTGGGCTCGTTCAGGGAAGAGCTCCCCCCCGGCACGTTCGTGCTCGTGGACCAGTTCATCGACCGCACGATCCAGCGGGAAAAGAGTTTTTTCGCACCTGGACTGGTGGCTCATGTGTCCATGGCGCACCCGGTATGCTCGCGGCTCACCCGTGCGCTAGCGGCGGCGGCGAAGTCGGTAAACGTGGCGGCGGTTCTGGGCGGCACCTACCTGGCCATGGAGGGGCCGCAGTTTTCGACCCTCGCCGAATCCGAGCTGTATCGGACCTGGGGGTGCGACGTAATCGGTATGACGAACATGCCCGAGGCCAAGCTCGCCAGGGAGGCGGAGATCTGCTACGCCACCGTCGCCATGGTGACCGATTACGACTGTTGGCACCCGGACCACGACGACGTGCAGGTGTCCGACATCATCCGCGTGTTCACCGAGAACGCGGACCGTGCCCGTTCGCTCGTGAGGGCGGTAGTAGGGGATCTCCGTAATCGGCCCGCGGCTTGCCCGGCGGGGTGTGACCATGCCCTGGACACCGCTATCATCACCGCGCCGGAGGCCCGCGACCCGGCGATTACGGCCATGCTGGATACGGTGGCGGGCCGCGTCTTGAACCCGTAACCAGGAAAGGCCCATGCCACTGAAGTCCCGTATCCGCACGATCCCGGATTTTCCGAAGCCCGGTATTCAATTCCGTGATATCACCACGCTACTGAAGGACCCGTTCGGGTTTCGCAAGCTGGTGGACGATCTGGTTCAGCCCTTCGCAGGGAAGCGCGTCGACGCGGTGGCGGGGATCGAGGCCCGGGGCTTCATCATCGGTGGTGCGGTTGCCCATCAGCTCTCCACTGGCTTCATCCCGGTGCGCAAGAAGGACAAGCTCCCGTGGGACACAATCGGCCAGGACTACGAGCTGGAGTACGGGACCGACCGTGTCGAGATTCACCGGGACGCGGTGGGCGAGGGCGAGACCGTGCTGATTGTGGACGACTTACTCGCCACCGGCGGCACGGCACTCGCCACGCTGGATCTCCTGCATCAGGCGGGGGCTGACATCGTGGGCTGTTCGTTCGTGGTGGATCTGCCCGACCTGGGCGGTCGCAAGCGTCTGGAAGAACAAGGTGTGAGCGTTCTGACCCTGGTGGAATTCGAGGGCGAGTGAACGTCGACGGCAAGCCCTACCGCACCATCTGGCCGGGAGCGGACGGTTGCACGGTGGAGATCATCGACCAGACCCGGTTGCCCCACGAATTCGTCACCGTGGTCCTGCGCACCGTGGACGATGCGGTCCATGCCATTGGCTCCATGCAGGTGCGGGGCGCGCCGTTGATCGGCGTCACCGCGGCCTATGGGGTGTGCCTGGCCTTGGGCGTGGACGAGTCCGACGAGGCGCTCGACGCAGCGTGCGACGCACTTTACGCCTCCCGCCCCACGGCCAGCAATCTGCAATGGGCCTTGAGGACGATGCGGGAGGTGCTGGGTGGGGCGTCGCCTCCTGATCGCGTGGCGGTGGCCTATGAGACGGTCGCGAGGATCGCCGACGATGACGTGGCCTCGTGCAGGGCCATCGGGGAGCACGGGGCCCGACTCTTCGCCGACCTCGCCAGGGACAAGGAGAAGCAGAAGGGAGCCGCGGAGTCCCTCAACATCCTTACCCACTGCAACGCGGGCTGGCTGGCCACCGTGGACTACGGCACCGCGCTCGCCCCGGTCTACGCTGCCTTCGATGCGGGATTGGACCTGCACGTGTGGGTGGACGAAACCCGCCCCCGCAACCAGGGCGCGTCGCTCACCGCTTGGGAGCTCGGGCAGCACGGAGTCCCGCACACGGTGATCGCCGACAACGCCGGCGGCCACCTGATGCAGCATGGCCGTGTAGACGTTTGCATCACCGGCTCCGACCGCACCACGGGCACCGGCGACGTGTGCAACAAAATCGGCACGTACCTGAAGGCGCTTGCCGCCCACGACAACGGCGTGCCTTTCTATGTGGCTCTGCCGCACTCCACCATTGACTGGCGCCTGTCGGATGGCGTCGCCGAGATCCCCATTGAGGAGCGGGACTCACGGGAAGTCACGCACGTTTCCGGCATGGGTGAGGACGGATCCGTCGTCACGGTCCAGGTGACACCCGACGGTAGCTCCGCGGCGAACGCCGCTTTCGACGTGACACCGGCCCGGCTGGTCGCAGGCTTGATTACCGAGCGCGGAGTGGCGAACGCGAGCTCCGAGGGGCTGGCGTCGCTCTACCCTGAGCAAGCCGTATGAAGTCCGCTTGGACCGACCGAGAAGCCGACGAAACGGTAGCCCGATACGCCGATGAGGGTGTGAGTGAGGATCTGGCGCTCCGTGTCTACACGTCCCGCCTACTGGGCCGAGACCCGTTGCTGGTGCTGCATGGTGGCGGCAACACCTCCGTGAAAACCACCGTCACTGATCTTCTGGGGGAAGACGTCCAGGTCCTATGCGTCAAGGGCTCGGGCTGGGACATGGCGGACATCGAGCCTCCCGGCCTGCCTGCCGTGCGCATGGAACCCCTGTTGAAACTGCGCTCGTTAAAGGTGCTGTCCGACGAGGACATGGTCCGCTTCCAGCGCGGCGCGCTGATAGACCCGTCATCGCCGAACCCGTCCGTCGAGACCCTCCTGCACGCGTTCCTGCCGCACAAATTCGTGGACCACACCCACTCTGCGGCGGTCCTGTCGCTCACCGACCAGGACGCCGACGAGGTTCTATTGCGGGAGGTCTATGGCGACCGTGTGGCCCTGGTGGACTATGTGAAGCCGGGCTTCGATCTGGCTCGGGAGGCGACCCGGGTCTTTGAGGCGCATCAGGAAGTCGAAGGGCTGATCCTGCGCAAGCACGGCATCTTCAGCTTCGGCGCCACGGCGCGGGAGGCCTACGAACGCATGATCGATCTTGTCACCCTGGCCGAAAACCACATCGCAGAGGTGGTTGGGGGCATCTTTCCAAGTGTCGAGCTGCCAAAGGAGCTCCCACCTGTGGCCGAGGTAGCGCCCGTGGTGCGCGGGTTGTTGGCTGTGCGGGGCGACGACTCGGTGGCCGATCCCGTCCGCATGATCCTGAATTTCCGCACGTCGGAGGCCGTGCTGAATTACGTGAACGGTCTGGACGTGGGCCGCTACTCGCAGGTAGGTGTCGTCACGCCCGACCACGCTATCCGCACGAAGATGATCCCGCTCGTGGTTTCGGCGCCCGAGGCTGGGCTGGGCGACGCGTTCCTGGAGGGGGCGGGTGAGGCGGTCGCCCAATACGTAGCGGCCTACCGCGCCTACTTCGCCCGCCACGACGGGGTGCGCGAGCCACCGAAGAAGGCGCTGGATCCCATGCCCCGAGTGGTGCTGGTGCCGGGCCTGGGTCTGTTCGGTGTCGGAAACTCTGCTGCTGCCGCCTGCATCGCCGCCGACCTCGCCGAGAACACTGTGCGGGTCATAACCGACGCGGAAGCCATCGGCGCTTATTTGCCGGTGGACGAGGCGGCCACGTTCGACATCGAGTATTGGTCTCTGGAACAGGCCAAGCTGTCGAAAGCCGCGGAAAGACCCCTGGGGCGCCAGGTGGCCGTGATCACCGGGGGAGCGGGCGGGATCGGTGCCGCCACCGCGAGGGCCTTTGCTGCCCAGGGGGCCGAGGTGGCGCTGCTTGATCTGGATGGGGGCAAAGCCGAGGAAGTGGCGGAGGAGATCGCCGGGTTGGGCTTTCGCTGCGACGTGACCGACGGGAACGCCGTACGGTCAGCATTCGACGCAGTATGCGAGGCCTACGGGGGTGTGGACATCTTGATCTCCAACGCAGGAGCCGCATGGCAGGGAGAGATCGGAGAAGTGGACGATGGGACCCTGCGAAAGAGCTTCGAGCTCAACTTCTTTGGACATCAGACCGTGGCGCAGAACGCGGTGCGGGTGATGCTGGCCCAGGGCACGGGTGGGGCTCTGCTGTTCAATGCGTCCAAGCAGGCGGTAAATCCAGGTCCCGGCTTCGGCCCCTATGGGCTACCCAAGGCCGCGACCCTGTTCTTGGCCAAGCAGTATGCATTGGAGTACGGGTACGCAGGCATCCGCTCGAACGCCATCAACGCCGACCGTGTCAACACCGGCATGTTCGCGGGCGGCCTCCTAGAGGAACGTGCCGGCGCCCGCGGCCAGAGCCCCGAGGAATACCTGAGAACCGGCAATCTGCTGAGACGCGAGGTCCTTGCTGAGGACGTAGCCCAAGCCTTCGTTGCCCTGGCCCTGGCTCGCAAGACCACCGCGGCAACGCTGACGGTCGACGCCGGCAATATCGAGGCGAGCCTACGGTAGGGTGGGTGTTCGAGTACTACCGCTCAATGACCGAGGGTCACGAAATCGCAATACTCGGAGAGGAAGGGGCCGTGCTGTTCGTCAAAGCGTCCGGCCACGACCTCGCCACCATCCAACCCGAGAGTCGGTACAGCCTACACTGATGGTTGACAGGTTCCTATCAACCAGGGTTCTGCAACAAGGAGAGCCCGATGGACTGGAACCAGTCGACCATGTACGGGCAAAGAGCACGCTTCATCCTCAACTCGGTCTTGTTAGGAGTATGTGAAGAGTGGGCTGTCGCGGGGTTTCGACGGACGGATCGAGGTCAATGCCGACCGTGATCCGTAAGCCACTTGGGCTGATGGCCTTCGTGCTTTCGCTGCTTTCGTCCTGCCAGGCGGACAACCTCGTGGATCCCGATGTAGATCCCAATGACGAACCGGGGGTGCTTGCATCCGGTTTCTGGATTCCCGATGGGCTCGCGGTCATCGGCAACTAGCCCCCCTCCGTGGCACCCAGCCACACCCAGCTATCCAGAAGTGTTTTTGTTCGTCCGAACGCATCCGATTGTTGAGCTCCGAACTAACCCTTGTTCGGGGGCTAAGGGCGATTGTTGGGTGGGGCTGGTACACATCGGACACTCGACAGATATTGCCTCCAACGACCCTTCGGAACTCTCAGGAGAAGAACTCAGATGCGCAAAGCGATATGTGTCGTGCTTCTAGCGGGAACATTCGCGATGGGCGCGCCGGTCGACGCTGGCGCTCAGGCCGCGAGTGGATTGCTCGCGGTGGGTGAGATGGCCCCCGATTTCGCGCTCCCGGGCGCGACCCGGTACGGGGTCCTCGATGAACCCGTCCGCCTGAGCGACTACCGCGGCGAAACGGTCGTCCTCGCGTTCTTCTTCCGCGTCCGGGGGGGTGGCTGAACGATTCAGATGAGAGCGTACCGTGATCAGTACGCAAGCCTTTTCAACGCAGGACAGAACGTCGTGGTGATAGGCATTTCCCATAACTCCTCTGAGGAGTTGGGATCCTGGCTCCACGAGGAGGACTTCCCCTTTCTCTTCGCGAGCGATGCGGGGAACGACGGCGCGACCTATACGGCGTTCGGGGGTGGTCTGCGGGACAACAACATGATCGACAGCAGAGCTGTGATCGTCGTTGGGCCAGACGGCCGGATCGCGGGCGCCATCGAGTCGTTCAACCAGAACGATCCGATGGCGTACGAGAGGCTGGCCCAGATCGTAGACCGGGTGACCCCGGAGCCCGAGGGCAACTAGTCCCTCCGTGGGCATCCAGCCACCCCTCTTCTGGGTGGCAGCGTGGGAGTAGTTAGAACATCTTCAGAGGAAGTGTTAGGGCAGGAGATCCTGTTAGAGTAGAGGCACACGATGGATGGAATCTTATGGGAGGGCTGATACAAGCTGCCCTTATTAGCACCGGGGTAATCCTCATGACCCTCTTCTGGGCGTCAACGTGTATGTAGCTAGAACATCCCCAGAGGAAGCGTTAGGGCAGGAGGTTACTAGTCTCAATGCCTATGACAACTGGATACTTGCTCTTCTCCCAAAACTCAGAGATGGCAAAATCCAAGGACCTGACTGTATGATGCGTAGCAGACTCGGTTCGATCAGTAAGACAGGAGGAGTGCTATGAGGAGACGCACGCGAGAAATGGATGACCTCAAAGGCGATGAGAGTTCCCACACCAGCGGAGCTGACTCAGGCGTGACTCGCCGTCGGGTGCTTGAGTTAGGCGTTAGTGCCCTGGCCGCAGCAGCCGTGACTCCTGAGCTCCTTCGCGGAGAGGCGCGTTCGGTGATAAGTAATCAGACCAATGTTATCATGAAGCGAATCCCCCGCTCAGGAGAGGAGATCCCAGCTGTTGGCCTCGGCACATGGCAAACCTTTGACGTTGGGTCGGACCGGGCCCAACGCACTGCCTTAGCTGAAGTTCTCCGCACGTTCCATCGGCTGGGCGGAAGGGTGGTGGATTCCTCACCGATGTACGGGACCTCTCAGGAGGTACTGGGCGACCTAGCAGTCGAGACAGGATTGATCTCCGACCTGTGGGTGGCAACCAAGGTCTGGATCGATGGACAATCCGAGGGTATCGATCAGATGCAGCAGTCGATGGCATTGCTGCAGCGCCCCTCCCATATCGAGCTCATGCAGGTGCACAACCTCCGCGACGTGGAGCTACATCTCGACACGCTGGAAGAGTGGAAGGCAGACGGACGATTTGACCAGATCGGTATCACTACGTCGTCAGAGCGGCAGTACGGGGCCGTCGAGATGCTTCTCGAGGCTCAGCCAGAACGGATCGACTTCCTGCAGATCAACTACAGCCTCGCTGAACGAGCGGCAGGCGAACGAATTCTTGTGATGGCGCAGGAGCGTGGAATCGCTGTGATGGTAAACCGCCCCTTCGCCGGCGGAAGGCTCTTCGGAGCTGTGCGTGACCGGCCGCTTCCCGAATGGGCGGGCTCATTCGGTTGCGAGGCGTGGAGTCAATTCTTCCTCAAGTATGTGATCTCACATCCCGCGGTTACCTGCGCGATCCCTGCTACTTCGGACCCGGAACACCTCGTCGAGAATATGGGTGGAGGCTTGGGCGAACTACCTGATCAGGCAACGCGACGGCTTATGGAGGAAGCAGTCGGTCAATAGAGATAACCTAGGCCGATGTAAATCGGAGCTGTGGCTTCGACAGAATGGCCGACATCGACTGCCACGATGAAGTTCTCGCCCATCCCTACACGTACACCGCCTCCTAACGTGGTCTTTAGATCCGAAAGGATTTGACCTACCTCCAAGTCATTTTCCCACACTCGCCCGTTATCTAAGAATCCAGAAAGAACTAGATGGAAAGCTTTGCCTGCCATAGTGAAGTCGTGCACACGCCACCTCAACTCAGCGTTCCAGAGGAACATCCCCTTGCCCATATAGCGGTTCTTTGGGATTCCCCTCAGTGTCTTTGCACCTCCCAGCCCCTCTTCCTGTTTGAATGATGTCTGGACGATGAACAGATCGTAGAAGGGGGCGGAGCCCTCAATGTTTTGCAGAAGAAAGCGATTTGCGAAAGTGAGGCGATCTCCCAGCGGAAAGTATCTCCTGTCAGCTAGGGTCCACCTGATGTATTGCGATTCACTTCCTAGGAAATCCGGAACGGCCTGGATGAGAAGCTCTGACCAAGTGCCCCGTCGGGGTCCGGTCTCCCGATCCCGGGTGTCCCAAACGAGGCCTGTCCGAAGGTGATTGGACCAACCCCCTGGAATGTTTCCTCCGAGTAATTCTTGACTGAGAAGCGTTCTAATCGCGTCCTCGGGTAACAATTCTACGCTCGTGTGTGTTGCTCCAGCTCCAATCAGGACGCGGACGGGCAAATTTCCGACCGCACGTTGGAGGTTCATTGTCGCCTGAGTCCGGGTACGCCCGAACCTGTAGTAGTACTGTCCCTCGATCTCTTCTAACGCCTTGTTGTAGGCCGAGGTATTTCCTAGCCCATAGTAGGGGGATGCAATTTGACGTTCACTCCTGAGAGAACCGTCGATGCGCCACCCATTCGAAAGCACGTGGGGGGCATCGAAGAAGACAGTCAGCTCACGGCGCCCCTTGGTCGTAAATTTTATGGTGGGCTGAACCGTAAACCGATAGGGAGCGTATCCTCCTTCTCCGTAGTTGTAGGCTTCTAGAAGAACTCCATAGCCGAAACCTTCATCGGAATCGTAGTTGATTGCGGGAAGCCCGGTCAGTTCCCAGCCTGTTTGATCTGGTGTCTGCTGAGCCCCAATCGGAACGCTCAAAAAAGATAAGAGGACAATGACTCCTGCGAGTGTGCCCTGGCTTATGATTGCTCGACTTAATTTTCGAAGTGAGACGCTGATGTTGGTCGCCTCCGAATGGGGGACTAGGACAAACCACTTGGAGAGGATGCTAAGAACAAGTCACCCGTAAGTCACCGGCCAAGTGCTTGTTAGTGCGTGTCTTTACTGGTCTAATCCACGGACGAAAGCCTTTACTGGGAATCCAATTCAATGCCAAGAAGAGGAGCACCGAAATGAGCGGTATTAAGAGAACCGTATTCCGACAAGGATTTGGTAACATAGGTGCGGTCATTCTGACAGTAGCGACAATTGGGGCTAGTCAAGAAGCGTCTGCGCAAACCCCGGCAAGCGAACTTGAATCGGAATTCATTTTTGAATTAGTGCTTGATGTTGATGCTCAGATTGATGCCGGACATACCAGTATTGCACCAGTTGCCGGTGGAATGTTCGGTGGACCAAGAATCGCAGGAATAGTCCATTCCGGAGGGGCCGACTGGATTACACAGGTGTCAGGCCATAGCAGTCTCGACGTGCGCATTACTCTGGAAACAGATGATGGCGAATTCATCTACATGTCCTACACCGGAATCGTCCGGTCAGGAGAAAATGGACGGTATTGGCGAGTTCGACCCGTCTTCCACACTGCATCAGAAAAGTATGACTGGATCAACCATGTTGTTTCTATAGGCAAGAGTAAGCAGATGCCTGGCAAGGTCGCTTACGACATTTTCGGCATACTATGAACCTCTCTCGAGACAACGTTGATTCGACTAGTTCATGGTCGAAGGTTTTTGGAAAACTCGAGCACGTTTAGTCATTGGGTACTACAGATGAAGCGTCGTGGGCATTTGCAACTGCGAGTATTTGGGCGATTTTCCGCCGGCGACTTAAGTGATTCTTAAGTAAATGGCCGGGCCGGTCTCGCTGTCTTACCGGTCGAAAGAAACCGGTTTGACCTCTGCAAACGAGATGGAGATCGGATGTCTCAAGGGTATACCCCAAATCTCGAAGTCCCGATCAATATCCTGTCGTCCGGGCTTCTAGTAGTTCTTTTGTTAGTGTGTGGCGCGGGGCTTTCTGCCCAGCAGAACACTGGCAGCGGTGACCTTCCGACTGGGATTCCAGGTCCTCTCCCGCCTATTCCCCCAGCTGTTATTAACCAAGCTGGAGAGGCAGGCGTCACAGTACGTGCGGTGCGGGTAACCGAAGCTATGGATACAGATGGCGTATTGGATGAGGCGTTCTATCAAGAGACGCAAGCTATCACTGAGTTCATCCAGAGCATCCCCGATGCTGGTGCGGAACCGACTGAGCTAACAGAGGTCTGGTTGGGATTCGATGATGAGAACATTTACGTTGGGGCCAGAATTTGGGATTCACAGGGCCCTGATGCTCCGATCGCGACCCAGATGCGTCGAGACTCTAGGCTGGCTCGCCAGAATGATAATTTTGGAATCTACTTCGACACTTTTTTCGATCGTCGGAATGGTGTGGGCTTTTATACAAACCCACTGGGCGCACTGACAGACTATCAGATCGCTAATGAAGGGCCGCCTAATCGTGATTGGCAGCCGGTATATGAGGTCCGGACACAGCGCTTTGAACAAGGTTGGACGGCTGAATACGCGATTCCATTTCGTTCCCTGCGTTATCGTCCAGGACGTGAGCAGGTGTGGGGCATCCAGATGCGTCGCACTGTTTGGAGAAGAAACGAGTGGAACCACCTCACCTGGTTGCCACTTTCGGTGGGCCGTATGGGTGGACCCTCTTCCAATAGGGTCTCTTTATACGGGACTTTGGTTGGACTGGAGGCTCCCCCACCCAGCAGAGTACTGGAGGTCAAGCCTTTTGGCATCTCTGGTTTGCGGACTGATGTTAGCGCGGATCCGGCAATTCGTAATGAGGGCCACGCGGATGCTGGACTGGATGTCAAATGGGGCATCACAGAGAACCTTCTAGCAGACTTCACATACAATACTGACTTTGCTCAGGTGGAGGTTGATGAACAGCAGGTCAACCTTACCCGCTTCAGTCTCTTCTTTCCTGAAAAGAGAGAATTTTTTCTAGAGAGTCGGGGGATTTTTGACTTCGGTGGTGGTGGTGGTGGTGGTCGTCCTCCTGGCTCAGCTCGCGGAGGCAGAGGTCGTGGCGGAGGTGGAAGTGGTGCTCCTACTATGTTTTACAGTCGCCGTATCGGGCTGCAGGATGGGCAGCAGATTCCGATCGTTGCGGGTGGTCGTATGACGGGAAAGATAGGTGCCTTCGACCTAGGTCTAGTAGGTATCCGGTCGGATGCCGAACCTAATGTTGGTGCCGAGTCCACAGATTTCACAGTCCTCCGACTGGCTCGAAATATCTTCTCCCGAAGTAGCGTCGGTATGATCTATCAGAACCGCTCGAAGTCCCTCGTCGGAGAAGGGTCGAATCAAGCATGGGGCATGGATGGCGTCTTGGCCTTCAATGATGAAACGACTTTCCGGACGTACTACGCCGAGACTCAAACGTCAGGCCTCAATGGACTAGATGCCAGTTATCAGGGCGCGTTCCGATACGATGCGGACGAGTGGGGACTTGATCTTGGTCATCTTGTCGTCGGTGATGATTTCAATCC
>CEUS01270703.1_pt1 | contig 11632 bp, 10 predicted proteins | sample 427031 | NCBI WGS metagenome assembly CEUS01 (sample SAMEA2622837, study PRJEB7988) | marine metagenome | biome: marine biome (ENVO:00000447); feature: marine epipelagic mixed layer (ENVO:xxxxxxxxx); material: "saline water (ENVO:00002010), including plankton (ENVO:xxxxxxxx)" | depth 140 m | reverse complement strand
ACGATACAACTGGTCATGTAGAACGACCAGAACAGGACTTGTCTGGTGATGTGCTTGTCTGGAAAGTGCCAAAGCTTGTCGCCGCTGAAAAAGTTGCCTTGTCTTTTTCGCTGTCTGGAGCTACTCCTTCAGATGAATTATTCGAAGCATTTGATGGCTCAACAGTCCATTGGGAAAGTCCAGGCCGTCGAGTGAAAGGCAGCCCTCCGATCATGGTCTATCGAGATCTGCGTGTTCCTGACAAAGGTGACCACGAACGGATCTTTGTGGTAAGGCCACAACAATAAAGCAAGGCTGAATAAATAAAAGACGTGGGCGGTGGTAAAAACCGTCCACGTCAACTTCCCCTAACTTCTCCACTACTTTTATCCTATGTAAACTCAACCTCTAAAGAGGTTGACAGTCTCATACCTATGGAACAACCTTGTCTAAACTCTTAAGAAGTTCGACATAATTGTCGGAATAGTCTATTTATGAATCCAGTTAATCCCGCAACAGTGAGTGAGCAAGCCGTCACGAGCGAAGTTCGTCGGCTATCTACACTGCTTGAGTCCAGCCGTGCGCTCTCAAGTACTCTAGAGATTAAGGCATCGCTCCACTTGGTACTGGAAATCCTGAGTAGGCACCATGGTGCCGTGCGCAGCTTAATTGTTCTGCTCGACTCTGACACAGGTGAATTGCAACTTCAGGCTTCCGACGGACTTAACACACCAGTACAAGCACGGTACGCCGTTGGTGAAGGCATTACTGGGAAAGTAGTGCAACGTGCAAAAGCTATTGTCGTAACTCAAGTAAGCCAAGAACCGAGGTTTCTTAGCAAAGCTGCAGAACGACCAGAACTAGCTCACCAAGAGCTTTCCTATCTCTGTGTGCCAATTATTCTAGACAAAAAAGCTGTTGGGGCTCTTGGGGTCGACCTTCATTTTAAAAAGAATCGAGACTACGACCGGTACGTAAAGTTTCTTGGTGTAGTGGCTGCTATGATTTCCCAAGCTATCAATGTAGACCGACTAGTCAAGGCTGAGCGCCAAATGCTAGTCGATGAAAATGTTCACCTTCGAAATGAATTGCGAGAACGTTACGATTTTTCAAATATTTTAGGGACCAGTGGGCCCATGCGAAAAGTCTATGAGCAGATAGCACAAGTTGCTCGGGCAAACACCACTGTCTTAATTCGAGGGGAGTCAGGGACTGGCAAAGAACTCATCGCACATGCCATTCACTACAATTCGCTACGAACAAATAAACCATTCGTGACAGTAAATTGCGCCGCACTTCCAGAAACACTAATTGAATCAGAGTTATTTGGGCATGAAAAGGGCGCTTTCACTGGTGCACAAGCTCGACGAAAAGGCCGCTTTGAAATGGCTGAAGGCGGGACTCTATTTCTCGATGAAATTGGTGACGTGAGCCTAGCCATGCAAATCAAACTGCTCAGGGTACTCCAAGAACGTGAATTCGAGCGCCTTGGCGGTACCAATACACTTCGCACTAATGTCCGCCTTGTTGTAGCCACTCATCACGATATGGAACAACTAATCGCCAACGGAAAATTTCGTAAAGATCTTTACTATCGCTTAAATATTTTCGCAATTTTTGTGCCTCCACTCAGAGATAGAAAATCAGACCTGCTATTACTAGCCGATCACTTTCTTGAGAAATTTTCCCGCGAACATAATAAAAACATTAAACGTATTTCAACGCCAGCTATTGACATGCTAACCAGTTACCATTGGCCAGGAAATGTTCGTGAATTAGAAAATGCTCTGGAACGAGCTACCCTGGTTTGCGACAGCAGTGTGTTGCATGCTCATCATCTACCTCCAACGCTTCAGACAGCTGAGTCGTCTGGTACCGTAACGCGCGTATCCCTAAAAGACGCATTAGCTGCATATGAAAAAGATCTAATTCAGGACGCCTTGAAAACAGCAGGTGGGAACAGAGCCAAAGCTGCACGTCTGCTCAATACCACTAAACGTATTCTTAATTATCAAACTAAGAAGTACGCCATCGACTGGGAACGATTCAAAACCTGACTATAAATTGTTGTAAGACTTCCAAGGAAAACTACGCGAACTCGTCGCGGTGTGTACTCAAGATACACTACGACAGAGCAATAATTAATCGGCTAACTACGGAACCGCTCGATGGGAACTAACATATGCAGCCTACAGACTAAAACCTTTCTCATCATGCAAAGAACTGTCAAGACCTGCGGCTTCTTCATATGCTGCCACCCGTAGACCCATTAAACTATCGAGCACCTTTGCAATAATAAATGTTAGAACACCAGAATACAGGATAATTGCCCCAGCACCGATTCCCTGTGCCATAAACTGTCTGCTAACTGAGATCTCTTGTGAGCAGCCAAACGCCTGGGCTGCAAAAACACCAGTGCCACTAAAGCTCCAGCAACTAGGGAAGTCTTGATCTTGAGACGTTGAGCTTCCTCTTTCATAGTTACCAGTTCCATAACTGCACTTAGAGCACGAACAATAGACGTCCTCTCCTAAATCAACCTACTCAAGAACGGTAACCGTTACTGAGGCACAGAGCCCTTCGATCGTATGGTGCCGGTCATCGCCTGTCTGAAGCACAAATGTATGCGGACCTGGAGTCAACTGCACGTCGATAACATTGTTTCCCTGACCAAAATGTATCCATGGATCAGCTTTAGGAATTTCTGTGCCCGCTGGCAAACACTCAGTGTCAACACCAAGATGATGATGCCCCATCCCTGAACGAGCTTCTTCAACAGTGCCCTCTGGTACTGGAGCAATCACAAAATCTTCAATTCCAAACTCGAAGTGAACTGGACTTTGAACTTCAGATCCCTCTTCAGGCTGAACAAAGAAAACGCGTGGCGATTCGCTCACTACCTGAACTTCGTCTTGACTTACAGGGACAGATTCTTCTACAGAGTTAGTCCCGCAAGCCTGTACAGTGACCACCAAGATAGCTGCCATAGCCCCTACAACAATACGGTCCATGATTAAACTGCCCTGAGAATGATTTATAAGCATCAACAACTCCTTCCTCTTCTACTAAAACAAATCTCCCACACGCCATGTGTGGAACAAAACCCTAGATAACAATCATTAAAACTTAATGTTTGTAAAATAGCTCTCAGTCCATGTGCTCAATAATTGCACTTCCAAAAACTGACGTGGGCACTTCCTGTGCCCCAGACATCAATCGAGCAAAATCATACGTCACAGTGCCAGTGGATATAGCACCATCGAGTCCACGAATAATTAGATCAGCGGCCTCAGACCAACCCATATAACGAAGCATCATCTCACCAGACAAAATTACAGAGCTTGGATTTACCTTGTCTAGATTCGCGTACTTTGGAGCTGTCCCGTGGGTAGCCTCAAAAACCGCATGGCCTGTTTCGTAATTGATATTGCCACCAGGAGCAATGCCAATCCCACCCACCTGCGCTGCAACGGCATCAGACATATAGTCACCATTAAGGTTTAGCGTTGCAACAACATCAAATTCATTTGGCCTAGTTAGCAACTGTTGCAAAGCAATATCTGCAATTGCATCCTTGATGAGAATACGGCCAGCAGCAAGTGCTTCCTTCTGCTCAGTATTTGCTGCATCGTCTCCCTTCGCCTGACGTGTAGCTTCCCATTGATCCCAAGTATAAGTTTCATTTGGAAATTCACGAGTCGCCAGAGCATAACCCCAGTTTCGAAATGCGCCCTCAGTAAACTTCATAATATTTCCCTTATGAACGAAAGTTACACTCTTACGCTTCTGTGCAATTGCATAGCGAATTGAAGCTCGTATGAGTCTTTCGCTCCCCTCAGACGAAACTGGCTTTAAGCCGATGCCGCTTGAGTCTGGAAATCGAACCCGACCATACATCTGCGGAAACTCTTGTTTCAGATAATCAAGTAACTTGGAAACTCCCTCTGAGCCTGATTCCCATTCGATACCTGCATAAATGTCTTCAGTGTTTTCACGAAAGATTACAACATCAAGTTTCTCTGGAGCTTTGACAGGCGAGGGAACTCCACGAAACCAACGAACAGGACGAAGACAGACATAAAGATCGAGCAATTGCCGTACTGCCACGTTAAGCGAACGCATTCCACCGCCAACTGGAGTTGTTAGTGGACCCTTAATACCTATCAAGTGTTTTCTAAGGGCATCAACTGTCTCATCTGGCAACCACGTCTGGTGCAGGTCGTACGCTTTCTGCCCTGCGAGGACTTCTTTCCAAGCTATCTGTCGCTTTCCCTGATAAGCCTTCGCAACGGCTGCATCAAATACTCTGACACTCGCGCGCCAGATGTCCGGTCCAGTGCCATCACCCTCAATAAATGGGACGATTGGATTATTTGGAACATTCAAAGTGCCATTCTTTAACGAAATAATTTCGGCATTCACAATTTTAGGCATATTTAGTCAGGGCCTCAGAAGAATTAGCTGACTGCTCACGTTCTGACGCTAGCAGGTGCTTATCGGAAGAATAGGGAAAAACATCGATCAAGGTACCAGCACGCAGCTCCTCCTGCATCTGAACCCAGAAATCAACATCGAGTAAACAGCCATGAGCTGATATAAATTTATTCCGGAGTTCACCAGTAAGTCCAAGAAACGACTGGAATTCCTCAGGAAAAACATCTCCTTCATTCACAGCAAACCATGGGATCGCAGCAAGTTCTTCATGCATATCCCTGGGTTTTGGCAACCGCCGGAATCTACAGTCAGTAATCATTGAAATCTCATCGTAGTCATAGAAAACTACACGGCCGTGGCGTGTTACGCCAAAGTTCTTTAACAGTAGGTCGCCAGGAAAGATCCCGGTTGCCGCTAAATCACGTACGGCAGCACCGTAGTCTAACACTGCCTGGATTGCCAGCTCAGTCTCAACTTCCCGTAAATAGACATCCAGTGGCGTGACGTATCGTTCAGTGTACAGGTGTCGAACTACAACACTCTCCCCACGGACCTCAACAGATTCAGTAGCATTTAATCGCAACTCTTCGAGAAGCTGTTCAGAAAAAAGTTGACGTTCAAACTCTAAATAGGTGAATTCTTGTGCATCAATCAGACGGCCTGCACGATCATGTTCAAATACAAATTGATATTTAGCCATCACCTCTTGTCTAGTAATCAGCTTCGGGTAGTCAAATTGATCTCTTAACACTTTAAAAACAAAGTCTGCTGACGGCATGGTAAAAACAATCATGACCATGCCGCGTGCACCTGGAGCGAAATCAAACTTCTCCTCGGTAGTATCAAGGCGATGCAAAAGGGATCGGTAGAGTTCAGTTTTTGCCCGCTTGTGATATCCAATAGAAATATAAAGATCTGAAACAGGCTTTCGAGGCATTACTAACTGCAAGAAGGCTACTAGTTCACGTGGAGTGATAACGGGTCGTGCCGAAAAGTACGAACGCGTAAAACTGAACACTGTACTTGCATCGTCCTCTGTCAAAAGGACCGCATCAATTGTGACGCCGTCCCTTTTAGCATCGTTTAAGAATGGAAGAACAAATGGCATTCGCCCTTGAGTAGTAATGAGCTGACCAACTAAATACGCAGCTTTATTCCTAAAAAACAAAGGCACAGCCACTTCTAAGCCTTCAATAGTTTCTTCGGCCACTTTACGTTTAATTTCCTCTGCAACTAGTAAAGTGTCTCGCTCAATATTTTCATACGGAACTGAAAAAGAGTACGTCGAAAACACCTGTACTAGAAGTTCTGCTACGGATTCAGTACGTTTAAATTTACGCACAACGAACTCAGTGCTAACACTAACGTTCGGTTTATCAAGGAACTCAATTTCAGGGTCTATTCCAACAGTCTTGAAAAGACGACGAGCGACAGAACTAAAAAAAGTTAAAGCAAGCTCAACATCATTTCGCTTCTCAACATTGTGGTGAAACGCATCTTTTATTTGAGGCCATCTTTTTCGAGCTACTTCAGTATCACCTAATTGGAGGCTAAGCAATGATACGCACTGCTTAACAAGACGCTCATATAGAGCGAGCCTGTTCACGGAATCCTGTTGAGCACCTTGCCACTCTCGTCGTTCAAAACGTGACCTAGCGTTTTCAGTTAGAGCGTGAAACTCATTAGACCACCTTGTGAAAGCATCACATATGATCTGAGCACCTGCTACTGAAGATATCGCCTGACTATCCATTCCTCTAATTATAAGGTCCCCCGCTTCTGCCTATTCACTAGACAAAATTAAGAAAACTATAGTGGGGGATTTTGTGAGAAGTTAGTTTTTCTAAGAGGGATTTCCACCAATAAAACAGCAAATAAGATCCCTAACACTGCGAATAGGCTGCCAGCCAGAAAAACATCTTGTAGCGATCTAGTCAGTGCTGTCTGTACTGCCCCCAGCGCTGAGGCCATGCCACCAATGTGTTCAGAAAATAAAGGCTCCATTTTTAATAGCAACGTAGAATCCATTAACACTTGGGGATTTTCAAATGTTGTGAGTACGCCGGCTGGCATAGATGCCGAAAGGTCTCTGGGAAGCACTTCATAAAACATGGTCCCAAAGCGATTAGCAAGTACCGCTCCAAATATTGCGGAGCCAAGCGCCCCTCCTATCGACCGAAGAAAGTGCACTGAAGATGTTGCAAGGCCTACTTGCCTTATATCCACAGCGTTCTGCACTGCAAGGGTAAATACAGGAAGGTTCATCCCAAGACCAAATCCAACAATCACCATATTACGAATAACAGTGAAGTGTTCTGTGGAGATATCCATTCGTGACAGCAGAAACATACCAACTGCCGTAATACTGACACCGATTATTGCAATTATCTTATATCGACCCGTTCGAGTCATGAGCTGCCCAGATGTCATGCTAGCCGTAATCATGGCTAACATCATCGGTGTCAAAACAGCACCACTCTGGATCGCAGATCGTCCAATTACTCCTTGAATATAAAGAGGAACGAACAACGTGGCACCAAACATTACCAACGACATTAAAACTGAAGCTGCCGAGGCTGTCCAAACAATCCGATCTCTAAATAAAGAGAGCGGCATGATTCCATTGGAAGCTCGTGTTTGGACGAGAACAAACAGTATCATCATCAGACCGCCACAGAGTAAAAGCATGAGCACTGTTGTTGAGTTCCAAGCATATTCTCGTCCACCCCACGATAAAGCTAGTAGTAATGGAGTAATGCCAAGTACTAGTGTTAAAGCACCCAACCAATCAATGCGATTCTCTGATTGCTTAGAAACTACAAGATTCGGAAACGCACGAAATAAAATTAGAAAAGCAATGATCCCTATTGGAATGTTGACGTAAAAACACCAACGCCAACCTGGACCATCAGTCAACAATCCACCCACAGCCGGACCAATCACACTAGCAAGGCCAAAAACCGCTCCCATGATGCCACTGACTCTGCCACGCCTGGCTGGAGGAAATAAATCAGCAATAGTGATAAAAGCCATGCCTTGGGACAATCCAGCACCGATCCCTTGCAAGCCACGACAGATCACCAGTGTCACCATGGTCGACGCACTTCCACAAAGCGCACTTCCGATAACAAAGATTGCTACCCCTGTCAGTAAAAAGGGTTTACGCCCGTACATGTCTGACAACTTTCCAGCGATTGGTAAGACTACCGTCGCAGCCAACATGTAAACCGTCGTAACTGCTGCGTAATGATCAAAGCCTTGAAATTCAGCAATGATCTGAGGCATCGCAGTGCTCATTATGGTGTTATCAAGTGCTGATAAAAATAAGGCAGGAATTACACCAGCCATGCTTGCTAAAACAACACCTTGCGACAGTTCCCGATTGTGTCCAGAGGGCACGCTTAAATTCATAGGGAGTTCATTAGGATATCGTCAAGCACTCTAGAAAAAACAGTTCCCCAGGCTTTGCTATCTGTATTAGTGCCTTCTTAGGAGGTTGAGAGTGCCTGACGACGTTCTTGATGATATTTATTTAAGGTGTCGTTAGCAGTAACTATTTTCTTGAGATGCTCCATCATTACAATTAGGTCTGAGCCTGCAATTGTCATGTAACAATTGTCATTTCCGATATCTGTGTACACACGGTTCCCAATGCATCCCAGACTGGTCACTACAGAACCCTTTTTTGTAGCTGGAAGTGCCATACAGGTTGGGCGACCAAGAAGCGGGTCTTTCGTAGAAATACCAGCGCTCAGTGCAGCTTCATGTAGAAGCGATATGCTTAGTGGTTGTCCTGTGATTAGGACAATATCTGGACTCTTTGGGGTGTCCCCTAAGGGCGCATAAATAATGGCGCGAGGTGTTTTTTCGAGTTTCGGAATTCCTGGAACTTCCTCAAGCTTGATATATCCGAGTTCTGTCATCATTCCAAGTGTCTGTTCCAGCTCAATTGTGCGTTCTTTAGGCAGTGGGATGTTATGGGTATAGCTACCAATTGCACAATTGTAATGATCAGCCCTCTCAGTAAAAAACACTTGCCCTGCAGCTGCGAGACGCCAAAAGCTACAACTTGATGGCTGTGTTCCCGTGACTTTGGCAACATCGTCTGGCGTAGATTTACAGAATGTAACCGCGACTGGGCGTTGGGTCAGGAAAAGCATTTCTATTATTTCTTTTTCAATATTTTTATAATTTTCCATTTGTCTCTTTTATATCAAAAATATGCGTAAGAATATCACTGAGAATTGAGAACATTTAGAGACAACGATTAAAATAGACTCAAAGAGTTAGATACTTAATTTAAGCATTATGACTGTACACGCTATTCTTATCACTGTCTCTGATCAGCCAGGCATGTTATCCAAGCTAACTAAGGTCCTCGCCGATCACAAGGCTAATATTACTTACCACGTCGCTTTCCATGGTGGCACTGGCCCAAAATCAGACATCTACTTTGAATTCACACTCGAAAACACACCGCTCGACGTGGTCGTTGCCGAGCTAAAAAAAGTTCCAGGTGTTTCCATCCTTGAAGAAACATCTTCTTTTGCAAAAATTTATGGCAAAAGAATCGTTGTGGTTGGAGGTGGCGCACAGGTTGGTCAGGTTGCAATGGGTGCAATTTCTGAAGCTGACCGCCACAACATTCGTGGCGAGCGTATTTCAATTGATACGATCCCTCTTGTCGGCGAGGATGAGATTGCAGCTGCGGTTCGTGCCGTCGTTCGATTACCTCGCGTCCAACTTCTAGTTCTTGCTGGATCACTTATGGGTGGTGATATCGCAGACGCAGTAAAAGAAGTGCGAAACTCTGGCGTGCTAGTTATTTCACTTAACATGGCGGGAAGCGTTCCAGATGCTGCTGACTTAATTGTTACTGACCCAGTGCAAGCTGGCGTTATGGCCGTTATGGCTGTAGCAGATACTGCAAAATTCGACTTAGAAACTCAAAAGAAACGTCATTACTAAAAAAACTTGCCAACTATTAATTTGAAAAGGTAACACCTATACTTGCACGCCAAAACTTAAGCCCTGTCTCACCAAACCCAACCATGGAAGCTAAATCCTTGCCAAGACTACGAAACCGGCGCAAGTCAAATCGCAGGCTTACCTGATCAGTAATCCTACCTAAGGCACCAAAACCAATAGCGATTCCTGAGAGATTCCGATCAACATCAAATAAGTCGAGCACATCATCGACACTGGCATGCAACAATCCAAATCCTACAACCATATAAGGACGTAACGACTCACGAGTCAACGATTCTGGCACAGCTAGAATTAGATTTCCCGTGACAGTCGTAACATTACTTTTGATAACCAATACATCTCTATCCGAAGAATCAAAAAATCTTGGCAGGTAGCCAACATCTAGTTCGACACCAAAAATTCCATCTGTCAAAATAGCTACATTCCCACCAAAGGTAATCTTGGTATCCTCTGCCCCTTGCTGAAGTGCAAGAAAATTACTCTGCCCTTTGAACTTGATACCTACAAAAGGACTAAACAGCCAATCGGCGGCTGCGGACTTTGCTGGACACAAAATCAGGACACAACCTAGCACTAGGTAACGAATGACCTGACTCTGGACAACCATATTAATTGTTGAGAAGAGATCCTAGATTGCCGCGAAGAGGTCCGGAACGAACAAACAATCTTAAAAAAAGCCTGGCAAATAAAGAACTAGTCACGTTGCCCTCAGAGAGCCCAAAGGATGCATTTAAACCGTCACTGTTGGCTAATACAATCAAAGTGAGATCCCTGTCTGGTACTTTAATCATCAATGATGAAAAGGCGTTTGGTATCAAGCCAAAATGCCAAACAAGATGTTGTCCGTAGTAATTTTCTACAAACCAACCAAGTCCCGTTGGCACAAACTGTCCACCTTGAGAAAATGCGTTCGCCCATGCAAGTTCGCGTGTCTCTGACAATAGCAAAACATCGTCATCAAGCGCTGAACTAAACTTAGCTAAATCACGTACGGTGGAAACGATGCCAGTCGAAGAATTTACCCCTGGGTCTACGTGCTTTGACAAAACTGCACGACCACGAATATCAATGCGATATGGACGAGCAACTCGCTCTAGTACTGAACGGTACTGAATAACTTTTTTAGGATTGAATAATTTAGCTGTAAGTCCCCCAGCCTCAGCCCCTACCCGCCCAGGAACTGAGTCAAACATTGCCAATCGATCAAATATCTTCTCAGCAAGCACTAAAGGATACGACTGATTGTTGCAAGCAGTAATAACACTAGTTAGGGCTGTGTACTGAGCAGGGTTATAACGAAATACTGCTGGCAACGTGGTCCCTGAAACATGCGCTAATACTCGACGTAATGTTGTCCCCGTAGGCGTTGCCTCCTCTGTCCACTGATTAAGAGTGTCATCAAGTCGTACGGTACCACTCTCCATACATTGCATAAGAAGGAGACTGCTAAATACTTGGCTAATATCACCAATAAGGTAAGGAGTGTTTGGTGTTGCTGGGATTAAAGCCCCGAGGTCTTGGTAACCGAATCCTCGTTCCCAAATAATATGTCTTCCAGAAACAATTGCGGCGGACAGCCCAGGAATCCTCCCCTGCAGCCGCAAAGCATCTAAATAACGCTCAAAAAGGGTAAAGCGTAGTCCTTGTGCCGTAACAGGCGGGTGCACTGCCACGGCAACAAAAAGCGCCAGGAAAACCAAACGTACATGTCGCAATGGAATAGATTCTCCAGACTCTGGCGTGGATCATAACATCTAGCTAGCTAGAATCGAATTGCTTAGTAAAAATTGGATGTAATATGTGTTACAGTCCGGCCAAGATCAAGTGAATTTACTTAATTCTTCGAACTTCTACAGACCTATTCAACCGCCTAGTACACACACTCTGTGTGCGCTAGTGCTAATCCTTGCAACAACGGTACTGCAAAGCGCAGATAGCCTGAGGATCACGCCCCTCGTCCGCAATGGTCAGATTCTAGTTTCTTTTCAACTCGAAGATAACACCTCTGAAAATCTACAGGAAGCCATCAGAAGTGGGTTGCGAACGACTATTACCTATACTGTTGATTTACGTCTGGAAGTTCCAGCCTGGATTGATCGTACTATTGCTACAACGATAGTCAGTCATTCGGTGCAGTATGACAATCTGACACGCCAACATGATATTACGCAAACAATCGATGGACGACTGGAACAAACAGAGGTAACCCAAGACGATGTGGTTGCCCGCC
>CEUS01038846.1_pt1 | contig 11633 bp, 6 predicted proteins | sample 427031 | NCBI WGS metagenome assembly CEUS01 (sample SAMEA2622837, study PRJEB7988) | marine metagenome | biome: marine biome (ENVO:00000447); feature: marine epipelagic mixed layer (ENVO:xxxxxxxxx); material: "saline water (ENVO:00002010), including plankton (ENVO:xxxxxxxx)" | depth 140 m | reverse complement strand
TGAAGGTCTTCAGGAGCATATCCGTCAAAAGTCAGAGTGGTGATACCCGATGACTTACCAGGCTCCAGCGGGGTCAGGATATTTACACCATCAATTTGTGCAACCCCTTCTCTTAATATGGAAGCAAGCCTATTGGTGTAATCTGCTATGACATCAATTCCAATTTCTTCAATAATCTCGACGGCGCGTCCGGTACCTATAACTACCGAAGAGTTATGAGTGCCTTTCTCTGCCATATGTCGTGCCGTTATTGGTGAAGGATCAGAACCAGGCATACTCCATGGTTCCCGTACGGGAACCGGATCAGATTTGAAACTCGGCAACTGATCGGGGGAAACCCATAGGATTCCTACTCCAGTTGGTCCGAGTAGCCACTTATGACCAGAAGCAACCATGAAGTCACATCCGAGGGATGGAACATCTACCGGAAACTGCCCAAGCGATTGGGCAGTATCTACAACTACAGGGACACCTTTTTCATGGGCCAGCGCCGCTGCTTCTGCCACTGGTAAAATCCTGCCATCTGGAGAAGCAACATGACTTATACAAAGCAATTTCGACCGCTCAGATAGACTTGATTTTAATGCTTCTAGGAATTCTGCATCTCCTTGGTCAGCTTCAACTACGGTAAGTTTCACTCCATCATCTTCTTCCAGAGCTGTGCCCATAGACACAGTGCTGACATGCTCAAGTGAAGTTATTACAAACTCATCGCCTTTGCTCCAACCAATACTACGTGAAATATGTCTCATAGCTTGGGTCGTATTCGGTGCCATGGCAATTTCGTCAGATTTTACATTAATAAATTTGGCAATTGTTTCCCTAGCACCAGCTTCACGCTTCCCTTGATCAGCCGAAACAGCTGGGGTGCCATAATTATGAGACTGGATTTTCGCCTCCTCAGCTACAATTGCCAGTACTGAATCAGTCGCTGGACCGTGACTACCTGTGTTGAGATAAGCAACTTCTTTTGTAATAGGAAGGTCGTTCCTGAGCGACTCCAAAGTCATATTCCCGGATGCCATACTTCTCTCTCTCCTTAAATAATTTGGTCAATGTTTACCCAGATCAAACTACTCGACACGGGTGAACAAGCCACATTCTCGTTAATTTGCTGTAAGGGTAGCCACGAATCCAACCTCTTGTCAATCACATCATTAGCGTTTTACGAATTGTCCTGATATAGACGTTAAGTTCCATGCCAATGCATTGACTATACCTGCTCAGCGGAAATACAATCGCTACCTGATAGGGTCTGGAATGATAAATTACAGGAGTAATATTTTGGCAAATCAGCTTGTACTTTGGGGACCACCTACCATTCCACATGAACCAGGGGAGCCCACAACGGGAAAAGAGATCAGAGAATGGGTTAGGAAATGTGCCGATATAGGGGTCACCAAGATGATCTCAGCAGGCATGAAATCTATAACGGTTGAAGCAGCTCATGGAGAAGGCTTGCAAGCTATTCCGTATATCAATTATACAGCCTTCCCCAACTACGGATCACGTGGCAAGAGCCAGGGATGGTCGACTGCTTACTTACGGGTCCCTGCTGATTCACCTGAGGCTCGCAAAATACTTGACGAACATAGACCAATTTGGGGAGCTTCTTCTGCTGGAGAAGAAGTGTTGGATTCATTCGCTAAAGAGCACCCTGAATTCTGGAGTCTCACCAGAGACAAACGCATGTCTTTGGAACCGGGAGAGAAGCGTTGTCTGAGCTTGGCCTTTCCCGAAGTAAGAGATAGCCAGGTAAAAAGGTTCGTAGATGCTCTACAAACTACTAAAGGGGATGGGGTTCAGGTTGAATTTGTGATAGGAAACGAGGATATCAATAATGTTTCAACCTATGGTTATGAGGATGCGGTAGTTCAGCCGTTCATTGAACAATTTGGCAAAAGTCCTTTCGACATTCCTAACAACGACAATGATTGGATGCAATTTCGAGCAGACTATGTTACTCGACTCATGAGTGAAGTTAAAAATGCGGTTATCAAAGTAGACCCTAAAGCCCAGTTCAGTGCCACTATAATAGCAGGAGGACCAGGCGACTATATCAAAGTACTACAAGATTGGCCTGCATGGATCGAAAATGGAATCATCGACGAATTGTACATTTGGTGGAGAACAAGTTCTCAGATCAAATTGGTAGAGGAACAATCAAAGCATGTGGCAGATATTGTCAACGGGAAAATCCCCTTCATAGCAGAGTTTTCATGTTACCACCCAGGAAGTTTCCAGACATCTCAACATTTGATTGACGGAGCAAAAGCCGCTAAAGCGAATGGTGCTGACGCAGTAGGACTCTACAGAAGTCATGCAGTTGAACAATTGAACCTTTGGGATGCTCTAGAAAAGATGGGGAAATTATAACTTTTTATCCACGTACTCTATAGATGATCACGTTATCAGATCTAAACACTATGTCTAGAGTAGAACCAGACATTCGATCGAATTTTCCCAAAGATTCCGAAGAATAGTAGACCTTTTCCAAAGGTCCGACGTAAATGTATTCTATTTCGTATTTCTTTATTAATCCCAGTGCACTGTCTTCATTAATGGTGTTGTAAATCTGATTTACATCTCGTATCCGATAGTCAACTTCCGCTTGGTAACCCCACCGCTGCTGTTCTTGATGCCATTTCCACCCGATGACGCTTGGGAGACCAGTGTAAACAGAAACTCGCCCACCCCACCTATACGAATCAGTCAATCCTTCCAAAATCACTGGAGACCCCTCAACATTCTCTAGTAGCCATTCAATACCTTCAAAATCAGATTCGATATCAATAATACCTTTCGGATCTCGATACACAGACCCTTTGATATATGCAGTTCCGTCCAAAGTAAATAATGTATCGCTGTCATCAAATCGATCCGATATCCTATCGTGAGTACCCAAAATCGGATATATGGCAGTCCCCATGACCAACATTACACATGCGGCTAACCATGCTCTGCCTACCCAGAATTTTCGTACTGATAAGAGCAAATTAAAATAAAACATCCTCCATAAAATATAAGCTGAAGCTACCGCCATTAGTACCCAAATTTGCAGATAAAACTTGAATACACTGTTCATACGGTCGATATCACCTGCAACTCGGAACACATCCAACCCAAAAACTAGCGACAAGGCAGTAACCACTAAAATAGCGACAAAAGCAAGAACAAGAACATCAGGTCTTTGCGATAAAACCCACTTTATAGCAACTAACAATGTGGCTGCCAGGAACAAAACAACGTATGGCACAGTTGTACCCAATATATCGTTGTAAATTAAAAGCAGAGTGCAGGCCCCAACAATCATCACAATTCCCAAAATCGTTGATCCGTTCACACTACTGCTCAGATTAATTTCAAGCACGGATTCTCTGAAAGCAAACCTCAATCGACTCGTTTTTCTACAGTTAGTAGATACAGTCTTCCAAAATTCAACGATGAAGAACGATGCGATTATGAAAACAAACAAACCGTTTATAGACAAAAACTGCCAAATACCAGTGGTATTTGTGGTCAATTGCAAGCTGTTGAAAAATGATTCGTATTTCAAGTGGTACGGCAAAAATGCAATATACCCAACGAGAAGCATTAACAAACTTTTGGCCAGCCACCTGAAAATGACTGTTAATCCAAGTCCGCCGTGTACAAAATACTCCGCCACAAAAATTGTAGCAATCGCTATGACCAAATAAGTAGGGAAGTCCCAGGCGTTGATTACCCTCAGGGAACCCACTACAAATCCTAACAGCACAATCAATATAATTTGGTTCCACGACCAATTTAGACCTCTTTCCCTTAATCCCTGAGATGCAAGCAATACTGTGAAAGATGCCCCCAGAGTAACAAGGGTGACCGGTATGGCAATCATGTGAGCGTGCAAATCCGCGAATATGAAAGTGAAAAAGGGGAATTCCGTAATTTCGAACCCAGGAGGATCTGGTGCCATCATTCTAGAACTTCTCCAGAAATCGAATCCAGCAATGAGTTGATCCCAGAAGGGCTCCGCATTATAGGCAGCTTTCCAATTTGTTTCTATCAATTGAAAAAACCCATCTAAATTACCCAATATCGCCACGAAAGCAACTCCGGTAAAACCAGCCACCACGGACATAAAATTAATCTGATGTTTCGCTTTATCAAATGCTGCCTTAGCCAAAGAAGTGGAGGTTGTCAAATTAATCCTTGTGGATTCAGCAAGGTTATACACAAGCGAGAATGCTCCCCCCACTGTAAATGCAAAAAAGGTAGCTACAGCTAGATTGAAAGCTATTACCGGTTGAATTCCAGTAACTCGAATAACCATAGCTACCAGAAATTGCCCCCAGTAATAATAATTAATATATCCCCCGCTAAACCATGGATCATACGGAGGCATGAACGTAGAACGCAATATTGCATTTAGATATGCTAGGTCCATTGGTTTTTCGCCGCCCCTATACGGGTGCCATAAATCAGGATTTACCATTCGGATAAATACGAACAAAAAATAGGCAGCTAAAAATACGAACTCTGATATCAAGATTAATTTCCATTTGGTGCGAAAATACTTGGACAAGTCTTGAAATTTAACAACGGCCACAACCGACGAAAGCCCGAGCATAATAAACAGGGATAGAAAAATCCCGAATCGTGAAAATTCAATCAATTTCAAGCTGGATAATAGCCAAACTCCCAACCCAACAAACATCAATCCAAGTACTTTGGAAAAGAGAAATCCTCGATCGGGAAGAGCTCTGAAGACCCATAGAGCAATAGGGAGAAAGGATAAAGCCAAAAACTCTATCACCAATAACCATGAGAGCATTGGTGATTTACTAATCCAGCTGTCATTTATAACAATATCTGTCCACGTACCTCCCATACGATAAGATTTCAAATCATCTTCAGAAATCATCAAGCCAGTTGGCTCTGAAATAATGGGGGTATCAGATATATAGCCTCTTTTGCTTTCAATGATTTTTGTTATAGCATCACTGCTGTAGTGTCCAACATTGCGCAGCACAATTACTTTCGGATGGTCATATACAGAAAAACTTTCATCTGCAAAACCCATTTGTAAAGACCATCTAGACTGCCTGAATTTGCTCAGTTGATCCGGCGCCGCTATCTCAGACCTACTGAAAGTATCGTCTACAAAACTGATACCAAGAAATTCAGGATAATTCGTCGCAAAATTTGCCACTTCATACCCAAGCTGTCCAGAAAAAATAAGATCATAGTATCCGGAGGTAACAGGATATCTTTCGGGCAGTCGAGAAATTGTTCCATACAACCTATTGCTGTAAAAAACTAGATACTCGGCTGAAGCCAGTTTGCTTGCCATCGAATATGTTTTTTGAGAATTATCTGGGTTATAAATCTCTAACTCATCAAATTCATAAGCATGCAGATTTGGCAACGCTTCCTCCCAGTGCTCTTTAAGAATACTGGTATCTGCGGGGACGTTAGATCGAATCCATTCTGATGCTTTAACTGCAGTGTGTTTCTCCCCGTACATTGAAGTAAACGCCACTGAGTAAAATAATGTAGCGGCAATTCCTGCCAGAAAAAATAGAACAACAGATCCTTTTATCACAGGATGTTGTTTGAGCATATTTGCCCATATAGACAAAGTGCTTTGGGCTCCGAACAGTATTAAAAATGGAGTTATCGGTAATAAATACCGCATAAATTTAACTTCAAACGAACCAATGATTAAGAAGTAAGGAACCACCCAGGCAAGAAGCAAAACATCCGTTCGCGTATCGGGTCTACGGACAAACAGTGAGGCTGTTAGTGAAGCCAGTGCTATAAACAATGCAACCACGGTCATGGCAAAGCTGTTCGAATACAGTAACAACAATGCCGGTATCAACCATCCCGAGATCAAGTATGTAGCTCCGTGGCCTAACCTCATACCTCTTATTGAAATAGCAATTAATCCGAACCATGATATTACTCCAAGAGGCCAACCCAATCCCCATATTGATAGTTGTTTGACCTGGTACCAGTAAGGAATTGTATCTATGTATTGACGAGTATATGGGTAGTCTCTAATTCGCCTGACCATTTCGGACTGCTCTGACACATCTTGATAAAACCTGCTCCAGTCCAAAAACATGTACGGTTGCACTATAAACAATACTAAAATGGTAGTGGCAAGACCTGTTCCCACACCAATCAATCCTTTCGCCAGCCTGGTATTGAAGGATCTCTGGTCTGGTCCTAGCAAAGAGAAAACAAACATTGCATGTGCTAAGAAAAATACTCCGAGGATCGGAGCTACACTTATTTTGGTTGCCAAACCAAAACCCAAAAATGCTCCGGCAGCAATAGAGTCCCATGTCCAGCCTTGTCGTGCGAATCGCATGAGAAAGAAGAGACACCCTACGATAAATGCTGTCAAAAGGGTATCCACCGCAAAAAAATGACTTAATTGGATGTGTATAACGGAAATAGCAGCTAACGCTGAAGCCATCAAACCGACTCGCCGACCGTAAGCCATACTACCCACAAAAAACAAAAATACTACAGTAGATACATCAGCTATGGATGAGAGTATTCGGCCTGTCAGCCTAAGATCATGAAGTCTATCATTCGTAGCGAATTCATATCCTAATTCCACAATCTTTAGCAAATATAAAGGTAAGCTGCCGTAAGCAAATCTCTTCGGATTCCAACTACTCGTCTCTGCATCAAAAAGCTGGCCTAAATCTCCAATTGGAGGCATACGTAGTTCTGCAACCTTGGACAAGATGAATCTTTCGTCGGGGTGAGGGGTGTAATTGTATCCCTGATCCCAACTCAATCCATAAAACCTAGTAGCTATTGCGATCAAAACCACGATAGCAGCAGTAATAATAAAATATGCTTGCTTGGAAATAGACACACTGGAGACGGCCAAGTTCCAAAAATCCGCAGATCTTGAATTCATTTAAAACAATCCCAAGGGCATGACTTTAATATAACAATTAGTTCGCTTTACTTAGTTGCATTTAACGGCGCTTTGATAAACGTGCTGATCAAATACTGATCAAGACAAGCCTGAAAGTTTGGGCACAACCTCTTTTGCGAGGATGTTCATTGAATTGATCCATTGCTCTTTTGGACTCCACTCATGGCCCATGGCCAGTAGCGTACCAAATCCACCCACTTCCTGATAAAGATCGCTCAGTTTTTCCGTAACTTCTTCCTGACTGCCAACAATCATTATGTTATCGACCAGATATTCCGGTGTAACATCGGAGTCTGCCATAGACTTATCCTGCTTCATCAGGTCAAGCAATTTTGCCCTCGGCAAACTCCTCAAGAAATAGTCCCTGAAGTCACGAGTCATTACACCTTCGAGTGCTTCTTTTCTAGCTATGGAAGATGTATCTGAAATATAAATTTCCCGTGCTACTCTCCATATAGAACGATCTGCGGTGCGTCCGACTGCATCGGCTGATTGCTCAATCATATCCCAATGAGTCTTTATAACGCGTTTCGGAACTATGTTTATGCTCATGGGAATCCACCCTCTCTGCCCGGCAAGAACCAGAGTCTCTGATTTTTCTGATACACCAGCAACGGCGATCGGAGGGTGTGGAAGTTGATAGGGCTTTACATGAAAACCAAGTCCTATGTCATCCTCAGGTTCTGGTATAGTGAATTTCCAGTATTTGCTCTCGTAGGTACCTGGTTTCGGATCATCCCAGATTTTCAGAACCAAATCTAAAGCTTCGCTTGTCATCTGGCGTTGCTCTCCGGTTGAGGGATCAAATCCAAATACTTCAAAATCGCCTGGGAACCCGCCTGAACCAACTCCCCACTGAAATCTTCCTTTAGCGATATGATCCAGTTGAGCAATTCTGTGGGCGATCATGAAAGGGTTATGATTAGGCATACACGTGACACCAGTGCCTAAAATAATTCTATTTGTAAGAGCTAAGGCATGCGCAATGAATATATCGGGTGCTGGTATATTCTCCCATTTCGCAGTAAAGTGTTCGCCTATCCAAGCTTCCTTATAACCCAATTTGTCCAACATTACTATCTGTTCAAGATCATCCTCCAGTGTTTTAGTGAGGTTCGACCCTGGTGGGTGGAGTGGCATAGTAAAATATCCGACTTCCATTTCGTCTCCTATAATTTCTAAAATAAGTATCGTCCACGCAGAAGTATAAGCAAGGGTACCTTGATACTCAATAGCTCAATTCTTACCAATCAAATTTGTGACCCCAAAACAATATGTCCACAAGACATGGAGTCCCATCTTCTTATAGAGTTAGCAGTAGAAACGCATATCGGAGGTTTGTAATGATTGAAAATCAGCAAAGATCAATTGAGATATTGCAGGAAATGGGTGCAAATCCCGCAGTCCCTTTCCACGAACAAAGTGTCTCAAACTATATAAAAGCCTTCATTTCGAAATTGGGAATAGAGATGTGTTTAGATCCTTATGGAACAATCATCACGCATTATCAAACTCAATCAACTGCAGAAGATCAACCCATGGCATTTGTCGCACATATGGATCATCCTGGGTTCGAGGTGATTGAGTCTTCAAAAAAGCAAATTATTGCTCGTGGATTGGGAGGTGTTCCAGTAGCAGCTTTTACTAAACCTACTGCTGTAACTGCCCTAGTTAAAAACGTTGGACGTATTCAAGGTATGACAAGGCCCAGCAATAATTTCACAAAAAGTGAAAATGGCGATCGGCTAATTTTAATAGCTACTAATCAACAGCAATCAATTCCTGCAGGCACTCCCATTATATTTGACCTCCCAGACTTCGAATTTGATGACCAGTTGATACGTATGCGTGCACTAGATGATTTAGCCGGATGCGCTTCCATCTTGATAATGTTGGAGAGGCTCGTATTTTCACAGTCAAAAGCAAATGTTTACGGAATATTTACAAGGGCAGAAGAAACTGGGCTTTATGGGGCTAGACTACTCGCATCATCTGGGATACTACCTCAAAACACGATAATCATATCAATTGAATCAAGTTCCGTAATCCCGGGGGTAAATCAAGGCGAGGGCCCGGTGATACGAACAGGCGATGCGAGCACTACATTTGATTTCCAAGCCGAATATTTTCTCAAGTCTGCAGCCATTCGTCTCAAAAATAAAAGAGGGAAATTCGACGTTCAAAGACAATTGATGAATGGCGGAACCTGTGAAGCAACAGCTTTTTCCAGTATGGGATATAGGTCAACCGGTATAGCATTTCCATTAGGTAATTACCACAACGCAACCACAACTATCCGAGATCCTGAAGGAAATGTTGACGCAGAATATATAACTTTATCTGATTATTTGGATGGAATTGAACTGGCTTTTGAAACATCTTTAGGAAGTACATGTTCTACAGAAATTAACAACAAAGGATGGGATCTAGGCCCGGTGCCTCTGGATATAAAGAATCGCCTTCAAAGCTCTTTCCAACCGTAGTGAGATAGTTTACGTTAGCGGTAGCTTATAGTTAGTTTAAACAGTGGGTCACTCCCCAAAAAGAGAAATCAATGAATATGCGCACCGTAATTCACGGCTCGCTGATATCCCATCCGGGTATGGTCCAATAGCCAACCCTTGGAATATCAACCGCTGCGGACAAGCCTTGTGCTCTTTTGAGTCGCTGGATATTGTATAGGTGAGTGATCTCTTCAAAGTATATATGCCTAATAGTTGCTTCAAGAGTCCAGAATGTCCCACCATCCCCCACTGTCACCCCGTGACTATGGGCACCCATAATCAAATTTGCCTCCGCAGACTCTGGCCCTAGTCTCCGTATGCGCTCATTTTTTAAAATTCTAATGAGTGGCTAGAGAGCACTTTTTGAACCAAGGCTATCCCCTGTTGCAACTTTGACATGATAACTGTTTTATCCCAATATCGAGCCTCGTCCATCCTCCGATTATCCGCTTGGGCAATACCTAGAATATCTGCTATACCATGGTTATCTTCAGGGAAAAGCCCCTCCATCTCACTATCATCCATCGGAATATTAGGGAAGCCATATGACTAAGTTGCATACGTATGCTCCACCTGCTCCACTCCCATTCAGAGGACTTGAAATCCATGGTTCTGTTATCCAAATCTCGTACTTCCTCCCAAATCGTGGAGTAGAGATTTGAGTATTCAGGAAAAATATCTCTTCCGATCGGAGCCTTCTTCTTGTTTTTTATCTTTTTCATTCAACCATCTCCAATTTTGGTCGATTTAAAACCTGAGAGTAATCTTTAAAAATCAAGTAAGGAATTCTCATTTAGAATAACTTTACTACCCTGATCGGAGTTTGAGCCCAGATTCAATTCAATCGTCATGGATCGCTCATCAGAAAATCATAGGAGCAACCAATGGGTTTGACATGCTCAAACACTTACTCATAGACTACCGCGTACAAGTACGCTATTGTACCGTAACTATATGAACAGATTCTGAATACCTGTATAGGGCATTTTCAATAATTTAATACACGCTCGTCAATACTGAATCGAGGAAATACAATCATGGTCAATACCAAGCAATCACCTTTCTCAAAGACAGGAGTTAAATCGAACCACCTAAGTCGCGCCATGACATGGAGATGTATTGGTCCCTTTAGAGGTGGTCGGGTCATTGCAGTAGCAGGGCATCCCACCAATCAATCCACATTCTTCTTCGGCTCAGTAGCTGGCGGGGTCTGGAAGACCACGGACGCAGGAACATACTGGAAAAATATCTCTGACCCCTATTTCACCACATCGTCTGTTGGTGCGATTGCAATTTCAGAATCCGATCCTAACGTAATTTATGTAGGGACAGGTGAATGTTGCATACGTAACAATGTTACCCACGGTGATGGGGTCTACAAATCCACTGATGGAGGAGAGACATGGTCTAACACAGGATTATTCGATACTCGTCATATTGCCCGTATACGTATCCATCCAAATAATCCTGATTTAGTTTACGTGGCTGCATTAGGGCACGCGTTTGGTCCCAATAAAGAGAGGGGTATTTATCGATCTATCGATGGAGGAAATACATGGGAACAAATACTCTTCAAAAGCTCCGAAGCTGGCGCCATCGATCTGTCAATGGACCCTAGCAATCCCAGAATACTCTATGCATCAACATGGGAAGCACAAAGAAGTTTTTGGGACATTGTAAGCGGAGGACCCGGCTCAGGAATATTCAAAACCACTGATGGCGGAGACACATGGACGGATTTGAGTCAAAACCCTGGGCTGCCCAAAGAAACCATAGGGAGAATCGGCATATCCGCAAGTCCTGCGAAACCGGGACGCGTCTGGGCCATAATTGAGGCTGAACACGGGGGTGTTTTCAGATCTGATGATGGCGGAGACACATGGCAAGAACTAGCGAACGACGACGTGTTGAGGGAACGTTCTTGGTACTACACACACGTCTTTGCAGATCCGGTTGATTCGGAAACAGTGTGGGTTCTTAGTACAAAAGTATCAAAATCGACAGACGGCGGTAGAACTTTCTCTCAGATACCTATGCCGCACGGAGACCAGCACGACCTATGGATAGATCCCACCAACCCAGATCGTATAATCAATGGAAATGACGGCGGTGCCACCATCTCCTTGAACGGAGGAGATACTTGGTCCAACATATATAACCAACCGACAGCTCAGTTCTACCATATAGTG
>CEUS01071510.1_pt1 | contig 11638 bp, 20 predicted proteins | sample 427031 | NCBI WGS metagenome assembly CEUS01 (sample SAMEA2622837, study PRJEB7988) | marine metagenome | biome: marine biome (ENVO:00000447); feature: marine epipelagic mixed layer (ENVO:xxxxxxxxx); material: "saline water (ENVO:00002010), including plankton (ENVO:xxxxxxxx)" | depth 140 m | reverse complement strand
TCGCCCCCTCAAGCGACTTGCGTTCGAGGTCGGCCACGTTGAGCACCTGGTTCTTCGGCCGGGACGAATTGAAGCCCACTTTCGGCAGCCGCATCTGGATGGGCATCTGGCCACCTTCGAACCAGGGTTTTACACCACCCCCCGATCGGGAGTTCTGCCCCTTGTGGCCCTTTCCGCTCGTCTTGCCGGTTCCAGAACCTGCCCCGGTGCCCAACCGTTTCTTCTTCTTCAGGACACCTTCCGGCGCCTTAATGTTCCCCAGCTTCATGGCTAAACCTCTTCGACCGTGACCAGGTGCGACACCACGTCGATCATTCCCAGGATCTGCGGTGTACCCTCGTGTTCCACGCTGTGGTGGAGGCGCTTGATGCCGAGCGCTTCGAGCGTCAGCTTCTGCTTCTTCTGGCGCTTGATCGCGCTTCGCACCTGGGTGATTCTCATCTTTCCCATCGTTCTAGCTCGCAGCTTTCATCAAATCGGCTGGATCGACACCACGCAGTTCCGCAAAGGCGCGTGCGTCTTTCAAGGACAGGAGGCCGTTCAACACAGCCTTAACGGTGTTGTGGGGATTCTTCGAACCCAGCGATTTGCTCAGCACGTTGTTGATTCCGGCGAGCTCCAACACCGCGCGTGTTCCACCCCCAGCGATCACTCCTGTTCCCGGTGCAGCGGGCTTTAGAAGCACGCGGGCGGCTCCAAACTCGCCGACAATTTCGTGAGGAATGGTCCCATCGATGACGGGAACGCGCACCATCTGTTTCTTGGCGTTTTCCGATCCTTTGCGAATGGCCTCGGCGACTTCGCCCGCTTTACCCATGCCAACACCGACGTGCCCCTTACGGTCTCCAACTACGACGAGTGCGTTGAACGAAAACCGTCGGCCGCCTTTTCGAACGTGCGAGACACGGTTGATGCTGTTGTTTATGACCACCTCGGTGAGGTCAAGTCCTGCGGCGTCAATCTTGGCCAACACGGCCTCCTTGGGAAATTCTTAGGCTAAAACTGCAGACCACCTTCGCGCGCACCCTCGGCGAAGGCTTTCACCCGCCCGTGATAGAGATATCCGCCACGGTCGAAAACGACCTGCTTGATCCCTGCTTCGATCGCTTTTTCGGCCAAGGCCTTCCCCACTTCGCGACTCTTGTCGCACTTGCCCTCTAGGCCCGATACGCGATCGGCGAGAGCCGGAGAATAGCTTGCAACGCCCAGAAGGGCGCGTCCCGCATCGTCGTCGATCAGCTGGGCCTGTACGTGCTTGTGGCCACGAAACACTGCCAGACGGGGACGTTCCGCCGTACCCGCAACACTGTGGCGAATACGCATCCGGCGACGTTTCCGTAGTTCTCTTTTCGTTCTTCTTCCCATCCTGCTCTCCGGTCTCTCTACGCGACGGCGGTCTTACCCTGCTTGCGACGAACATATTCGTCCGCGTAACGTATTCCTTTGCCCTTATAAGGCTCCGGGGGGCGCACCTTTCTGATCTCGGCTGCGATCCGGCCGACCAGCTCCTTATTCGCACCCTTCACAACCACCGTAGCCTGGGCGCCTTCGGGTTCCGGCGGGGCTTGGTCGATCGAAAATTCGATGCCCGCAGGCGGTGTGATCGGCACGTTGTGGCTGAAGCCAACCTGCAGGTCTATATTCTTGCCCTTCAAGTCCGCCCGATAACCGATCCCGACAACAACCAGCCGCTTTTCGAAGCCCTTCGTAACGCCCTCAACGGCATTCGCGAGCAGCGCACGGGTCAGCCCCCACATCGCCCGACTGCGCTGATCCTTTTCATTCTTTACGGTGACCCGAAGGAGATCGCCCTCCTGGGTTACATCGGTCAGCGCGTTGATCAGAACCTCCAGAGTACCGTTGGGTCCCTTTACGGTCGCCGTGTTTTCAGCGAATCGTATATCGACATCACTTGGCACTGTGATAGGCTGTTGGCCGATCCGTGACACGTCTTACTCCTTATCCTCTACCAGATGCTGCACAGGACTTCGCCACCGACGCCCGCCTGCCTGGCCTCGTCGCCGCACAGGATTCCTGACGGCGTGGACATGACGGCGACCCCCAAGCCGTTCAGGACCCTCGGGATCTCCGTTTTCTTCACATAGCGCCGCAGGCCGGGGCGGCTCAGCCGCTGAAGCCCCTGGATCGCGCTCACCTCTTCATCGGTGTACTTGAGATAGAGACGAAGGTAACCCTGTCGATTGTCCTCGACGTGGGCCAGGTTATGAATGAAACCGCGCTCTTTCATGATACGTGCGATCTCTCGTTTGACGCGCGAACTGGGGATATCAACTTTGCGGTGGCCCGCCATCGTGGCGTTCCGGACTCGCGTGAGCATATCCGCAATGGGGTCGGTCATCATGGCTCAATACGTCCTTTGAGGTCTACCAGCTGGCCTTGGTCACGCCCGGAATCTCCCCTTCGAGCGCCATCTCTCGGAAGCAGATTCGGCAAACACCGAACCGGCGTAGATACGCTCGGGGGCGGCCGCATCGCTTGCAACGATTGTAGGCCCGAACCTTGAATTTCGGCTTCCTGTTCGATTTCGCGATAATGGATTTCTTGGCCACAGGGGATCCTTTCTCAGGCGGCCTGCGGGCGTTCGAAGGGCATGCCGAGGGCTTGCAGCAGTTCGAGCGCCTCTTCATCGGTGCCGGCAGTCGTCACGAACGTGATATCAAGCCCACGCACCTCGTCTATGCTGTCATAGTCGATTTCGGGAAAAATGATCTGCTCGCGAACACCCATGGTGTAGTTACCGCGGCCATCGAACGAACGGGTGGTCAAGCCCCGGAAGTCACGGATGCGGGGAACCGCGAAAGAGAAAAACCGGTCCAAGAATTCCCACATCCGCTCACGACGTAGCGTTACCGCACACCCCACGGGCATTCCCTCACGCAACTTGAAGTTCGACACCGAACGCTTGGCCCTGCGCACTGTCGGTTTCTGCCCTGCGATCGTCGTGAGATCCTGAATAGCACCTTCGATCGACTTCGGGTTTTGAACCGCGCCACCAACTCCCATGTTCAGCACGACCTTCTCGACGCGAGGGACCTGCATCACGTTGGCATAGCCGAACCGCTCCCGGAGAGCGCCGACAACTTCGTCCTTGTATTGAGTCTGCAGTCTTGTCATAGCCTTTCTCGCTACGCCTCACCGTCCGGAATCTGCTCTCCACTCTTGGCTGCAACCCGAACCTTCGTGCCATCGTCGAGCAATTTCCGCTGAACCCGCGTTCGTTCTCCGGTCTGTGGATCGACGAGCATCAGCTTGGAAAGATGAACCGCACCTTCTTTTTCCACGATTCCACCCTGCTGATTTCGTTGGCTCGGGCGTTCGTGCCGCTTTACGAAATGAATGCCCTCGACGATCGCACGCTCTCGTTCGGGAATCACCTGCAGCACCGTGCCGCGCTTTCCCGCATCGACGCCGCTGATCACCTCGACCGTATCGCCCTTCTTCACTCTCGACTTCAAGCGACTGCCCTTTCAGATCACTTCGGGAGCCAGTGACACGATTCGCATGAATCGCCGCTCCCGAAGCTCGCGCGCTACCGGCCCAAAAATTCTCGTGCCCCGGGGCTCGCCCTCGGGGCTGATCAGGACCGCAGCATTGTCGTCGAACCGAACGTAGGAACCATCCGCACGACGTACTTCCTTTTTCGTGCGAACAACGATGGCTCGGGCCACCTCGCCCTTCTTCACACCGGCGTTCGGTTGCGCACTCTTAACGGAAACAACGATTGTATCTCCGAGCCCAGCGTAGCGGCGCTTCGACCCCCCCAGCACGCGAAAGCACATCACCTTCCGGGCGCCCGAGTTGTCGGCGCAATTCAGTACTGTGTATTCCCTGACCATCGCTCTTCTCTCTCACCGGGCCCGTTCGACGATCTCGGCCACGCGCCACCGCTTCGTTTTGCTCAGCGGACGTGTCTCGACGATCCGGACTGTGTCGCCCACGTGGGCGTCGTTGTTCTCGTCGTGCGCGGTAAAGCGCGAAGAGCGCTGTACCACCTTGCCATATAGGGGGTGGGGAACGCGCCGGCTAACTCGGACGATCACCGTCTTATTCGAGCCATCGCTCACCACCTCGCCGATCCGGATCTTGCGCTGACCCCGTGTCGGTGCCTCGGCCATACGTTCTACTCTCTCCCTTCGCTGCCTGCGGAATCGCTGCCGCCCAGTTGATGAACACCCAGTTCGTGTGCTCGTAACGCGGTTTTGAGACGGGCGACATCGCGGCGCGCCTTTCGTACCGCCAGACCGTCCTCCAGTTGATGCGTGGCCAGTTGAAGCCGGAGGTTCGTGAGATCCTCCTGGCGGTCCTGGATCTGGGCACGCACTTCATCGGCGCTCATATCTCTGATTTCAGAAGCCTTCATCTAAAATGCCCCGCGCTCGACAAAACGGATCTTGATCGGCAACTTCCGTCCGGCCAACTGAATCGCTCGCGCTGCGCTTTCGCGTTCGACACCTTCAATCTCGAACATGATGCGTCCAGGCTTGATCACGGAGACCCAGTACTCCGGGCTCCCTTTGCCCTTACCCATGCGTGTTTCAGCAGGTTTGATCGTAACGGGCTTGTCGGGAAAAATCCGGATCCAGACCTTTCCGCCTCGACCCAGGGAGCGCGTAATGGCGATTCGGGCCGCCTCGATCTGACGACTCGTGATCCAGCCAGGCTCGAGTGCCTGAAGGCCATACTCGCCGAAAGCCACGCTGCTTCCGCCTTTGGCGCCCCCGCGCATCCTTCCCCGCTGTTGTTTTCTCCATTTGACGCGCTTCGGCATCAACATAGTCAGCTATCCTTTTCCCCCGTCCAGGGACTACGCCCCTTCGGCGGCCTCCTGGACCGACACGACTTCCCCGTGGCAGATCCAAACTTTGACGCCCACGGTACCGGACGTCGTATACCCCGTCGAGCGAGCAAAATCGATGTCGGCACGAAGCGTGTGCAACGGTACCCGTCCGGCAGGATCTGTCATTTCTCGCCGCGACATCTCCGCCCCACCCAGTCGTCCGGAGCAGATGATCTTAATGCCCTCGGCTCCCATTCGCAGCGCGGATGCGACCGCCCGTTTCATCGCCCGACGGAAGGACACCCGCTGCTCGAGTTGCCGAGCGATGTTGTCCGCCACGAGCTGCGCGTTTAGCTCAGGTCTCTTGATTTCCTGGATATTGATGTAAATCTCTTTGCCTGTAATGTGTTTGAGCTCATCACGCAGCTTGTCGACCTCAGCACCTTTCCGCCCGATCACAATGCCCGGTCGGGCAGTATGGATCGAGATGGTCACGCGCTTAGGGGCGCGCTCGATGTCTACCTTGGCCACACTCGCGCGTTGCAACCGGCTCTTGATGTACCGGCGAAGCATGCTGTCTTCCTGAAGCAGGGCTGGATAGTCAACCTTGGGAGCGAACCAACGTGACGACCAATCCTTCGATACGCCGAGCCTGAAACCAATGGGATGTGTCTTTTGACCCAAGCTGTCCTCCCTAAGTCTCGTCGGAGACGACGAGCGTAATGTGGCTCATCCGCTTCAGAATGTGACCCGCCGCGCCACGTGGCATCGGCCGAATCCGCTTGAACGCAATGCCCCCATCCACGAAGGCTTCCTTCACGAAAAGATCTTCTTCGTTGGCCGCATCCTCTTCCCGGTTAAGCGCGTTGGCCACTGCCGACCGAAGTGTCTTTTCCACGATCCGGGCGGCCTTCTTGGGAGTGAACTGGAGGATGTTCAGCGCCTCATCCACAGCCTTGCCACGGACGAGGTCGACGACCTGTCGCGTCTTACGTGGCGAAATCTTCGCGTACTTCAGGACTGCCCGTGCTTCCATCGAATGCCTCAGCTACTTGAGAGCGGTCGACCGTTCGGTCAACTGCCCACTGTGACCACGATACGTCCGTGTCGGGGCAAACTCGCCCAACTTGTGACCGACCATATTTTCAGTTACATAGACGGGAATGAACTTGTTTCCGTTATGTACGGCCAGCGTATGTCCCACAAACTCCGGGGAGATCGTCGACCGTCGAGCCCAGGTCTGAATCACTCGCTTGTCACCACTCTTGTTCATCGTTTCGATCTTCCGAAACAAACTGGGCTCGATGTAAGGCCCCTTCTTGATCGATCTGGACACGTTGACTCCTTACTTTCTTCGTCGAACGATGTATTTGTTCGATTTCTTTTTCTTCTTGCGGGTGATGTAACCCTTCGTCGGCTGGCCCCAGGGGGTGACGGGATGACCGCCCCCGGTCGCCCGCCCCTCGCCACCGCCGTGCGGGTGATCGATTGGATTCATCGCCACACCCCGCACCTTCGGGCGTCGCCCTAGCCACCGCGACCGCCCCGCTTTGCCGATCACGATGTTCTCGTGATCCGTGTTTCCTACCTGTCCGACCGTAGCATAGCATTGCAATCGAACAAGGCGCATCTCGCCAGAAGGCATGCGCAGCTGAGCGAATTCACCCTCCTTCGCCATTACTCGAATTTCCGCTCCCGCCGAACGGCCGATCTGTCCCCCTCTACCGGGCTGCAACTCAACGTTGTGGACTGCCGTTCCATCCGGAATGCTGGCAAGCGGAAGCGCGTTCCCAATCTGGATGTCCGCATCTCGCCCGGAAACGACGGTCGATCCTATGGACAGACCCAGGGGCGCAAGAATGTAGCGCTTTTCGCCATCCACATAGTGCAGGAGGGCGATGCGGGCGGATCGATTCGGATCGTATTCTATCGCGGCCACGCGGGCTGGGACACCTGGCTTGTTCCGCTTGAAGTCGATCTTTCGATAGTGTTTCCGATGTCCGCCCCCCCGGTGACGGGATGTGATCCGGCCACGGTTATTGCGCCCCCCGCTCTTCTTCTTCGTATCGAGTAGCGACTTCTCTGGTGTCGACTTCGACACATCTTCGAAGGTCGAAACCGTCTTGAACCGCAGTGAGGGTGTGGTGGGACGAAAAGACTTGGCCATGGTCGGACTTCCTTAGCTCTCGAAATACTCGATCGTCTGACCGTCAGCGACCGTCACAACTGCCTTCTTCCAGTCCGGGCGGCGTCCAACGAACCGGCCCATTCGCTTGATTTTACCGTGAACGGCCGTCGTATTCACCTTCACAACATCGACCTCGAACAAGGCCTCGACGGCGCGTTTGATGTCTATCTTGTTCGCATCCCGGTCGACCTCGAACAGAAACTTGTTCTCCATCTCCTGGAGCTGGGTCGCCCGCTCTGTGATGATCGGGCGTCGAATGACCCGTCGGTTCGGCTTCACGAGCCCCCCCAGATCGACTGTGCCCGATCGAGCGCACCTTGAGTAAACACGACCGAATCGGCCAGCAGAACGTCGTAAGCACACACCAGGCCGATAGGCCGTACTTCCATGCCCGAAATGTTTCGACAGGACTTCGCGACATTCACATCCGGCGAATCCGTCAACAGGAGTGTTCGTGCCTGATCGATCTCCATTGCCCGCGTCAATTCTGCAATCGTGCGGGTTTGAGGCTTGTCCATGTTGATATCTTCAACCACTTTTACGTCACCCGATGAAGCCTTGAGTGAAAGGGCCGACTTCAGAGCAAGCTGGCGCACTCGCTTTGGAAGCCGCTCGGCATAGAACCGGGGCTGAGGGCCGTGAGCAACGCCCCCTCCCACACGAATTGGTGACGACGCCTTCCCGGCACGCGATCGTCCAGTACCCTTCTGTCGGTACATCTTGCGCTTTGAGAGGAACACTTCGGCTCGAGTCTTGGTCGCCGCTGTGCCCTGTCGCTGGTTCGTCCGATAGGCTTTCACGGCCTGGTAGATCGCTCCCTCGGACGGCTCGATGCCGAACACGCCGTCATCGAGATCGGCTTTGCCTACGACTTTCCCTTCCAGGCTGTGAATGTCCACGGTCGCCATCTCAAATCTTTCCGTTTAGTTGGAGCGCTTCCGGATCACGACGGTTGCCCCCCGTCCACCCGGAACACTTCCTCTAACCAACACCAGGTTCTTTTCGACGTTCACGCTGAACACAGACAGTCCCCGCACGGTGACATTTCGATCTCCCATATGCCCCGCCATGCGCATCCCCTTCATCACTCGCGAAGGAGTCGAGCTCTGCCCGATGGACCCCGGCGCGCGGTGCCGATCCGATTGGCCATGGGTCTTGGGTCCACCCTTGAAACCGTGTCTCTTCACCCCACCCGCGAACCCCCGGCCCTTCGACCGTGAAGATACGTCGATCGGGTCACCCGATTCAAAGACCTCAACGTTCAAAACATCACCCACGCTGTGTTCGGAATCCCCATCCAACCGGAATTCCTTCAGCACCTTGTGGGGGGCGATTCCGGCCTTTTCAGTGATCCCTCCAGCCGGTTTCGAAACTCGCTGAGCACGGGTCTCTTCGAAAGCCACTTTCAACGCGTGGTAACCATCGTTTTCGGCCGTCTTGACCTGAACAACCGGGCAAGGCCCTGCCTGGATTACCGTTATCGTTGTCAGGTCTTCGTTCTCGTCGAAAACCTGTGTCATTCCGACTTTCTTTCCGATCAGACCGAGCACATCACACCTTAATTTCGATATCGATACCGGCGGGCAGATCGAGCTTCATCAGTGCGTCGACCGTCTGCGGTGTCGAGTTGTGAATATCGATCAACCGTTTGTGTACCTTCATCTGGAACTGCTCGCGCGACTTCTTGTAGACGTGCGGAGATCGCAGCACCGTGTAGAGTGAACGCTTGGTCGGTAGCGGAATAGGGCCCGAAATCAGGGCTCCCGTTCGCTTTGCCGTCCGAACGATATCGTCCGCGGAGCGGTCTAGCGCCTGATGGTCATAGGCCTTCAGACGAATTCGAATTTTCTGTGCGGGCAACGAATCCCCCTGAATTATTCGATGATGTCGGTCACCACACCGGCGCCGATCGTGCGCCCGCCCTCACGGACGGCGAAACGCAGTTCCTTCTCGACCGCGATCGGGTTGATCAGTTCGATCGTCATGGTCACATTGTCGCCCGGCATCACCATCTCTACACCGTCTGGCAACTGGACCTGGCCGGTTACATCCGTTGTGCGGAAATAGAACTGCGGGCGATAGCCAGTGAAAAACGGCTTGCTCCGCCCGCCTTCTTTTTCGGTTAGGACGTAGACTTCGCCCGTAAATTTCGTATGGGGCGTAATCGAACCAGGCTTCGAAATCACCATGCCACGCTCGAGGTCGTCCTTGTCGACTCCGCGGAGCAGAAGCCCGACGTTGTCACCAGCCTGCCCTTCGTCCAACAGCTTGCGGAACATCTCGATACCCGTCACGACCGTCTTCCGCGTTTCGCGGATTCCGACAATCTCAACTTCCTCGTTGATATTGACCATACCACGCTCGATTCTGCCGGTCCCGACGGTACCGCGACCAGTGATCGTAAAGACGTCTTCGACCGGCATCAGGAACTCACGATCAACATCTCGCTCGGGCATCTGCACATACTCGTCGACTGCCGCCATCAGTTCCCAGATCGATTTACACTCCTCAGAATCCGGGTCGTCGGACTCGAGCGCTTGGAGACCTGAGCCACGGATAACAGGCACATCATCGCCGGGGAAATCATACTGGCTGAGAAGCTCACGCACCTCGAGCTCGACCAGGTCGAGGAGCTCGGGATCGTCGACCATGTCGCACTTATTCATGTAGACGACGATGGCCGGCACGTTCACCTGATGAGACAGGAGGATGTGCTCGCGGGTCTGGATCATTGGGCCATCCGCAGCCGACACGACCAGGATCGCCCCGTCCATCTGCGCCGCCCCGGTGATCATATTCTTTACGTAATCTGCGTGTCCCGGACAGTCGACGTGGGCGTAGTGCCGGTTTTCCGTCTGGTACTCAACGTGGGCTGTGTTGATCGTAATCCCACGCTCTTTCTCTTCCGGCGCCTTGTCGATGTCGTCAAACGGCATGAAGTCCGCGAAGCCCTTGGCGGCCAGCGTCTTCGTAATCGCCGCAGTCAGAGTGGTCTTGCCGTGGTCCACGTGCCCAATCGTCCCGATGTTCACGTGCGGCTTATCTCTCTCGAACTTCTCCTTCGCCATCTCTTGACTCCTCCTGTCGAGCCCTAAGTCAGGGTGGCTGGCCACCCGCTCTGAGAGTTACTCTTCGCTAATCCGACTCACGCACTTGCACGAAGTGCGCCTACTTTCGACATGATCTCTTCACTGACACTGTTGGGCACTTCCTGGAATTTTGAAAATTCCATCGAATAGATCGCCCGACCCTGTGTGACCGACCGTAAGGTCGTCGCATATCCGAACATTTCGCTCAACGGCACACTTGACGATATGACCTGCGCGTCAGCCCGGTTGTTCATCCCCTCGATTTGGCCCCGCCGGGAGTTCAGATCTCCCATCACGTCTCCCATATACTCCTCGGGCACGACCACCTCTACGTTCATGATCGGTTCGAGGAGGAAGGGGTCGCCCTTACGAGCCCCATCTCGAAATGCCATCGAACCGGCCACATGAAAGGCCATCTCGGAGGAATCCACGTCGTGGTAAGAACCATCGATCAGAGCAACCTCGATGTCCTCGAATGGATAACCCGCCAGAACGCCGCTCTTCATGGCCTCGTTGATCCCGTTGCGCACCGAAGGGATGTATTCCTGCGGGACTTTGCCTCCCACAATTTTGTTCTCAAACGTCAGCCCGGTCCCAGATTCCCCGGGGCCCATCTCGATCACAACGTGGCCATACTGGCCCCGGCCACCAGACTGTCGAACGAAACGACCCTCGATCTCGATCTTCTTCCTGATCGCTTCCTTATAAGTTACCTGAGGTCTGCCTACCGACGCTTCGACCTTGAACTCCCGAAGCAGTCGATCGACGATGATCTCCAGGTGAAGTTCTCCCATACCAGAGATGATCGTCTGTCCTGTGTCCTCGTCCGTCCTCACCTGGAAGGTCGGATCCTCCTCAGCGAGTTTGGCAAGCGCGCCACCGAGCGCATCCTGATCGACCTTCGTTTTAGGCTCGATCGCGACCGAGATCACGGGGTCCGCAAATTCCATCGACTCCAGAATCACGGGCGCGTCCTCAACGCACAGCGTTTCGCCTGTCCCCGTGTCCTTGAGTCCCACCACAGCGGCAATATCCCCCGTATTGACCTCTTCGATCTCCTCCCTCTTGTTCGCGTGCATCTGCAGCATGCGCCCGATACGCTCACGCTTTCCTTTGTTGCTGTTCGCCACGTAGGATCCGGCTTTGAGCGTTCCAGAGTAAACGCGGAAATAGGTCAATCGACCCACGTAAGGATCGGTCATTACCTTAAATGCGAGGGCGGCGAACGGCGCCTCATCATCAATGTCACGCACCAGGGGTTCGTTCGTCTTGGGGTCGTGACCTTCGACCGCAGGGATGTCTGCCGGCGACGGGAGGTAGTCCACGATGCCATCGAGCAATCGTTGTACGCCCTTGTTCTTGAACGCTGAACCGCAGAAGACGGCGACGGCCGTACCCGCGACGACTGCCTGCCTCAGGGCGACTCGGATCTCCTCTTCGGCGATGTCCTCGCCCTCGAGAAATTTCTCCATCAGCGTATCGTCGAAGTCGGACACCGATTCGAGGAGCTTTTCTCGATAGGTGTTGGCTTCTTCTTCGAGGTCGTGCGGGATATTGTCCTCG
>CEUS01067347.1_pt1 | contig 11643 bp, 13 predicted proteins | sample 427031 | NCBI WGS metagenome assembly CEUS01 (sample SAMEA2622837, study PRJEB7988) | marine metagenome | biome: marine biome (ENVO:00000447); feature: marine epipelagic mixed layer (ENVO:xxxxxxxxx); material: "saline water (ENVO:00002010), including plankton (ENVO:xxxxxxxx)" | depth 140 m | reverse complement strand
ATAGGTGGGAAGGTAGGAAACTGGATGTAGAACATACGGTTCTTCCACGAGCAGAGGGTTCTGCTAGGGTAAGGATGGGTGATACCATTGTTTTCGCAGGAGTCAAGTTTCAGCTAATGCAGCCCTACCCGGACCGTCCAAACCAGGGTGGCCTGATGTGTTCGGCCGAGGTGAGGCCGGTCGCAGGTAGGCACTGGGAATCTGGGCCTCCTAGTCCAGAGTCGATAGAGCTAGGCAGAGTTGTCGATCGCGGAATTAGGGAGTCTGGGTGCATAGATGTAGACTCACTTTGCATAATTCCTGGGGAGAAGGCATGGCAGGTTATCCTAGATTTGTTCGCAATATCAGACGATGGTAATTTATTCGATGCCTTTGCTCTTGCAGGAATTGTCGCACTTCGAAATGCCATCGTCCCTGCCGAGAGATTCGAGGTTGGTGACGACTACCCGTTAGAACTTTCCAAGACCCCCATAATGTGCTCATATCACAAGGTCGGGGGTCGATTCGTGTATGATGCGAGCTCAAGAGAAGAATTGGGTGGAGATGAGAGAATCCACATCACTTTGGGAGACAACGATAACGTCCACTCCCTTCAGAAGGGTCTAAAGGGAATTTTCTCGACGGAAGAATTCGTTGAAATAATGGAAAATGCCCAGAAAAGGACTAAGGAATTAAGGAAAATAGTAGATTCACTGTAGGTGCAATTATGGCAAAGAGAACTCAGAAAGCAGGAGCTACTGCTCGTTTCGGACCTAGGTACGGAGTTAGTGTACGGAGGAGGGCTGGCTCAGCAATTGCGAAGAAGTCTAGGAATTACACATGTCCAAGTTGCCATTATGTGAAAGTGCGGAGGAGGGCTGCTGGCATCTGGGAATGTAGAAAGTGCAATCACACATTCTCAGGTGGGTTTTGGGAGCCTTACACAAGGGCTAGCGACGCAAATAAGAGGATTGTAAGGAGATCGATGGAAGGAGCAACGGCTACAGATATGACCGTCATCGCTCAACAGGCTGCACTAGAGTACGAGAGGAAACTCTCCGAGAGAGATTCAGATGAAGGATCAGAAGAGGAATGAGACCCTAGAACTCATCTTAGCGATAGAGCATAGCGAATCTGCTAACCTGTCCTCATCTATCGTTACCGAGGCCGACTTCAAATACACAGACGGGAGGATATCCATTTCCATAACTTCTGATTCATTCAGCGATATGAGGGCAAGATGGAACTCTTTAATGAGAGCATTGGTTGCCTCAGAGCAATCAATAGATGCCACTAACGGGGGTGAAAAGTATTAGCGAACAAGTTTCAGCTGAGGAAATCCAGTCACTTGCAAGGGACCTACAACTCTTGAGGGGCCAGATTCAGACGGTATCTTCCCAGGCGTCCGAATATTCGATAACAATTGAAGCACTCAGTAATCAGGACCCCAGTAGACCAATCTTCCGCTCTCTAGGCAACCTCCTGCTGGAGGTTGATGATAGGGATTTACTAGAATCGGAATTGAAGGGTGCCAAGGAAGCACTGGATGACCACCTCGGGCGCTTAATCGAGAGAGAAGAAAACCTCCGAGAACAGTATGAAAAAAAGGCGAATCAGTTCGAGAACGGGTGATTCGATAGTGGAAGAACCTAAAGCAGGGTCTGAGGATATATCTGTGGACTCCATCCTATTCAGAAGCCTACTCTCAGAGGGCAAAAAAGAGCAAGCTCTCGAAGTAAGTAAGTCAATCCTTGAGCGGTCCAGAGTACTAAGTGACAGGCATTTCGAGACCGAGGCATGGATAAGGATGGAGAGGGCACTCCTTGGTGCCTGCAAACACGAAGAGGTTGGGGCCGAACTAAGTTGGTGCGTCGATCGGCTATCATCGACATCTCCTGGATCAGCACTACACGGCCTAGCACTACTGAACCTAGCATCGTGGCACATTAACTCTGACGAGGTAATTATGGCTCTGGTTACTCTATCTGATATCTCCTCATCCCGGGGACACCCAAACGACGTCATAGGCCTAGCAAGGCTGGAATCGGGAAGGATTCTGGCTACCATTGGGGACTTGGATCCTGCTATGCGTCATTTATGGATGGCCATGAAGAGGCTTTCTTCCGAGGAAATGAAAACAGAAGCCATGGTTTGTGCAATGGAGTGGCTTGATCTCGCTTTAGACAAAGTAGACACATCATCGGCACGTATGGAAGAGAGGATCTCCAATGCCCGGCCTAGGGAGAAGCCGGACATGACATCTTCTCCGTCAAATCCCGACGACATAAGAGAAGCCGTGGAACTCATACTATCAATATCTCTAAACGACTTATCTGGTGATATCAGGGACGATTTGGGCCTTGTTTTAGATGCCAGTGAAATAATCGGCGATACTTCATGGAGGGACTCATTGGCATCCAGAATCGGTGAGATTCAGGATTCGAGACTAATCGATTTGCTCCAATCGTGAGCTCTTATTCTCTCTAGTTCTCCATCCTCCCAAGCAGTATTCTCAGGTGGCATTAGACACCAACCGACTTCCTCTATCGAATCGTCTTTCGAAGCCCATGGATCAGGTGATGGCTCGCCGAGGACATGCACTAGAACCACGCACCCCCCATCAATCAGACTCTTGTCTATTGCCTTAGCAATTCCTAGTTTTCCTGTTTCCTCGTACAACTCCCTTAGCGCAGCTTCGTCCTCTCCCTCCCCATGCATGACTCCTCCTCCCGGGAGCTCCCAGCCCCTCCGAGAATGCCTAACCATTATCCAACAATCCTCTTCCCATTCCTCGGGAATTGCCCATACTACAACAAACCCTAGACTAGACATCCAACTCACCCAGCAATAGGCTCACTAATTCTGCTGCACCATCTTCTCCTTCAGCCGCCATCCTTCTTGCCAAAAAGAATGCCTCCGCAACATTTCCCGAATTCCTAAGTTGTAAGACTTCGGACAACGGATCATTATCGGAATCGAAAGATCCTCGAGCCGTACTAACCCCGGGCTTTGCAGTTGAAATCCCTCTTAGACGTTCTAGGAAATCCGCTCTATCAGAAATCGGAGGAGCCTTCCAAGGAGCACCAGTATTTCCGTCAAATTGATCGGACATCCGTTCTCTGAACCTATCCCTCACAGATGACTCGGGGAACACAGTTTGCGACTGGTCGTAGCAGAGCCATGCCTCATCATACTGGCCCCTTCTCTCGTACATTCTCCCTAACTCCTCCCATGCCTCATGGTTTTTCGGCCTGTGGGCAAGTAAGTATCTTGACAACTCGAGAAATAGGTCTTCATGCCCGGCTCTCCTGACTCTCTCTATCCTCCTAGAGAATAGAATATTAGCACGTTGGTCCGACATATCAAGGCTCTTTAGCCGATTCGAGAAATCGAGCAATTGAACATCATTTTCACCAATTAATCTCCACCATACTTCTGGATCTAGGGGGTCAGCAGATATTGCAGCGTGCAACAATTTTTCGCATGAATCAATAATTTTCAATTCATTCAACTGAGACATCAGTGCTGGATCTCTACCCAACACCGTGAATAGGTCCTCTAGGACTGCCTTTGCCCCCTCAGCATCGTCCAGCATCACTTTGGTCTTAATCAGAACTTTCCAATTTTCCTCATTCGTGAAGTCGTAAAGTACGCTTTGCCTAGCATTCTGCTCAGCCCACGATAGATTCGTCTGATCATTATTCGCAATCTTTAGGAATTTCTCAGCTTGGCTCCTATACCTGTTCCCTAGACTTCTCCTAGGGTGCTGAAGAGTCTCGGAAAGTCCTACATCTTCTCCCATTTGGATAACTCACAGAACTGACTCGAATGGAGATCTGTCGATACCAGGATCAATGGTGGCATCCATCCCAATCTTACTGGTAGTACCATCATTGGATCTACTTGGATCGAGGCTTGATCCCTTTTGCTTAGAGAGGATTATTGTGTCCTTATCGGGCTGCCAACGAGTCATGAGAGCCCACTCTACTCGTGCTGAGTTTGAAACGTCAATGTCCTCGTCCACGACTATTACTTGTTTCATTGATTTGTGACCATCGAGAGCGGCTTTTATTGCCTTCTTTCCATCACCCACCATTTTCGGAACTATTTGTACTACGGACGATAGCCACCCACTGCCTCCTTCGGTTAGGTAAACGTCAGTACACTCCACAACCTTGGAAACAGCTGTTTTGATAGTAGGTGCTCTCGGCATTCCCATCAATGTCATGTGCTCAACACCGGCAGGAATCAGCGCGTGGAAAATCGGCGAATCTCTGTGGTGAATTGAGTCGTACTCAATTACTGGTTCGTGTCTGACGTCATCAACAGTACCTGTGATGTCGACATAAGGCCCCTCTTCATCGGTCATGTTCGTGATTCGTGCCTCCATGACGTATTCTGCGTCTGCAGGGGCAATAACCCCGTTCGGAAGCTCTATTACCTCGAATTTTGAACCGTATAGCCTTTCGTGGAGGGCAGCAGCAACACTCAACTCATCTAATGGATCATTGAATGACATAGCACCCGCCAATAGGACAATTGGATCGGGTCCATTGACGACAGCGATGTCGACTTCTTCCTCTGTTTTCTTAGCCAATTCCACCATAGTCCTGAGATGTCGAGGCACTATTCTCACACTAGTGGATTTTTCACTCTTGATTAGCTGTCTGTGGAAAGAAGTGTTCCTCAGGCCCTCGTGCTGGGCAATTATGATAGATGCTGACTGGTACCTGCCCCCATCCTCCTTGTAGTGCCACGGTACAGGAAGAGCCCGGATATTGACTTCATCCATTTTGTTTTGCATAACTGGGGCCTCTGACCTATCCACAATCAAAGGATCAGCTGGATTCTCCATGGCCCAGGCAAGGATGTCAATCAATTCTCCCGGTCCTACGCCGAATGATTCACAGAGTCTATTTCGAGTGAGGATATTGATGGCTACTCTGTGGCCCGGGGACTCCTTTACATTGTTGAATAGCATAGGTCTGTTATCGTTTGCAATAGATAAATCCCTAATTTCGAAATCGGTGCTAACAGGACTATCAATCACCTGGCTTCCTTCGATGAGATCCCTGAATCCCATGTCCCGTGGCACAAACTTAGCTGCTTCAATGTTGGCTCCCAATACCCGTCTTGGAAGCGAAACTCATCGGATTTCCTCCCGTCAGTCTCATAAACGGGCGGCAGGTCGCCGAGCCGTCATTTTGAGGTGCACACTTGGGACGAGGCCTTTTCTCTGGTTCGAAGATGAAGTCCGATCGTAAGAAATACCGATGGAAGGAAAGACAATTCAGAAACAGACAGGCTAAGAGAAAGCACGGGGGTGTTCTCAAGCACGACCCCCTAAGAGGGAGCCCTCAAGCCAGTGGAATAGTGATTGAAAAGGTTGGATTCGAAGCAAAACAACCCAACTCCGCCATTAGGAAGGCAGTCAAGATAAGCCTAATTAGAACCGGCAACCGGCTGACTGCCTTTGCCCCTGGAGACGGGGCTATTTCGTTTATCGACGAACATGACGAAGTGATGGTCGAGGGAATCGGGGGTAGCAAGGGCAGATCATACGGTGACCTTCCAGGTGTTAGGTACAAGGTAATCAAGGTCAATGGCGTCTCTCTTGACGAAATGGTTAGAGGACGAAAGGAAAAGCCTGTTCGGTAGGGTGAAATTATGGAAGAATCAAACGATACCTCCGAAGAATCTGTTGAAACCCCCGAAGCCCCGATTGCGGGGATCGGGACAATGGTGTTCGAGAAGTGGGATGCTAGCGAGGTTGTGTGCAGTGATCCCGGGATTTCCAGGTATGTGAACTTGAAGATGATTGGAGCCCCTCACACAGGAGGGAGGCACGCAAACGCATGGTTCGGGAAGCAGGACTTGTCAGTCACAGAGAGGTTCATCAACAATCTAATGAGGTCTGGAAAATACAGCGGAAAGAAGCAGTATTGCGCCAAGTCTCTGGAAGAGGCCTTCGACAAGATAAACGCAAAGAGTGGTGAAAATCCATTACAGAAATTTATCGATGCGATTACCGAAGCAGCCCCTTGCGAGGAGACAACACGGGTGAGAATCGGCGCAGTTAGCCAGCCTAAGGCTGTGGATTCCTCCCCCAGCAGAAGGCTCGACGTAGCCCTTAGAAATCTAGCAATTGGTTCCGCATCAGCAACGATGAAGAGTAAGAAGTCACTAACAGAGGGGATTATCTCAGAGATTTCCAAGGCTGCAGAGGGGGATGTCAACTCGTTCGCTGTCGGTAAGAGGCACGAGGTAGAGAGAATCGCCGCATCTGCTCGATGAGTCCCGTTAGCCATTCTTCGGCCGTCTTATCCATCCCTTCTCAATCGTCTTTATGAACCGTTTTCAGGTCGGCAAAATATCAGGGTGATAAGATGGGTCGTAAGGAAGACAACATTAAGCGTGCCACCGAGGTAATGCACATTCGCGAACGCATCCGCAATCTCGCAATCGCAGCCCACATAGATCATGGAAAGACAACCCTATCGGACAATTTGATTGCCGGTGCGGGAATGATGTCAGAGGAGCTAGCGGGCAAATCTCGTGTTCTGGACTTCGATGATCAGGAAAGCGCCAGAGGAATCACAATCAACGCCGCTAGCGCTTCTATGGTTCACAAAGTGAATGGCGAGGACTACCTGATCAACTTGATCGATACCCCTGGGCATGTCGACTTCGGTGGTGACGTAACACGTGCTATGAGGGCTGTTGATGGCTGCATAATTTTGACATGTGCCGTAGAAGGGGCGATGCCTCAGACCGAGACCGTGGTACGTCAGGCGCTAAAGGAGAAAGTCCGACCGGTCCTGTTCATCAACAAGGTCGACCGCCTGATCAACGAACTACAAGTAACTCCCGAAGATATGATGGCAAGGTTTCAGGTGCAGATTACAAAGGTTAACGACTTAATCCGGGCCTTCGCTCCAGATGAGCATAAGTCCGACTGGCAGGTGGATGTCTCGAAGGGAACGGTTGCATTCGGATCTGCTTACCATAACTGGGGAATTACCGTACCATACATGCAGAAGTCCGGAGTAAATTTCACTCAGATTTTCGAGTATTGCAACAAAGAGGAACAAAAGGAGCTCGCCAAGAAAGCTCCGGTGCATGAAGTGCTTCTGGATATGGCAGTTGAGAAGCTCCCATCACCGCTAGTTGCTCAGGAGTACCGGATTCCAAACATCTGGCAAGGTGAGCTCGAATCAGATGTTGGAAAGTCAATGATAGGATGTGATGCTGACGGACCCCTATCCCTGATGATCACGAAGATTTGGATGGACCCTCACGCCGGAGAGGTAGCCGTAGGAAGGGTTTATTCTGGCACAATAAAGCAAGGAGAGAAAGTATGGGCTATTGGGTCTGCAAAATCTGAGCGAGTCCAACAGGTAAGTATGATGGTGGGAGGGGACAGGATATCAGTCCCCGGCGTATCCGCTGGAAACATTGCAGCTTTGACAGGCGTAAGGAGTGCGGCTGCTGGAGTCACCATTTCAATGGACCAAGAAGCCACTCCATTCGAGGCTATCAGGCACTATTCGGAGCCAGTGGTTACAGTTGCAATTGAACCAAAATCAATGAAGGATCTTCCCAAATTCATAGGAGCATTACGAGGTTTGGCAAAGGCAGACGCTTCTCTGTCGGTTGACACAAACCACGAGACCGGGGAGGCCTTGCTTTCGGGAATGGGCGAGCTTCACCTAGAGATTACCATATACAGGCTCGAAGAGGAGCAGGGAATCAAAGTTAACCAGAGCAATCCGATTGTCGTGTACAGGGAGTCTATTTCTAGCGATAACAAAGGCAGGGCGTTTGAAGGCAAGTCCCCAAACAGGCACAACAGGTTCTATGTCGAAGTTGAGCAGTTGCCCGAAGACGTTGTGACCGCCCTGAGAGAGGGGATTTTTGGAGACGGAACGGTGAGAACCAAGGACGCGAAAGAGACGGGAAACAAATTCGCTGAATACGGAATGGACAAGGATTTGATGAGGAAGATCTACGCAGTTAACGCAACATCTGTTCTAGTTAACGATACGAAGGGAATACAGAACCTTCATGAAACCCGCGAATTGATCATTGAGGCATTCAACGATGTATGCAAGAAAGGACCGATTGCGGATGAGCCACTTACCGGCGTATTGGTCAGACTCGTAGATGCGAAGTTGCACGAAGACGCAATACATAGAGGACCAGCGCAGACCATTCCTGCAGTAAGGAACGCGATCAAAGGCGCACTGATAAGGGCCAATTCGGTGATGTTTGAGCCAATTCAAAAAATCAGGATTGACGCTCCTACCGAGTGGGCGGGGGGCATCACCCGTCAACTAATAACGAGGAGAGGTGTGATTGAGGACATGCCTGTCGAAGGCGATGTCACATGTGTCATAGGAAAAATGCCAGTCGCCGAGTCATTCGGATTTTCAAACGACATCAGGGCCGCTACCCAGGGCAGGGCAGTCTGGAACACTGAAAATGCAGGTTACGAGCAGGTTCCACCAGACCTATTCCACAAGACAGTAGGTGGCATACGTGAGAGGAAGGGCCTGAAGGAAGAGATTCCCGGAGAGTCCCAATACACAGATTGATCAGTTGATTCTAATCATCTGGAAGTCTGTTAACTCCCTCAACACGTCTAACGCATCGTTTTCCTCAAGTCTGTCGAGGCATTGATGTGCAAGTGAGTGATGGTGGAGGGCTCTATCTCTGGCATATTCTATTGAGCCCGAGTCATTCAATTCCATCACTGCCATCTCTAGGTCTTCATCACTGCAATCACCCGAACCGTAGACCTTTTTGAAGAAGGGCATTTCGGACTCACACTCCAATGCATGAATGGCAATCAACGTCCTTTTTCCTTGTACAATATCAGAGCCCGCAGGCTTTCCAAGGGTTTCTGTGTCTCCCGTAATCTCAATCAGATCGTCCATCAATTGGAAACATAGGCCTAGGTTCAATCCCCAGTCGGCCATGTTGCTTACGATATCATCGTCCGCGTCGGCGAGAATAGCCCCAGTTCTAGCGCATGTTTCGAACATTGCACTGGTTTTACCAGCAATCATAGCTATGTAATCGTCTTCGGAGACGGACTCACGGTTCTCGAATTCAATATCTTCTTGTTGTCCTTCCGCGACCATTCTGACCATCTCCCCAATTGATGTAATTACTTGACCTAGGTGTTTGGATGGAATTTTGCTGGACTCAGCTAGAATCTCGAATCCCACTGCAAGCATCGCGTCTCCTGCATTGATTGCTGTCGCATCATCGAATGCAACGTGAACCGCATCCAAACCTCTTCTGATGGGGTCCTTGTCAATTATATCGTCATGGATCAAGGTGAAATTATGGATGATTTCTATTGATGCCCCGAGAGTATAGTGCCCTTCATTCTCTCCCCCGATTGCCTCCCCGACTAGCCTTGGCATTATCGCCCTAAGCCTCTTACCACCACCTTTGAACAAGTGAGTCATGGCCGAATGAAGGGTTTCTTGCCTCATCTTACTCAAGCTTAACATAATTTCTTCCTCTACCTTATCTCGATGATTAGAAAGTGCTTGAAGCAGGTTTTGCCCTGGGCTGACTGGTCTCCCGTTCATATCGACTTCTCCACAGTTCACTATTTGACTTATTTTCGAGTTCGCAATTAATTCAGGATTGCAGTCGAATGGCTTAGCAAAATTCTCCCAGATTAGCCTGAACCAAGGTGCAATAATCTCGTTCGCCCACTCCCCTTGGCCCAGCATCATTCGATCAATTTCATCAGCATCAACCCACAGTACATCCGAGATTTCATTTCTATTTTGATTTATTTTGGTGTCGGCAATTACCACCAAAATGTGATCTATTTCCCTTTCAATCCACTCTTTATCCCATCTACATGAGTACTCCATCATACCAATATGGTGGAAGTCCCATCCCTCGGTAGAATCGCTCAAAATCCCAAGCTCCTGCTCTAGTTTCCGTTTTGCGGCATTTTTTACGCCGTCGCCGTCTAATCTCTCTTCCTTAATGTCGAGTGGATGACTGCAGCAGCTATTTGCCCATACCCCTGGGAAGGTAATTTTATCCGAGGATCTCTTCTGAATCAGAAGCCTTCCCTTTGAATCAAAAATCAGTACACTGAACGCCCTATGTCGTAGCCCGTTCCCCTGGTGACACTCCAGTTTGGACTGGGATCCGACAATATTGTCATGTTCATCAACCAGTAGGCACATTTCACCCATCATCATAGACTGGGTGGAGTCGTGAATTTCGAGGGCATCCTTTTCTGGGGCCATACTAACTTGGTGGAGGAGAGATGTGTATATGAAGTCTCAACCGGGTAATATCTTGGTCCCGATAGTTTCTCCTGTGCGTACGAGCTCTAGAATCCTTTCAGGCCGTCTACCGTCTAGTATCCATACTTCTTCGACATCGTTTGAAATTTCGCTAGCCCTCTCTATCTTGAGCATAATTCCTCCCGTTACATCGATTTCTGATCTGTGTTCGGATTTGAAGTACGTACTCGGGCTCCATGTAGTCAGAAGTTTGGCCCCCCGTTCAGTAGGCGGCTTGTCCAGTATTCCCTGGGCGTCGCCCATTAAGAATATCGAATGCGTGACTCCGGGCAATTCGGTGGACAGTCTGAGCATTAAATCATCACCAGAGAGAATGCCAAATTCCACCTCATCTCCAGTATCAACCGCGTCCCCAAAGGTAATTGGAATGGGCAGATTTGATGGACGAATGAAACTTTCCAACGGTCCATCGAAGTCCTTTCCAGTCCCAATCGCCCACTCTGATGGGGGGAGGCTATCACATTCCAAACCAACTTCTTCTAAACACGATACTACCAAAGAGTTCAGCTCATTCATATCAGAACGGATTTGATCAACTGCTTCCCTTTGTTCAGATGAAATATCGGGATTCATACCTCCGGAAATTGCCCATTCTTTTGCAAGAATATGCCCAAATGAACCGGCACCGTGGACTACTACAATCGATGCACCTAAGCTGGATAATTTGGAGAGCACAATAGAAACTGCCTGCATGCGTTCTATGTCGAATTTCTTCCATTCATCCTTTTTTGTGATTAGGCCCCCGCCCAATTTGACTACAACCCTAGCGCCCATCTGAAATCTAAGGTCAATGGCCTTGTATTCTAATATTTTCAAAATTATGCGTACAGTTTAATCAGAAACACTCGGTGGTCAACATGTGGAATCGGGGTCGGAGTTAGAGCGTCTACAGAGATGGCTTCAATCTGAGTTGGCCGAAGCCTCTATCCTAGAGGATAGTAAGGATAGGGAAAGGAGGCAAATACAGATTGAGATTGCTATTTCTGAGGTTATCAGGTACAGGGAACTTGTTGGTAGCATGGCACTTGTCTCCGCACCATTTGTAGAAAGAGAGGCAAATGTAAGGGCCCCAAGCAACTCAGATGTAAAACCCACCACAAAATCTGGAGAATGCCATTCATGTGGCGCTTCAAAGAGCAATGATATAGAATTCTGCCCTGTTTGCGGGGAGTTCTAGTCACTCCTCCTCTTCTGTCCATGAATCACGAAGAAGTGATAGCTCTGGATTATCAGGCTCCACAATGGTGAGGAAATCGCTAGCTACCTTATCAGTAAGGTATACCGTCACACCCGCATGCCATACAGTATCCCCCGATGCCGT
>CEUS01099523.1_pt1 | contig 11648 bp, 9 predicted proteins | sample 427031 | NCBI WGS metagenome assembly CEUS01 (sample SAMEA2622837, study PRJEB7988) | marine metagenome | biome: marine biome (ENVO:00000447); feature: marine epipelagic mixed layer (ENVO:xxxxxxxxx); material: "saline water (ENVO:00002010), including plankton (ENVO:xxxxxxxx)" | depth 140 m | reverse complement strand
CCTGTTGGGATAAAAGAACAGATCGATGTTGCAGGTAGGGCAACAACAGGTGGTTCTTTGATATTTAAAACCAATATCATCCCAGACGATGCTACAGTCGTATCTAAATTGAGAGAATCAGGGGCAGTAATCATCGGAAAATTGAACATGATGGAATTTGCTATTGCTGAAACCATCGAATTTCCGTGGGGAACTCCTCTAAATCCCTGGAATACTGAACGTACGCCAGGTGGATCGAGTTCTGGCTCAGCAATTGCCGTGGCTACTTCCATGGTCCCGGCTACCCTTGGTGGAGACACAGGAGGGTCAATACGTATGCCCGCAGCACTATGTGGAATTGTTGGCTTTAGGCCAACCTACGGAAGGGTGAGTAGGGCAGGGTCTTTAAGTGCATGTTGGTCTATGGATACTCTTGGACCATTTACCAAAACAGTATCCGATTGTGCTTTAATGATGGAATCTATATCAGGTTTTGATAAAAGAGATATCTACTCCAATAAAAGAGCGGTACCGCCATATTTCAGACAACTAGAGAAAAGTGAACACAAAGTAAAAGGGTTAAAGATAGCTTTGATATCTGAACTGTTATCTCCAGATTTTGTAGAACCAGAAGTTATTAATGCAGTTGAAAATGCAGCTAAAGTATTTGAGGTAAATGGAGCTAAAGTAGATAGAATTTCTGTTCCCAGAGTTAAAGATGCAGGAATTACACATTGGACAATTTGCTTTACAGAATTCGCACAGGCGAATAAAAGATTGCTACAAAACCATCTGCAAGAATTAACTCATATGGTAAAAATCGCTGTAGCAACTGGGACAATCATACCAGGGGGGGCCTACTATAAAGCTTTACAGTTACGAGAACTAATTAAACATGACTTACTGAAGCCATTTGAAGACTTTGATCTAATTTTCGCTCCTACAATGACAAATGGTGCGCAACCTCCTAATTCTAACGTGCATACAAATTCCAAAGAAGAGGTTTTAGAAGGATTGCATGGAGCTCCAAAGTTAACAGCGCCATTTAACTTAGCGGGCTTGCCAAGCCTAAGCATGCCTTGTGGGTTTACTAGCGAAAACCTTCCAATAGGCCTACAAATTGTGGGTAAGCCATTCGACGAAACGACAGTACTTCAAGCTGCCTATCTGTATGAGTCAAACACGGATTGGCACACCTGTAACCCTCCAATATATTAATATATGCACAACGGAAATATATTTTGATATCAAAAGCTGAAAAGTTAATACCCAAGGTTAGATCAGCAAGTCTAAGCATTTCACAAAATAGATCTATTCCCGAATCATTAATTGACGAGTTAGTGGGCAACGAAATGTTCAGATTATTGTTGCCCAAAAGGTTTAATGGAGAGCAACTCGATTTACTCGAATATCTTGAAATCATTCAAGTCTTTGCGCAGGCTGATGGAAGCACAGCTTGGTGTTTAAACCAGAATAATGTCCTTAGTACCTTTGCAGGAGTTATGCCGAAACCTCTTGCAGATGAGATCTGGTCAGATAAGCGATCCATTTTAGCTAACGGTCCACCTGTATGGTTCGAAATAAAAAAATCGAAAGGTGGATACAAGTTGTCAGGTGAATGGAGATTAAGTTCGGGGTTTTCACATGCTAATTGGCTTCTTGCTCTTGTGTCGGAAAATGATACAGCACAGACACTGCCGAGCACCAAAACTGCACAGTATATGGTCATTCCTAAATCTCAGATTGAGCCGATATATGACTGGAATGTCAATGGTCTAAGGGGTACCGGCAGTAATAGCTTCAAGGCTGACAATCTATTTGTACCGGAAAACAGAAAATTTAAAGACTCCGATGCTGGCAAGGTAACGGAAGCTTTTAATGGCATTAATAGATCAATTTTATTTGCGTCCGGATTTGCTTTTGTTGCACTGGGAATAGCAAGAGCTAGCCTTGATGAAACCTTCAAAATTGCTAGGAAAAAGCGCCCGCAAGGCAAATCCTTATTACGGGATCAGGAATTAATTCAGAATCAAATAGGACGAGCAGAGGCAATATGGAGATCCAGTAAAGCTTTACTCGTTGAGAGTATCACTGATCTGATTGAGTCAGCAGAAACCGAGAGAGGGCCTGCTGTGGATGATCGAATTGCAGTTAGATTAGCAAGCACCCATGCCATAAGAAGTGCTGCCCACGTAGTGGATACGACTTACGATATCTGTGGTTCTCACGCTGTATATAACTCTAATCCTATACACATACGGTTTCAGGATATCCATGCACTCACCCAGCAGATTCAAGGGAGAGTTGAGCACTACAGTACTGCTGGACAACATTTAATGGGCATTAAAACGGAAAGCACTTTCTTTTAGTTGTGACTTTCTCATTCCAGTGTGCATACACTGAACGAGGCCCTAACCGACGTGGGGTCAGCCTTATACCGACCGCGGTGGCATTTATTTATTCTAACAGTTCTGTTTTTGTTAAGTTTAAATATTTGGATGAAGGTTTTAAAATCTCGAGTTGTTCTGACTCAGGAAGATTTAAAAATTCTTCGAAAGTTATATAGAATTCGTCGATGGTATATCCAAACGCATTTTCAAAAGCTTTTTCTTTTCCAAGAAAAAAAATACTAGGGATGTAAGCCTTGAAAAAATAATCCATGGATGTTTGTTTCATCAGCAAAACCGTTGCAAGACTTCCCGTTTCATACTGGAGTCTCCAGTAACATTGTTGACAATCTTTTTGAAGTTTTTCAGCAGTTTTATCATTCTCTAAATCTTCAATTGTTAAGCCTGGGTGATTTTCACGTAATTCTCTTGCTAATTTAACGCTTTCGCTTAAATAATCTTCATACTTCCCAGCAAGAAACATCGCTAATAATTCTGCACTACCTTCTTCAATCCAACCTGGTATTTCATCGTCATCAGTAATATGAGCATGTTGATATATATGAATATATTCGTGCATAGCTACTTTGTAACCACCGATATCATTCGGATGATCATATGGAGGGTTGCCTATCGTAATTGCCCGAGTTGGGATAGAGAGTTGCCTGCCATCGCTTTCGGCAGTGGCACTGCCTGATTTATATTTAGCCCATTCTCTTATTTCAATTCCCTGGTCCTCATAGAGACATTCATCAATTCTTTCTTGACCCTCGTATGTCCACTCACAGAACTCTTTTGCAACTACATTTGCAGCTTCAATGTCACTACCAATAATAAAAATCTTTAGAGGGCCATAATTGCCTAAATACTCTTGAGCTTTAGTTATTCCAGCTTGTACAACTTGCAGTGATTCTTCATTTAAATCAGAAGTCATAACATAAATAGGACTTATATTTGTTGGCTTATTCCAACCTGCTTCAATTAAGCGATCAGTATCGCCACACGCAGTAATCAGCAGTGATACAGATATGAGAATTGTTGTTATAAATTTAAGTTGCATTTAGCAAGTTTATATCACTTACTTTTTATAGTTCGATAACTGCACGTCCTAGAATTTTTCCTGCACGCAGTTCATCACATGCTTCATTTATCTCTTCTAATTTGAAACGCTTTGTTACCAGTTTGTCCAGAGGAAACTTTCCCTCCTTTTGCCACCTGAGAAACATTTCGAAGTCTTCTATTGGGTATGTTGCCCCAAGGCTTCCTAAGAAACTGCGCTGCCCAAGCATGAATAAATTGGGATCAATCGTTATTTCGGGGTCTGGCATACCAACTAATACAGCTGTTCCGCCTCTGTTATCGGCGCCCATTCCACCTGCCCGAACGGCCGGTAATATCTGTTCAGTTGCGGCCCTTACACCAATGGTATCAAAAGCAAAATCCGCTCCTACGCCTGTAAGTTCATGAATCGCTTCGACTGCATCTGTGTTTGCAGCGTTAATAGTGTGAGTAGCACCGAATTGACGAGCGAATTCTAGTTTTCCGTCATCCAAATCGACAGCTATCACTGGGTAAGCATGGAGAATGGCTGCCATTTGTATAGCGGATAAACCTACTCCACCAGCTCCGATAACTACTACCGAATTTCCAGGTCTAACTTTAGCTGTATTTTTAACAGCTCCTGCACCAGTCAATACCGCACATCCAACGATGGCGGCAAGATCAGGTCTGTCATCATCTTTTATCTTGACAACATATTTTTCTAAAGCTAAGACGTCTTGGGCCCATGCATGCACAACAACTTCAGATATTGGTTTTCCTTTGTATGTCGTTCCAGGAGGGTCTTGAGCGGGTAGTCCGCCAGAGAATACATCATTATATTTTGACACCCATGTGACAATAACCTGGTCTCCTTCTTTAAGATCTTTTACCCCACTACCAACATGAGTCACGTGCCCAGCTGCCTCATGTCCCAAAATACTGGGAGTGTCTAGCCTTTCTCCAGCAGCCATCTGATGTAATTGAGAGTGGCACAAACCTGTAAAAGAGAGTCTAACTATTACTTGGTCAGCTCGAGGAGCGGGAACCTCAATTTCGTCAACTGCAAGCGGCTGGTCTTTACCTACGAATACTGCTGCTCTGGATTTCATGTTTACCTCTTTGCGTTTTCCAAAATTCGAAAACTATATATTTATAATATTTGCATATTATCTAAATTACGGATATCTGTACAAACTATACCTTGGAAATTAAAAGTTACATCTGCTAACATTTAAACAGCCATTTTTATTTAAGTGGTAGTTTCACGCATGGCCGTTCAGATGATCAGCTTTCACACGCTCCTTCTTGAATTCGGTATATGTAGAGATTTAAGGAGAAAACGTTGAGAATTTATGTAGGAAATTTATCATATAAAGTTGATGAAGATGGTTTACGAACTGCTTTTGAGGCACACGGCGCAGTTGAATCAGCACAAGTCATAATGGATAGATATACAGGCCGGTCTAGAGGATTCGGTTTCGTAGAAATGTCAAATGATGATGAAGCCAAAGAGGCAATATCAGCAATGGATAATCAAGAGATTTCCGGGCGCCCTGTCAAAGTCAACGAGGCTAAGCCAAGACGAGAGCGTACTGACAATTAATTAGTTAACTAATTCAATAAATAACCACTTAGGTCAATACATAATCGATTTTCCAGCATGATAGCTAATAATGCTAACTCTGTTTGTCTAATTTTTTAATTCATATTCGTTTTTCAGTACCAATATCAACGATTCATGCAAAACTATCTCTGATTTTTCGGTATGCTAATCCCGTCAATATTAATAGTGGACCAAGTATAATAAATGCTGCAAGTCTATATGTAGTTTCTAGCAGAAACACGTCGTGTATAAAAAGTTTTGCTATTGGTACAGCTAAAAGCAAAGCTCCAAGCGCTGTCATCAATTTAGGTGATACAACCGATTGCTTTCTAACTCTAATTCCGGCAAGTATCAGAAATAATGCATATATGGCCCAGAACAGGGTTATCGTCAACTGCTTAGCTTCTTCAGAACTGAAATAGTCAACAATTTCTGCAGTTCCTATCCATATCGATAAGAAAGTGGCTGCAGCAAATAACACCACGCCTATATATTTTTCCCATTCTTTAGCCAGATTTCGTTTAATCATGTATATATATGCTGAGATATAACAAGCCAAAATACAGATTATAAATGCGAAAAATCTGTAATTTAAAATCGGTGTGGTGTCACTTCCTGTTCCAAACCAATTAATATCTTCGGCAAAGGTGTCAAAAGCTAAAGCATGAATTATTGCTGCTGCTAAAACTGCCAACCCCCCAATTCTAATTTTCGAATCTTTAAATTTCATGCCGATTCCAATAACAACACCTGCCTGGGTCGACCAAGCTACAGTTATCCATGCGCCAGTCAACTGAACTGGAATAAAAACAGTTATAAATATTAGCGACAGACCAAGAAAGCAAAAAGAAATTAATTTTGGAGTATTGTTATTTCGCAGGGCAATAATTCCTATGACTGCGTAGAGCAAAGACAGCAGAATCGTAGAAAGTCCTAGCCATTGTTCGTACGATTCAGCAAGATTAGACATGGTTAGACCAAAGAATATGCCGGCGTTCGCTATTATTAAGCTAAAGTCAAAGTTGTCTGGCTTAGATCTGTTATATACGTTGTGAATTACAGTAGCCACTATAAATATGAGAAAAACCCCTGAGAGTCCAAGTTGACTATAAATGACATCAGAATCTGGTAGTTCACTGGCAATTAAACCTCCTACAACGTAGGAACCTATTAATCCTAGCAATGTATACCATTGCCATTTTTTTCTACTTGCTAATGCAACGATTCCAATGTCAATTAGCAATATATATACGATTCCAAGATATATATATTCCCTTATTTCGGTTTTCATCAATACTGGTGTTATAAATGCACCAATAATTGATATAAAAGCTATTACCTTTGAATCGTGCCTCAAAGCCATGGACCCGCCGAACAAAACCACAAAAAGTAATGCAATAAAGACCGGGATTGGATCAATTAATTGATAAAAACCAAAAGAAGCATATACAGCTATGTACAATATAGCTAAACCTCCACCACATATACCGTATGCCCAATCGGGGAAACGTTTGGAGGCATATTCACTAATACCTATCATACATATACCCGCCACAAGCCCAATTATGATCCTTCCTATAGGCCCAATCCACAAGTCGAAAGCAGCCTTTATAAAGAATCCTATTCCGATTGCCAATATTATGGACCCAATAACGGCAAACCAGTTTACAGACGCAAATTTTCCTAAAAACGATGTTTGGACTCCAGATAGAGAGGGACCAGGTCCTTCTGTTATTGGCTTACCAATATGCCGCCCAGTCTTTTGTACAACCGGGTCGGGCACGCCGCCCCTGGATTTCTCGAGTGAACGTATTCTGTGATCGAGATTAGTGAATTTCTCGTTTAATATTGATAATTGTCGGTTGAGGCTATTTAAATCATCCTCATCGATATAGTTTTCAGACTCATCTGTAAGATCTCGGTCGGGTTGAGTTATTGGATCTGAATTAATTGTAAATCCACAAAATATACAGAATTTACTGTTTTTTGCGTTCTCTTTGTGACAGTTATTACAGGTATTCATATTGTAAACACAGTTGTGTCAGTATCTTACAAAATAACTGAAAAAACTATGAAGAGATCGACACTTATAATGGAATTTATATTTCAGAAACTAACTTGAAGTTTGTTGCCTGATGTTGAATCGCAGCCTGGTTCGGTTTGCAGCGTATACCAGCGTGAGCATTAAAGGAACTTCCACTAAGACTCCGACTACTGTTGCAAGCGCGGCTCCAGATTCTACGCCAAATAGGCCAATCGCGACAGCGACAGCCAGTTCAAAAAAGTTTGAGGTCCCTATAAGAGATGCCGGCGCGGCAATTTTATGCGGCACTCGTAGTAAGTAGCAGGCGGCATAAGCTATAACAAAAACCAGATAACCCTGGATTATCAGTGGGATTGCGATTAGAAGGATTAATATCGGTTTATCGACGATGACATCTCCCTGAAAACCAAAAAGGATTACCACAATTGCTAATAGTCCGATGATCGAAAATGGTTTAAAGCTCTTTGAAAAGGTGTCGACTGAAAAGTTGTTATTTTTATTCGTTAGGAGTTTACGAACTAAGTAGCCAAGTACCAAGGGAATTGCCACATACATGGCCACTGAAAGGATTAAAGTAGACCAAGGAACAAATACTTCAGTTATATCCAGAAGCAAAGCAGCTATCGGAGCAAATGCAACCATCATAATTAAATCATTTATCGATACCTGAACTAGTGTGTAGTAGGGATCGCCATTTGTCATCTGACTCCAGATAAACACCATTGCCGTGCAAGGAGCTACCCCCAATAGAATTATGCCCGACAAGTATTGCTTAGCTAGTTCTGGATCTATCCAGGATGAATATATGTATTCAAAAAAAAGTATACCGATTAGGGCCATTGAAAACGGCTTTAATCCCCAATTCACTATCAATGTTACGAGAATTCCTTTTGGATTATTCTTTATTGAAGCAATAGACGAATAATCTATATTAACCATCATTGGGAATATTATGAGCCATATCACTATGGCGACTATTATGTTTACCTCTGAAATTTCGAGCTTTGCGATTTGATTAAAGAAGCCTGGAAACAGATATCCAGCTGTAATACCGATACCGATGCTTAACCCAATCCATAGAGTTAAATATTTTTCAAATATACCAAGATGTTCGTTTCCGTTTTCCATGACAACATAATAGTTTAGATCAAAAAGTTATGAATTAAAGTTTTGTTAATAATAAGTTATAGATTATTGGGGTTATCTTACTGGGAATTTGAAAACCCAAATAATTGCATCAAGCACTAAGCAATGAAAAGTTATATATATAAGTCCAATAATGGATGCTGTTTTTAGCTTACTTGATTCAATACCAATATCAGAGATTGAAAACAACACTACTAATGATATTAAAGCTGCTGCTGTAATCCAAAGTGAGGAAACAGCCAGAATCCAAAGAAAAACATGTTGCTTCCCTATATATGCCACTGTGGCCGGCATCCAAATAGCAGATGCTAGAAGGAAGATGAGACTAAGGCAAGTTATTAATCTAAACGCTTCTGTGTTCGCCGAATTAGGATTAGATTTAAGTAAAACGGCGAATATAAACACTAAATAACCAGCAGCTGCTAATAGCATAGAAATTGTAAAAAGACTCTGAGTAGTGCCTTTTACTCCTCCCCATAAAGCTGTTCTATACTCAGGGAACATCATCAGCGTAATTACATATCCGCCCAAAACCAATATGGCTCCGAGCACGTTGACTGAAGTGAAGAGTGAAACGTTAGACATAATAACTATGTTAACTCGTTTTAGCAGACAGTGTTACAAACCGTTGAAAATGACAGGAACGTCATTTAATTTGTATGGTGGAGACGGGGGAGGGTCGAACTCCCCGTCCAGAAAACACCGTCTCAGAATTTACTACAGGTTTAGCTAATCATTAAAATTCGTCTTAATACCACCTGATTAGCGAGGATAGATACTAAAACTAGCCAGTTAATCTTTTGTTCTAACTGATTGGCTCTCAGTTATAACAGCATCCCGATTATGTCGCCTTGTCGCCCCTCCGGGAAAGGCACGGAAGACGTAGTAGCTAAATTAAGCTGCTAAAGCTAGCTGTTTTTTGCCAGTTACTTTTTTGCCATCTGATTAACGAGGTTGATGACACCTCGACCTGCAATTTTGATTCAACACTCCCTGTCGAAACCACTCGTCCCCATGTCAACCATTTTACCAATAATATATATATATGCACAGTGCGTTGACCTCCACTATTTAACGATGCTAGCCTGTAAGTGAAAACAATCACCAATGTTGTACAATAAAAACAGTACCATAAACTTAATTTAAGGAGTTTCAATAATGCATCGAATTGTCTTAGTTAGCATTATGGCAGTTGTGATTTCATTAGCTTTAATATCGTGTGGGGGTGAGGCGTCTTCTGAACAAACCGTTAGAAAGGCTTCTCCGTCACCAGTTCCTAGGGCACCAATGGATGAAGAAGCGGTTGATGGTGAGGGAAATACGGTTGAACGAGGAACAGAAGTGTATGTATCGATGCAAGATCCGGGTGGATCTGGAGAATATATCTATGATCCGGAAGAGTTGACTTTTAACGTTGGCGACAAGATCACTTTGGTTTTGGAATCAGAATCAGAATTCCACACTTTTACAATCGAGGATCTTGGAATTGATATGGCAGTTGCTGGCGGAGCTGTAGATGAAGTCACATATACCTTCGATTCAGCTGGAACGTATGAATTTATTTGTATTCCTCACAAGGAATTGGGGATGGTCGGCAAGATCACTGTTAATTAGATTCTCAAAAGCGTTAAGTTCTTGTAAAAACTTGCTGCACCACATGTTGTGTTACAGGGTTCAGTAACGACTATATATTGATCAATATTGACTTAAGCTACATAACATTCCTATACTTAACTTAGTATTGATTAAATGCGAGGATAATATATGCGGCTATCATGTTTAAAGGATAATCTCAGTAAAGGCTTGTCTATTGTGTCACGAGCTGTTGCGACAAGGACAACCTTACCAATAACCCAAAACGTGGTTCTATCAACGGATCAAGGAAGATTGAAGTTATCTTCTACAAACCTGGAAATGGCAATTAGTACATGGATCGGTGCCGAGATTCAGGAAGAGGGCTCAATAACAATACCTGCAAGGATATTGACAGAATTTGTTAATTCTTTGCCTGACGAAGCGATAGAAATTGAACAGATTGATGCACCACTTGGCTTATCCTTAAAGTGCAAACGCTCTCAAACAAGCATTAATGGTAACCCTACTGAAGATTTCCCTCCAATACCGTCAGTTGATTCAGGGGTGCAGGCCAATATCAACGTGGATGAATTAAAAAAGGCGATCGCGCACGTGGTTTTCGCAGCTGCAACAGAAGATTCTAGACCCGTACTAACTGGAGTTAAGTGCGATATAAGCGGGGATACTTTTACAATGGCGGCAGCCGATGGATTTAGATTAGCTGTATATACTGGCAAACTATCCTCAGCTGTCGAGGAAGATCTACAGTTCGTTATTCCGGCTAAGGCTTTATCTGAAATCAGTCGCTTAGCAGGAGCGCAAAATGAAGATGTTATATTTACTGTTACGCCTTCTAAGAGCCAAGCTCTTATCAAACTAGAAAATATCGAATTAGTTTCACAACTTATTCAGGGTTCATTCCCGGATTATAATCAGCTTTTACCAGACAATTATGATAATAAAGTAATCGTAACTCAGGATCAGTTCCTTGCTGCTACCAAAACTGCTGCTATTTTCGCTCGCGACGGAAGTGGAATTATCAGGCTACAGTCCACAGGAAGTGGAGATGGAGCAAGGTTAATGATTTCATCCAGAGCAGAAGAAATAGGGGAGAGTGAAGGTGAAGTGGATGCGACTATCGAGTCAGGCTCTAATGATATGAAGATAGCATTTAATGCTAGATACTTATCGGATGTATTAGATGTTATAGGACAAGGAAATGTTGTTTTGGAAACCACCTCTCCGTCTAGTCCTGGAGTCCTTAAAGCTGAAGGTAATGACCAATATATTCACGTGGTCATGCCTATGTTCGTACAATGGTAGTTGACTTTATGATCGATGTGAACATTTAGAGAACGGTCCTTGTATATCTGTAAGGCCGATATATCCTATACGAACTGGTGTCGATTAGATTTAAAATCTCACTAATTCAAGACTGTTAAAACAAAGTTTTTCTGTATTTACATTTTTCAAGTGGAGCATATAATGCCAGGTTTATTAAAAAATATTGATCCAAATGGATTATTAGAGTACTCCGTTGTTTATACGGACAGATCTCTTAACCATATGTCACAGTCGTTTCAAACCATAATCAATGATGTATCAAAATCTCTTAAAGGGGTTTATAACGCTGAATCGGTTATTGTCGTACCAGGCGGCGGTACTTATGCGATGGAAGCTGTAGCTCGTCAGTTTGCTACAAATAAAAAATGTTTGGTTTTACGAAATGGTTGGTTTAGTTTCCGTTGGTCTCAAATTTTTGAGAGGGGCGGTATCCCATCTCAAGAGATAGTAATGAAAGCACAACGGTTGGGCAATGGTTCTCAAAGTCAATTTGCTCCTGCAGATATCAATGAAGTTATAAATAAGATTA
>CEUS01017212.1_pt1 | contig 11660 bp, 9 predicted proteins | sample 427031 | NCBI WGS metagenome assembly CEUS01 (sample SAMEA2622837, study PRJEB7988) | marine metagenome | biome: marine biome (ENVO:00000447); feature: marine epipelagic mixed layer (ENVO:xxxxxxxxx); material: "saline water (ENVO:00002010), including plankton (ENVO:xxxxxxxx)" | depth 140 m | reverse complement strand
ACGACCGAACGGGTGTCGCGTGCGATCGCCGACCGGATCCGCATCCGCGCCACCGTCGAGATGGTCGCCGCCGGCTCGATGCCCCGCACCGAGGCCGGCAAGGTCAAGCGGGTCTTCGAGCAGGTCGACGACACCGACCCGCTGGCCGGCTAGCCCGCGGCCTCCACCTCCGCCTCGATCGAGGCGCGGAGGGTGGACACTTCGCCATCACGACGCTCGTCGGACCACCCCGCCTCGGCGGCCATGAGGTCGGCCACTGCTGATGCGGCGGCCAGCGTCGCGGTCCGGTCCTCCAGGCGGGCACGGGTGCGGCGCGAGAGCACGTCGTCGAGCGTCGTCGCCATCTCATGCCTGACGGCGTGGACCGCCTCGGCCCGGAGGTAGGCCAGCCCGGGAACGAGTGGCTCTCCGAGCGTGGGATCCTCCTCGACCAGTGCCCTGACCCGCTCCGCCTCGTCGCCGTAGCGGCCGTCGAGGTGCGGGTCGCCGGTCCCCCCACCGCCGGCGCCCCGGAGCCGAAGTCGCCTGGTTCGGCACCGTCGGAACCGGCCGCGCAGCTTCAACACGGCGTCGACGGTGTCCTGGGCCATGCGCCGATAGGTGGTCAGCTTGCCGCCGGTCACCGTCACGACGCCCGACGGGTCCGAGAGGACCACGTGGTGACGTGAGAGGTCGGCGGTCCGGGCGGCGTCACCCGTGGCGACGAGGGGACGCAGCCCGGCCCAGGCGCCGGTGACGTCGCCGGCCGAGAGTTCGGCGTCCGTTAGCGCGTTCACCGCCCCGAGCAGGTAGGTGATGTCGTCGGCCGTGCAGGTGGGGTCGTCCAGCGGGCCGTCGAAGTCGGTATCGGTCGTGCCGATGTAGGTGTGCCCGTCCGGCCAGGGCAGGACGAAGATGCTGCGCCGGTCGCCGCGCACCGGGAGCACGAAGGCCGCCTCGACCGGCAGTCGCTCGAAGGGCACCGACAGGTGCACGCCCTTGGCGGGCCGGATGTCGAAGGCGTCCGCCACGCCGGTGATCCCCTGCACGCCCTCGGCCCACACGCCACAGGCGTTGACGACGGCGTCGCAGGCCACCTCGATGGTGCGGCCGTCGGCCTCGACGGTGGCCCCGACGACCCGGCCGTCGTGCCGTGCCACCCCCGTGATGGCGGTGTAGGTGGCGACTGCGGCGCCGTGGTCGATGGCGGCGGTGCGGGCCAGGGCCAGGGTCAGGCGGGCGTCGTCGGCCCAGGCGTCCCAGTAGCGATAGCCCGAGGCGACCGCGCCGGACCGTAGGCCGGGGAACAGGCCGTGAACGGCGTCGGCGTCGAGGCGGCGGTGCCAGCCCAGGCGGGCTCCGCCGGTCAGGTCGTACTGCCAGAGGGCCAGGCCCAACGCCCTGGCGATGCGCCGGTCGACCAGGCCACCCTTCGTCAGGATGGGCAGGACGAACGGCAGCCCGCTGACGAGGTGGGGGGCGTTTCTCAGCAGCCGCTGCCGCTCGAGCAGTGCCTGGTAGACCAATCCGATCTCGCCCTGCTGGAGGTACCGCAGGCCGCCGTGCACGAGCTTGGACGACTTGGAGGAGGTCCCCGACGCCAGGTCGCCCTTGTCGACCAGCGCCACCGAGAGGCCGCGGCTGGCAGCATCGAGGGCCACGCCCGCACCGGTGATCCCGCCGCCGACGACCAGCAGGTCGAAACGGTCGTCGGCCAGGCGTACGAGGGAGCGGGCGCGGGAGAATGCGGTCCGGGACGGATCAGGCATGACCGTCCGAGGGTAGGTCGGCCCCGCGCGAAACCATCCACCGATCGGTTTCCTGACACAGCGTCAGATTCTGACCGCGGGTAGGGTTGCCCGCCGTGGCTGACTCTCCGCGGGACGACCGCACGACCCCGACCGCCGACGCGTCCGGTGCCTCCGGTGCCTCCGGTGCCTCCACGCTCGCCGCCACCGTCCTCGAGGAGGAGGCACGGCGCGAGGCCCATCAGGCCGCCAGCGAGGTGATCTTCGCTGACGAACTGCTGCCCGGCGTCAAGTCCGAGGGCATCAGCATCCGCAAGGGCCTCCAGATGGGCGGCGGCGCCACGACCTTCGTGATCCTGCTGCTCCTCGCCTCCCTCGACGAACTCCAGACGGCCGCCATCACCGTCCTGGCCCCTGACATGCGCGACACCTTCGGTGTCAGCGATGGTGCCATCACCTTCATCGCCGCCTCCTCCAGTGCCTTTGTCGTGTTCGGCGCCATCCCGATGGGCTGGGCGGCTGACCGCATGAGGCGGGTGCCGATCATCGGCTGGTCCAGCGTCTTCTTCACCGCCATGGTGTTCCTGTCCGGCCTGGCCACCAACGCCTTCGCCTTCTTCTGGGCCCGCTTCGGCGTCGGCATCGCCAAGGCCAACACCATCCCGGTCCACTCGTCGATCATGGCGGACTCGTACCCCATCGGCATCCGCGGCCGGCTCGGGGCCATCATGAACGGCTCGGCCCGCCTGGTGGCAGTGCTCAGTCCCGTGATCGTCGGCGGCATCGCCGTCGCCGCCAACGGACCCGGCGAGGTCGACGGCTGGCGCTGGGCCTACTACATCCTGGGCATCCCCGTCGCGGTCATCGCCATCGCCGCCTTCTTCATGAAGGAACCGCCCCGCGGCCAGTGGGAGAAGGTCGACGTGCTCGGCGAGTCGTTCGTCGAGGAGGACCCGCTGCCGGTGTCGCTGGACGCCGCCTTCTCACGGCTCATGCAGATCCGCACCGTCAAGACCGTCGTCGTCGGCTTCAGCGCACTCGGATTCGGCCTCTTCACGGTCCCCGTCCTCGAGAGCCTCTACCTCGAGGAGCGTTGGAACCTGGATCCGCTCGACCGCGGCGTCACCGTCACCATCGGCGGCATCTTCGCCGTGTTCGGCCTCCTCTACGTGGGTCCCAAGTTCGACCGACTCTGGCGGGAGGACCCCACACGCTCGCTCAAGATGGTCGGCATCTGCATCGGCCTCGGCACCCTCTTCAAGCCCATCCAGTACGCCGTGCCGAACGTCCCACTGTTCATCGCCTTCGGCGTCCCCCAGACGGTGCTCTTCATCGCCGCCTTCGCCATGGTCGGCCCGCTGATGCAGTCCATCGTCCCCTACCGACTGCGTGGCAGCGGCACCGCCCTCATCACCCTCTACATCTTCTTCATCGGCGCCGCCGGCGGCGGACTCATCTCCCTGCTCTTCACCGACGCCTGGGGACCGCGGGTCACGGCCCTGGTGCTGTCTGTGCCCACGTCGATGCTGGGCGGCTGGATCCTGTACCGCGGTTCCCGCCTCGTGCGCCACGACCTGTCCCTCAACGTCCAGGAACTGCTCGACGAGCAGGACGAACAGCGTCGTCTGAAGGAAACCGGCGAGGTTCCGGCCCTCCAGGTCAACAACCTCGACTTCCACTACGGCCCGGTGCAGGTCCTGTTCGACGTGGGCTTCGAGCTCAAGCAGGGCGAGACCCTCGCACTTCTCGGCACCAACGGCGCCGGCAAGTCGACGTTGCTGCGCGTCGTCAGCGGCCTCGGCACGCCTCGCCGCGGCGTCGTCCGACTGGGCGGTCGCACGATCACCTACACGTCGCCACAGCTGCGGGCCGCACTCGGCATCCACCAGCTCCCCGGCGGCAAGGGCGTGTTCCCCGACATGACCGTCCACCAGAACCTCACCATGGGCGCCTACGTACACCGCCGCGACAAGGCCGATGTGGCCGCACGCATCGACCGGGTGCTCGACCTGTTCCCCGACCTGGCCGGCCGCCAGGGTCAGCGGGCCAGCTCCATGTCCGGCGGCCAGCAGCAGATGCTCGCTCTGGCCAGGGTCCTCCTCCACGACCCCGAGATCCTGCTCATCGACGAGCTGTCGCTGGGCCTCGCCCCCACCGTGGTCCAGGACCTCCTCCAGGTCATCGAACGCCTCCAGGAGCAGGGCCAGACCATCATCATCGTCGAGCAGTCGCTGAACGTCGCCCTCTCCGTCGCCGACCGGGCCATCTTCCTCGAGAAGGGCCAGGTCCGGTTCGAGGGTCCCGCCCAGGAACTGCTCGAACGCGACGACCTCGCCCGCGCCGTCTTCCTCGGCAAGGAAGGCGGCTGAGGTGGGCGTCGTCGGGCAGCCGGCGGTCCTCGCCGTCTGGACGACCCGCCAGCTCTGGTTCGACGGCCTCGTCAACGGGATGGTGTTCGGGCTGGTCGCCCTCGGCATCGTCCTCGTCTACCGGTCCACCCGGGTCATCAACCTGGCCGTCGGCAACATGGGCCTGCCGGCCTCCGGCCTCCTGGCCCTGCTCGTCTTCAACTACGGCTGGCCCTTCTGGGTCAGCCTGTCCGTGGCCCTGCTGGTCGGAACGATCCTGGGTGCGGTCATCGAACGGGCGGTCGTCCGCCGGCTGTTCAACTCCCCCCGGGTCATCGTGCTGGTCGCCACGATCGGCATCGCCCAGCTCATGCAGGCCGTCATGCTCGCCTACCCCGACCTCGACACCCAGCGGGGCGCGCGCTACCCGACCGCCATCTCCAGCATCTGGGAGGACGTCGCCGGCCTGCGCATCACCGGCGCCAAGCTCACAATCCTCATCGCCGTACCCCTCATCGCCTTCACCCTGGCCTGGTTCCTCAACCGGACCGTCTTCGGCCAGACCGTGCAGGCCTCGGCCGGCAACCCCGACCTGGCCCGCCTGTCCGGCATCGACCCGAAGATGGTGTCGCTGTTCGTGTGGACGGTGGCGGGCGCCCTGTCGAGCATCTCGCTGATCCTGCTCTCGGGCAACCGGGGCGGCATCACGGGCCTCGCCAACCTCGGCCCCAACACGATGGTCCGCGCCCTCGCTGCCGCGGTCATCGGCGGCATGGTCTCGTTCCCCCGTGCACTCATCGCCGGCATCGCCATCGGCATCGTCCAGGCCCACGTCCAGTTCGTCTTCCTCGACCAGATGGGCCTCATCGACCTGCTGCTGTTCATCCTGGTCGTCGTGGCGGTGGCGTTCCAGAGTCGCTCGGGCAACGAGGAGGAGTCGTCCTTCTCGTTCGCTCCCCGACAGCGACCCATCCCCGAACGACTGCGCGAGATCTGGTGGGTGCGACACCTCTCGCACCTGGCGCTCGGCGCCCTGGGCCTCATCGCCCTGGCGCTGCCCTTCCTCGTCCCCCTCCCGTCCCGACACCTCCTCTACTCCAGCATCCTGGCCTTCGCCGTCTGCGCCCTCTCGCTCACGATCGTCACCGGCTGGGCCGGCCAGCTCTCACTCAGCCAGATGGCCTTCGCCGGCATCGGCGCGCTCGCTGCGGCGGGCTTCAACAAGGGGCTGCAACTGGGCGTCGGCTTCGGCGACAAGTGGGAGTTGTTCACCATCTCCGTCCCCAAGGTGCCCTACCTGGTCTCGATGCTGCTGGCCGGTGCCGTGGCTGCCGTCACCGCCGCCGTCATCGGACTGGGCGCACTCCGCGTCAAGGGACTCTTGCTGGCCGTCTCCACGTTCGCCTTCGCCCTGGCCGCCCAGCAGTACATCTACCGGCGCCCGGTTCTCAGCGACGGCAAGCGCAGCGTCCCGTACCGCCGAGGGAGCCTCGGCCCCATCGACCTGACGTCGCAGCGCTCCTACTACTTCTTCTGCCTGGCGATGCTCGCACTCGTGCTGTTCGTCGTCGCCCGCCTCCGCCGCAGCGGCATCGGACGGTCGATCATCGCCGTCCGCGAGAACGAGAACACCGCCGCCGCCTACACCGTGTCGCCGACACGGACCAAACTCCTGGCGTTCTCGCTGGCCGGCGGCATCGCCGGTCTCGGCGGCGCCCTGCTGGGCGGCCTGGTGCAGACCATCAACTACGCCGACCGCTTCTTCCAGATCGGCGACTCGCTGCGCATGGTCTCGATCGTCGTCATCGGCGGCCTCGGCAGCGTGCTGGGCCCGGTCCTCGGGGCGCTCTGGGTGATCGGCCTCCCCGCCTTCTGGCCCGGGAACGACCTCGTGCCGCTGTTCACCTCCAGCATCGGCCTGCTGATCCTGCTCCTGTACTTCCCCGGCGGCCTCGTGCAGATCGCCTACTCGGTGCGCGACGCCCTGCTGGCCTGGGCGGAGGCCCGGCTACCCGAGGCCCCCTCGAAGACCCTCACCACCCCGCCCGCAGTGGCCGTCGGCGGCAGCCACCGCGACGAGGCCCCCGGCGAAGGGGCAGCCATCGCCGTGCGCGACGTCTCCGTCGCCTTCGGTGGCCTCCGGGCCGTCGACGGCGCCAACCTCGAGGTCGGCTACGGCGAGGTGGTCGGCCTCATCGGGACCAACGGCGCCGGCAAGTCGACGTTGATGAACGCGATCGGCGGCTTCGTGCCGTCGGAGGGAACCGTCGAGATCCTCGGCCGCGAGGTCAACGGCCTCACCGCCTCGCAACGGGCCCGCACCGGCCTCGGCCGCACCTTCCAGGCCGCCCGCCTGTTCCCCGAGTTGACCGTCCGCGAGACCGTCAAGGTCGCACTCGAGGCCCGGGGACGCACCGGCTTCCTGTCGACCGCGCTGGTCCTTCCGGCGTCGGGCCGCAACGAACGGGCCAAGCACGCCCAGGCCGGTGACCTCATCGACTTCCTCGGACTTGGCCGCTACGCCGACGTCTTCGTCGCCGAACTCTCGACCGGCACCAGGCGCATCGTCGAACTGGCGGGCCTCCTCGCCCTCGACGCCCGGATCCTCTGCCTCGACGAGCCCACCGCCGGCATCGCCCAGCGCGAGACCGAGGCCTTCGGCCCACTACTCAAGGCCATCCAGGGCGAACTCGGCGCCACCATGGTCGTGATCGAGCACGACATGCCGATGATCATGGCCCTCTCCGACCGGGTCTACTGCCTCGAGGCCGGCCAGGTCATCGCCGAGGGAACCCCCGACGTGGTCCGGCACGACCCCAAAGTCGTGGCCAGCTACCTCGGCACCGACGAGCGGGCCATCCAGCGCAGCGACAACTGATACGGCCGGTGGCCGGAGCAGTCGCCGACCGCCAGCCCCTCTATTCGTCGCCGTCGCCGCCCGAACGCCGTTCGAGCAGGTCGTCGCGGACCTCGGTGGCCCCTGCGTCGGCGGCATCGCGCTGGACCACGTTGTTGACCCACACCGTGCGCTGCGGGAACGGGATCTCGATGCCGTGTTCGTCGAAGGCCTTCTTGAGCCTGGCCCGGATGATCCGGCCTGTGGCCCACTGCTCGCCCGGCTCGGTCTTGACCGCCAGCCGGATGGAGATGGCGTCGGCGCCGAAGTTCTGGACGCCCCAGATCTCGGGCTCCTCGAGCACCGTCGCCGACTCGAGGCCCTCCTGCCAGATCTCATCGGCGACCTGCTTGATGACGCTGGCCGCCAGGTCGATGTCGGTGTCGTAGGCCACGTCCACGTCGAGCACCGTGCGCGCCCAGAGCTGCGACGAGTTGCCGACCCGACGGACGTCCCCGTTGGGAACCACCCAGACGGTGCCGTTGACGTCGCGCATCACCGTCGTCCGCAGCGTCACCCGCTCGACCGTGCCGGCGGCGCTGCCCACGTCGACGTAGTCGCCGACCCCGTACTGGTCCTCGATGATGATGAAGATGCCGGCGATGAAGTCGGCGACCAGCGACTGGGCGCCGAAGCCGATGGCCAGGCCCACGATGCCGGCGCCGGCGATGAACGGACCCAGATCGAGCCCGAGCTCGCCCAGCATGGCCAGCACGGCCATGGCGTAGATGGCGAAGGTGGCGATGCTGCGCAGCACGGCCCCGAGGGTCACCGCCCGTTGCTTGGAGCGCTCGGCCTGCTCCTGGATTCGCTGCAGCTTGCTGCGGGCACGACGACCCATACGGGCCATCAGGTCGTCGGACTCGGCCTCGGTGGTCTCCTGTGAGCGGGTCTCGACGATGCGGGTGACCAGCCGGTCGATGGCGCGGCCGACGAACCGGTTCAGCAGCCAGGCGCCGAGCAGGATGACCACGACCTTGAGCGGTCGCTCGACCAGCCAGCCGACGACTTCGGCGGCGGCCTCGTTGTCGGTGGTGTCGTACACCCACTCGCAGATGAAGCCGGGCTCAAGGCCGCAGGCCTCGGTCAGGGTTCGGGGCAGGCTTGTCATCATGTCGGTACCTCCGGCGCGGCACGGTAGCGGACCCGCGTCCGGTCCCGACCGTTCATGCAGGACCCCGGATGGGACAAGGTCGCTGCGGGGTCAGCTGCCGGCCAGGGTTGCCAGCGCCCAGATCGCCACCATCAGGCCCAGCGCCGCGTACAACAGGCTGCGGACCAGGGGCGGGCGGGCTGCGTCCGGGCCGCCCGCCGGAGGGCGCACCAGCGCCAGCACGTTGCCGACGGCCATGGCACCACCGAGCGCCAGCAGCAGCCAGCCCAGCAGGTCCTCGCCGAGGAACACCGGCCCGTCGGCCTCAGGTGGCCGTCGCCCGGTGGAGCGGACGCTGCGTGTCGGGCCCGGTCATCAGTCGTCCGCCGCTCAGGCGACTCGGGCCATGTTGGCGAAGCGTGTGAGGTGTGGCAGGAACGCCAGTCGGGTGACGCCCGTGGGTCCGTTGCGGTGCTTGGCGATGATCACCTCGGCAGTGCCGATGTCGGGCGACTCCGGGTTGTAGACCTCGTCCCGGTAGATGAAGGCCACCACATCGGCGTCCTGCTCGATCGAGCCCGACTCACGGAGGTCGGCCAGCATCGGCCGCTTGTCCTGGCGCACCTCGAGCGCCCGGGAAAGCTGTGACAGGCCGATCACCGGCGTTTCCAGCTCGCGGGCGAGGATCTTGAGTCCACGGCTGATCTCGGAGACCTCCACCTGGCGACTCTCGGCGCTCAACCGGCCGGTCATGAGTTGGAGGTAGTCGACGATCACGACCCCCAACTGGCCGACACGGCTCTTGAGGCGACGGGCCTTGGCCCGGATCTCCATCACGGTGGTGTTCGGGTTGTCGTCGATCCACAGCGGCGCCTCGCCCAACCTCCCGACGGCGTGGTTGATGCGGGCCCAGTCCTCCTCGTTGAGGTTGCCGTTTCGCACCTTCTTGGAGTCGACGCGTGCGTCGGAACACAGGATCCGCTGGCTGAGCTCAAGCTGGCTCATCTCCAGCGAGAACAGCAGCACCGGCAGGTTCTGCGTCATCGACACCGAGGTGGCGATGTTGAGGGCGAACGAGGTCTTGCCCATGGCGGGACGGGCGCCGACGATCACGAGGTTGCTGGGCTGGAGGCCCGAGAGCAGGTGGTCGAAGTCGTCGAAGCCGGTCGGGATGCCGGTGATGTCCTCGCCGCTCTCGTAGCGGCGCTCGATGGCGTCGAGGTTGACGTCGAGCAGGTCGCGCATCTTGGCCGTGGTGTCGGCCACGCGTCCCTGGCCGACCTGGAAGACGAGGTTCTCCGCCTCGTCGACGGCCTTGACAACGTCGTCGGGCCGGCCATAGCCGATCTCGGCGATCTCGTTGGCGGCGCCGATCAGGCTCCGGAGGGTGGCGTGCTCCTGGATGATGCGGGCGTACTTGGCGGCGCTGGAGGTGGCCGGCGTGGAGGCCTGGAGTTCGAGCAGCAGGCCGGGGCCACCGAGCTGGTCCAGCACACCGGCCCGGGCCAGCGCCTCGGCGACGGTGACCGGGTCGGCCGGCTCGCCCATGGAGTAGAGCGTGCAGATGGCATCGAACACGTGGGCGTGCGACGGCTTGTAGAAGTGGTCGGCCTCGACGATCTCGAGCGCATCGGCGATGGCGTCGCGCGACAGCAGCATGGCGCCCAGCAGCGATGCCTCGGCATCAACGTTGTGTGGAGGAACCCGCCCCACGGCGGACGACCGGGGCCGGCCGGACGAGGACCGGTCGTCGGCACCCCACCGGTCGGATCCGTCGTCGACAGGTGGCGGCTCGGGGAGCGGTGCGTCGTCGACGGGTGGCGGCTCGGCGGGTAGGTCATCGCCGGTGGGAGGGAGTTCGTCACTCACCGGCCCGACGTCCCCCGAGTACTGGCCCGGTCGCTTCCTGCACCCATCGGACTCCCTGTCCCCTGCCACTGTCGGAGCGGCCCACGGGATGGTCCGACCCGTGATCCTGGCCACCGGACGCCGTTCGGCGCCCCGGCCATACTGCCGGATCGGCCCTGTGCGTCACCAGTGGACAGGCCGTGGAAATCACCCCGAATTCGCGCCCGGACGCGGGGAAAACGCTGGGGACGGAACTGTGGACGACCGTCGGTTGCTGTGGAGCACCGGCGGTCATCGGCTCAGTCCTCGGCCGTGACCTCGAGGCTCACCGGCACTGCCACTTCGGGGTGGAGGTGCACCGTGAACTCGTGGAGGCCGACGTCCTTGGCGACCTCGCCCTCGACCTGCTGGCGGTCGACGTTGACGCCGATCTGGTCGGCAAGGGCGGCGGCCACCTCGGCGCTGCCGACGGAGCCGTAGAGCCGGCCCTCTTCGGACGCCTTGGCGCTGGCGGTCAGCACGGCCCCCGCCAGCTGGGTGGCGGCCGCCTCGGCGTCGGCCCGGTCCTCGGCGGCCTGCAGGGCGCGCTTGCGCTGCATGACCTCGGCCTGGTCCGCGATGCCAGCGGTGGCCGCCACAGCCAGGCCCTTGGGCACGAGGTAGTTACGGGCGTAGCCGCGGGCGACGTTGACGATGTCGCCGGTACGGCCGAGGCCCTCGACGTCGGTGCGCAGGAGGACCTTCACGACAGTTCCTCGCTCTCGTCGCCACCCACGGCGATCGGCTCATCGCCGGCAGGGGACTCCTCGGCGGCCTCGAAGGTCACGTCCTCGGGGAGCATGGCCTCGTCGACGCTCTCCATGGCGTCCTCGGCGATGGCGTCCTCGGCGCCGGAGCCGGGCGGCGGCATGGACGGACGCGACGGCGGGCCGTCGGAGTGTCCACCGCGCTCGTCGGCACGGCGCTCGCGGCGCTGCGTGGTGACCCGGTTGGTGAAAGGGATCAACGCCATCTCTCGGGCGTTCTTGACCGCCTTGGCGACCTCGCGCTGCTGGCGGGCGTCGTTGCTGTTGACGCGACGGCCACGGATCTTCGCCCGGTCCGAGACGAACTTGTTGAGCAGCTCGGTGTCCTTGTAGTCGACGTACTCGACCTTGGCGATGGTCAGGGCGCTGACCTTGCGGCGCCCGCGGCGATTGTCGCGGGGCTTGGTGCGACGGGGGGGACGTCGTGCCATCAGAAGGGCTCCTCATCGGTCGGGAAGTTGCCGCTACCCGAGGGACGGTCGCCGCCCTGGCCGCCGGAGAAACCGCCGCCATCGCCGCCACCGCGGAACTCGTTACGGGTCACCTCGGCGGTCGCCCACTGCAGGCTGGGTCCGACCTCCTCGGCGACGATCTCGACCTTGGAGCGGCGCTCGCCCTCCTGGTTCTCCCAGGAGCGCTGCTCGAGGCGGCCGGTCACGATGACACGTGCACCCTTGGTCAGCGACTCGGCCACGTTCTCGGCCAGGCTGCGCCAGCAGGTGACATCGAAGAAGGAGGCGACGTCCTCGCCGTTCTGGTCCTTGCGGTTCCACGCCAGGCCGAAGTTGGCCACGGCGGCCCCACCCGGCGTAAAGCGCAGTTCGGGGTCGCGGGTGATGTTGCCCACGACCGTGACGGTGTTGTTGAAAGCCATGTCGGTGCTCCTGGTACTCAGACGGCCTCGGCCGTCGGCTCACCGCCGCCCACGAGGCCGCGGCGAAC
>CEUS01253601.1_pt1 | contig 11669 bp, 11 predicted proteins | sample 427031 | NCBI WGS metagenome assembly CEUS01 (sample SAMEA2622837, study PRJEB7988) | marine metagenome | biome: marine biome (ENVO:00000447); feature: marine epipelagic mixed layer (ENVO:xxxxxxxxx); material: "saline water (ENVO:00002010), including plankton (ENVO:xxxxxxxx)" | depth 140 m | reverse complement strand
TCTCCGTACCACTGACGAATATGTTCGGGGAGATGGGGACGATCAGTTATTGGAATTGTACGATACGCGCCACCGGTATGTCCTGCTTCGTAATAGATAGTCACAGAATCAGGAGTTTGCACGATGCGTGTAAAAGCACAGTAATTTCCAAGACACGGGATTACAAAACCTAGGCAACGATCATTTGGGCGATCTTCTGGACCTTCAGCCATATCTACGACGGTGCGTAAGTCGGCGGCCTGCAGCGCCTTGCGATAGGTCATTTCCTCGGCGAGTTTTTTAAGTCCTTCTTCGGAATACGGAATTTGTCCATCTGGAGGATCGATAATTAATGAGGTTCGTCTGGTTCGTACAACTGTTGTTCCCCGTGAACTAAATACAGAATTGTATGCCCCGGCAACATCGATCGCGGTTCCCACTTCAGCTCTTTCCTCGAGTAGCGTCGCACCAGAACCTTCTGTGAAGGCCTTCACGGCTGCGCCTTCAAGACGCGCGACATCCTCATCTGTTAAGAATTCTTGTCCTTGAAATTCGGTGGGACGTTCAAGTGGGGTTGTGGTTTTACTGCTCCATATGCCCTGAAGATCAGGATCGCCCCATGGGGTATACGTTACCGTCCACGGATCCGTCGCGTTGTCCTGTCCCGTTGCGATTGCTGGTAGTAGCAAAAGGGTTGCCGTAATGGCTCCCAATACGTTCAGCATTAATCCAAATCGATATCTCATGTGACCCCCTCCCAAGTATCTCCTACCCCTTTAAACGTTCATTCTTTTGAGCAATCAGTAGATTCTATGCCAACTTTCTAAAGGATTCATTAGCTTTTAGAAAACAGTCTCTCATTATTCGCGGTTGTAGTTTTGTTGTTGTGCTCGGCATCGATACCGATTTGTGGCCAAGGCGATGGGACAGTTGCTGGCCAGGTCATGGACGAGGTCAGCGCTATTTTTTTGCCAGGGGTTCCTGTTGAGTTGACGGGGAAAGTCGCTCAAATTGAAAGTCCGCGGTCCGGAAAATGCGGAGTCTGAAGAAAGATTTTTTGGGTCGATTCTAGAGCAGGATGGACAGTACAAGCTCTTTAGTTACATTGTTGATTAGTTATTCGATGTCCTGCGAAGACAATAGGATATGATCCAAAGTAGTTTTTCCGCACAGAAATCTCGTGCTATTCAGAAATCAATTGATTGAGCGGGTCTGGCCAGAAGACCGGTTCGTCAAGCTTCGCACGGTGGATGTCCATGTTGGACGATTCCGCACGAAGCTTGGTCCGGTATCTAATTAAATCGAGACCGTTTTCGGACTAGGTTATCGATTTGTTGAACTAGCAGATCAATCTTCAGTTTGATCCGTCGGAAGCTTCTGCTTCTTTTGTTCGCGCGCCGCGTAGCATATTGGCGATTGCGTAATTACCTTCGTGGCACGCGTACTCGTACAGAACGCCGTCTAATTTGCTCATTGGAAGCGATACCGTCCACGGTTCAGTGAAGGCATCAGGAGCATGAATAGTATATTCGTATTCCATACTTCCGTCGGCATTAGGAGTAAAACGTTCGACCATTTTAGTGTTTTCGCCATTTACAAAAAATACAGTACCAACGCGGTCGTGGATTGTATCGTCGAGGTTGGTCGTTTCGACGACTAAGGTGTTGCCTTCCCAATGTCCGCGTGAATCACCGAGCCACTGATCAACTTCGCTGTGCTCGCTCCCATTGAGCGGAATGATACGTGTGTCGTGAATCATCTCGATTCGAATTGCAACATGGTCAGGTGTCTGGAGAATGTGGTAGTTGTGGTTATAAAATCCAGGATTCATTGTGCCAGGCATGCCACGTGATAGACAGCGGTCGTAGCCATTAAGGTCTGTCCAGCTTTCAGGAGCCTGGCTCTTTGCCCAGCGAGCGCCCCAATCGGCGACGCGTTCTTCTTCAGCAGAGGTTAATGCCGGCAGCTTGCCATTGGGCGGATCAACAATGAGAGAGGTTCTCTCGTTGAGTTCTCCTTGTTCAAGCCAGTAGTCATTGTAAAATCCGACCTCATCAAATGGGCGATCGTCACTTAAGCCGGATACGGCGTTTCTCGCAGCGTATTCTTCGCCTGTTAAAGTTTCTTTATCGCCGAGATCGTCTGGGCGCTGGAGAGGAGTGGTTGTAGTGTTAGTCCAATGACCTTGAATGTCAGGGTCTCCCCAGGATGTTTTCGATTGACCTGCCGATGTTGATGGCAGTACTAATGACAACGCAACAAATCCGTACAAAACAACTGAAAATCGATGGTTCATTAATGCCTCCTGAATAGTTGTATTTTGCCACAGAATCAGTCGTCCAGGCTGGCAATTCTTTAAAAAAGTTAATTTCTTTGCCAGATCAGCTGCTAATCGAGACTTGAAACTACTGGGACACAAGAGCGCCTCTCATTGGTGCTACGGTTGCACGGCACCTGCCGAAAAGATTCGTTCGCCGGTGTAGCTAATGAGTCCGCAAAAACCTGATACCTGATACCCTTGTTCCTGAAGTAAAGCCGCGGCCCGCGCGGCTCGGCCCCCGCCATTTCAAGCCGTTAAAATTTTTCTATCTTTTGGTACTTCATCCAAGCGGTCCGCTAATTCTTCGATTGGAATATTTAACGCTCCGCTGACTGTTCCAAATTGTGTTATTTCGTCTGGACGTCTTACATCGAGCAGCAATATGCTCTCGTCACCGATGGCATCTGTCAACCGTGAGCCTGAGAACCTTTCTGGTGACTTCTTGTCCTCGTTTTGCCGGGAGTTATTGTTTTCTGCATCTACGCAGGAGCCGCAGGCTAACAGCATTAGTACCAAAGAGATGGAGGAGAATCTAGGCATCACTTGATTGTTGGTTAGAGGGAGTCCAGTTCCGTGCCAGCTGTTCGGCTGTTTCCTGTTGCTCGGTCGTAAGAGCGGTCGAAAGGCCGTCACGAAATGCGATGGCTCGTTTCTGTACATCGCCAGTTAATTCTTCTATTGCCAGACTGATCCACATGTGCGCAGCAACAAAATCTTGAGTAACACCTCTTCCTGAAGCATAGGCTAAGGCGAGACCTCCCTGTGCTTCGATGTCACCTTGTTCGGCGGCGAGTCTGAACCAGTGAGCGGCCGCGATGTCATCTTTCAGCACGCCCTGACCAGTGGCATACATGATACCGAGACGACATTGTGCACCAGCAACCCCTTGGTGTGCTGCTGTCCGATACAACTCGAACGACTCGAGTTGTTCTGGTGTTGCTTGAAACCGAGAAGAGTTGTCTGATTCAGCCACGTCAACCAGTAAAGATTCTAGTACCCAGGTACGGGAAACATTGAGAATCCTTGTTCGTGTCTTTCCTCGATGTCAGACCTGGTATAAATGCCGCAGAGCTTACTGTGTCGTTTACAGGCATCGCCTACGGTTTTGATCGCTGCTTCAACTTCTGGTGCTCCTGGATTTGCGCCAGGTGTTCCAACGCCGAGCGATAGGCTAAGGTCCGAGGGGCCAATGAGCACACCGCCCAGTCCCGGTACTTGGAGCAGTGCATCAATGTTTTCGATACTTTCACGTGTTTCAATCATAATGATTGCGAGAAGCTCGCCCTCTGGGTTGAGAGGCCACACGTCGGCTTTACTGGCGTATTCATCTGCTGACATGTGCCAGATTCTGCGTGCAGCAGTCGGTCCCCATCCTCTCCGACCGCGAGGTTCCGGATAGGCTGCTCCACGTTGAGGTGGGTACCGCATGGCTTTAACTAATTTTGTTACCTCAGCGGCAGTTCGTACTTGCGGAAGGACGATTCCCATTGCGCCGGCATCCAAAATTTGTTTAACGATATGGTGATACCCCTGGTCCGCTTCGTGTGGAATACGAACGATTGGTGTTAGCCTCGGTCGTGCCGCACCTTCCGCTTCCAGCTCGTTCAGAAACATTTCTAAATCATCTACAAGAAACGGATTGTGTTCGAGTGAAGTAATACGCCAATGTTCGTTAGCTAAAGCGGTTTCACCGTTTTCGAATTGTTCGATGATCTTATTTAACCGTCCGTTCGAACTTTGAGCCGTTACTGCAGAGGTGAGGCTGATTAAGAAGGTAATTACTGAAATTGTCACTGCCAAAATCTGTTGACACGATCTCTTGTGTACTAATGTATTAGTTGTCATATCTTGTATCCCCATTTTAATGAGTGCGATCACAACGTTCTGTACTCTGGAACAGCTGTTTTAGTCAAGATTTATTAAAGCATCTTAACGGAGATGTTTAATGCAGCAGATCGAATAAATAACTAAATTTAAGTGTTAGGGTTCGACCGAAAGCGGCCTCTTCGACGTCTATGTGTGGGTCAAGACTGCCCAATCCTTGGATGTCGTTATAGACGATAAACAGGCCGGTATTTGCATCTGACAGCAAACCGAAACGGACATTTGAAGACCACAGGTCAGCGCGGTCATTATATTGAAGCAGTGCCTGCAAGAAGAGTCGAGTGGTAAACGAATAAGAAACCCTAAAACTGCCTAGGTTCGTGACAAAGTCGCCTCCAGGTAGGCTGATGTCATTACGATCCCACCGAAGTTGTGTCGTAAAAGCTTCGCCACGCCGAAATGACACGGATGGTGATAACTGCACGCGGTCTCCACCGAAGAAGCCTCCAATTGTGCTGGCAAGCGAAAAACTAATTGGTGCACCGCGATTCGTATTGGCTGTCAAGCGTGCTTCCTTATGGGCGTAACTTCCTATCGGGACAGTGACACCCGGAAAGATTTCAAACGGTTGGAATAAGCCCTCTTTCGTAAGGTTTAAGCCTGTGTGAATTTCACTGCCGTTTTCCCACTCCCAGTGGTTATCGATGTGGGTGTATTGGGTTTCTTGGATACCGGTTTCATAATTAAAAATTGAATAATGGGAAATGTGAGGGCGTAACTCGTGTATACCTAAAAAATTATCAGGTCGAAAGAAACTAAAGACCATACCGTCCATTCGACGATATCCGCGCCTCCGATAAAATCCCACCTCCGGGTTAAAATTGGGTCCCACCTCTGTATAGCTGAGGCTGAGCCGTACATTTTCTATTTCGTATGTTCCACCTAATCCCATCGAATGTGTATCTATGTTGTTTTCGCCCGGTGTTTGCGTTTCAGCGGCGAATCCACTGATAGTGCCTGGTTGACCGATGCCTACTCTGCCATCGACAGCGAAGGTTCGATTATAGTTTCCTGAACCGGCCTGCGACCCAGTGCCCTGTCTATTCACAAACATCGCCCCAATATTTGACCGACTAGGAAGATCTTGCCGTATTCGTGCCACCGTATAATTTTGGGAAAGGCCTTCACTGATGGACTCAGTCTGCATATTGAGAAAACCGATATTTGTATCGCTTCCAATTTTTCCTGAAAGCCGTCCTCCTCCAACAATCGGCACCTGTTCACCGCCGTCACCGATACCAATTCTTCGACTGAAGAACATTTCGACCTGTCCTGGACGACCGACAGAAAATAGACCCGCATTTTCAAGAAAGAAAGGACGTTTTTCAGGAAAGAACAAGTTGAAGCGGTCGAGATTAATTTGCTGCTCATCCACCTCAACTTGTGCGAAGTCAGTGTTGTAGGTTAAGTCAAGCGTCATGCTAGGTGTGACACTGTATTTAAGGTCGACGCCAATCTCTCCAGTGCTTACTGTTTCACTGTTGTCTTGTCGGTCGACAACGTCCCCGAGTACGTATGGTGTTATCTTCAAATTGCGCTGGCTCGGGACTTCGATGTCTTGTAACAGTCCAGCGAGCGAGAGACGGTTCAAAGTAAATTGTCGAGGGAGGGGTGCCCAGAATGATCGCTCGTTGCGATGTTCGATGTTACGCTGAAAATTTATTCCCCATGTTTGTGAGTCCGCACCTGGGTAACGAAGCGTACGAAAGGGAATGGCGAATTCTGCAGTCCAACCGATGTCGGACACTTTTGCATTGACTTGCCAGACTCCATCCCAGTTCAAATTAAAGCCGCCACCGGATCCACCTTGTTGCTGGCTACCGCTCGAGCGTCCGACAGTGCCACCACCGCCCATACGCCCACTACCGGAGCCTTCGTTAGTAACTTGTCCGTCATATTCGACCCCGGCAGGATTCGTGCCAAAGATAAAGCCGTTCTGCTGGTCTAGATAGGTGTCCAGAATAATTTGGAAACTGTCGGTTTCTCTTAACGACGAATCTCGTCGGCTATCTGCGACTACAATGGTTCCTGGATCTTGGGTGTAACAAATAACCCCGAAATAGATCGTGTCATCTGTATATACGATTCTGACTTCGGTGCGTTCAGATGCTGGCTGGCCTTCATCAGGAGTGTTTTGTCGAAAATTAGTAGCGGGTTCAGCAACGGCATAAGCCGGATCTTCAATAACATTACCGTCGATAACAGGAGCTTGTTCGGTTCGCCACGCCTTGACTTCCACGCTGGGCATTTCTCCACTAGGCTGAGGCGTTTGTTGGAATTGTGATTCGGACGGCTGTCCCTGTGCCTGAACGGTTCCATCTGTGATGAAAACAGTCAGCAATGTGACTAAATACAAAAGTTTTATAAAGACAGGCATATTTTTATGGTTGAACAGCCTAACATTCTACACTAACAGCATAGTGAAGAGGGTTTGAGGTAATCTGTTTACATAAGGTACTGAGCATGAGGTTGAGAGGAATGGGAATGCGACAATTAGTGATTATTGGTTTGTGCTTGTTCGGTTTGGTCGGGTGTGAAAATTCTACGGCGCCTTCGCTAGGTGTTCCATTTAGCGTCACTGACCTTGAAGTTGGTACTGGAGAAACGGCAACTAGTAGTTCGACCGTCCTCATTCGGTACACTGGATGGTTGTACAGCGCAGGTGCCACAGACAACAAAGGCACAGTATTTGATACAACAGGCGCGTTTGGTTCTCAGTGCTTTTCTCTTGGAAGTACTATTCCTGGGTTCGGTCAGGGCATCGCGGGAATGCGCGAGGGTGGACGCAGGCTAATTGTGATTCCGCCTGAGCTTGGTTATGGGGACCAGGCTAACGGTTCAGTCCCAGCTAATTCGACACTAATTTTTGAAGTAGAACTTCTCAGCATTGGTTGTAATTTTTAACCTCACGCGCCTGAGTCGTCCAGTGGGAGACTCTGAATTGAAGTGCTCGTTTCAGCTCTTTTTGGACATCTACCTGGGGGCAGGTTTGTGATGCATAAACGAGCCACCGCTCGACGTAGTTGTTCAGCCAGAGTTCGTACTCCTGCACCGCACAGGGGCTGCAAACAATTGACAGGCAGCGTTTTGCCCAGACATCGAATCTCGCTGCTGCGAATTTAACAATATCTTTTGGATAGGATAAGGCGTTTGATTTGAGTTGGCTATAAATACGGTCTTGTTTGACGAGTGCCGCGTTTGCTTCGTATGTTGCGATTTCCCATTTCCGAAACCGGAAATCTCCAACTGGAAAAGGGTTGCCAAGTTCGACAGGGTCTCGGTGTGACCAGCGTGGGGTTGCCGAATGTTTCAGTAGTTTAGGAAATTTGTCCGTGGTATTGTGCATGCTAGTTTTTTGTTTATCCGTACAAGATTGATTCTTTCACGACACTTCACTATCGTTGAATTGTAGGACTTACTACGATTCTATGTTTGTCACAAACTAGTCCTCGCTTAATTTGTAAGGAGTTAATTTATGGAAGATATCCCTGTCGTCGATTTTCGTCGCGTGAATATTCCGAAAATGCCAAAAATTCCACCTGGTGGAGCCTCGATCATCATCGGTCTCGTGGTTGCGGTGGGGCTTGGTTTTACGTCGTTGTATCAGGTTCAGCCAGAAGAAGTAGGGGTTGTACTACGGTTCGGAAAATATGTTGGAACAACAGACCCCGGTCTCCAAATGAAAGTGCCGCTGATCGATCAAGTATTGAAAGTGCCCGTCCAGCGACAGCTAAAGCAAGAGTTCGGATTTCGGACTCTCGATGCTGGTGTCCGTACAGTATACGCGCCTTCTGATAGAGATTTTTCGGGAGAGGCTGTTATGTTGACCGGTGATCTAAATGTGGCAGTTGTAGAGTGGATTGTTCAATACCGTATTTCTGATCCTGCGCAGTACTTGTTTAAGGTGCGAAATCTCGATGAAACGTTTCGAGCGATGAACGAAGCTGTGATGCGTGAGGTTGTTGGTGACCGTACTGTTACGGAAGTTCTGACAATTGGGCGCCAGGAAATCGAGTCTCGTGTTGAAGAACGTCTGCAGTCTCTTGCAAATCAATATGAGATGGGTATCGGTGTCGATCAGGTCGTTTTACAGGATGTCAATCCTCCAGATCCGGTCAAGCCATCTTGGGATGAAGTTAATCAGGCGCAACAGCAACGAGACCGAATGATTAACGAAGCCCGTGCTGAATATAACCGTGTCATTCCACGAGCTCGTGGTGAGGCGCAGCAGACCGTACTTCAAGCGGAAGGCTATTCGTTAGATCGTGTTAATCGTGCGGAAGGAAATGCCGTGAGATTTAAGTCTGTTTATGATGAATATGAGCGTGCTCCGAACGTAACGCGCCGGAGGTTATACCTAGAGACGATGCAGCGCGTGCTTCCGGAAGTAGGGCGGAAACTCTTTGTCGATGAGGATGCTACAGGAGTGTTGCCATTGTTGTCTCTGGATGGCACGAGTCCTAGGACACCAGCGCTTACAGGAGGTGAATAATGAAACGTTCAAGCGTGATTCAACTTGGCCTCTTATTCGGGTTGGTGATACTTTTCAGTCAAAGTGCATACACTGTTACTGAAGTGGCACAGGTCATCATTACGCAATTTGGAGAGCCTGTCGGTGAGCCCGTAGTAGAACCGGGTCTTCATTTTAAGATTCCGTTTATTCAGCGTACGAATGTATTCGACAAACGATTCTTAGAATGGGATGGAAGTCCCAATCAAGTGCCGACCAAGGATAAACGGTTTATTTGGGTGGACACTTATGCGCGGTGGAGGATTACTGACCCATTACTCTTTTTCCAGCGGCTGCGTGATGAACGAGGAGCTCAATCCCGATTGGATGACATTCTTGACGGAGAAACCCGTAATGCAGTGGCACGACACGATCTCATTGAGTTAGTTCGTAGTAGTAATAGAAATGCCGAAGATGTGCCTATCGAATCCGAAGAGGAAGCAGTTATTTTGGAAGCAATTGCACGTGGTCGGCAGGAGATTACACGCGAAATTCTGGAGACGGCGGCAGGTCGAACAGCTGATTTAGGAATTGAGCTTCTTGATCTTCGATTAAAGCGTATTAATTATGTCGAAGAAGTCCAACAAGACGTATTTGCACGAATGATCGCAGAGAGACAGCGTATAGCCGAGCAATTCCGTTCGGAAGGTCAAGGAGAATCTGCACGCATACATGGTGAACGTGAGCGTGAACTGGCGCAGATTCAGTCTGAGGCTTATCGCGCAGCTGAAGAATTACGGGGAAGTGCGGACGCGGATGCGACTCGCATCTATGCAGAGGCATATGGTCGTGACGAAGATTTTTATGCGTTCACTAAGTCACTTGAAACGTATGAGCAGACTATGGACGAAACAACGTTATTTATTTTGGGAACAGATAGTGAGTTGCTTCGTTTTCTAGAGCGTCCCAGGTAGGAGCAGATAATACTGAGAACCATCAGGAATAGTGATGGTTCTCAGTATTGAGTGCCGAGGATTCGAATATGCGTTCCTCAGATTTTCATAGATCTTGATTTATCGTCTTCACTAGGGATTTTCTCCTATTGCCCATGTGATCCCTTCTACCAGATGACGCTGGAAGCGCACGTCGTCCCAAACCTCAGGCCGGTGACCGAGTGCCGTGTAGAATACCCGTCCAGATCCTTCCATACGGGTCCATGCCAGAGCGAAATCGCCGTCGGTGCGATTAATACAAGAGAATGTTCGACTACAGTCAGTTCCACTCGCAGTCATGTCAACTGATCCCACATCTAGACTCAGCAGTACGTTTACACGAGCGCGAGACCAACTGCGGAATTGATAGATTTCGTCGTCGATACGGAAGGATTCACCGAGATGCTTTGTCGATGGGTGATTTGGGTTTTCCACGCGAACTGTGACCTCTTGTCTCCAAGGATGACCATCGAAATAGCCACCGATAAGAGTGAGGTAGTCGGGCCACTCGTAAAAGGTGTCCGTGGCACTGTGTACTCCGACGAAGCCACCGCCGTTTCTTACGTAGGTCAAAAGTGCTTCTTTCTGGGTTTCGTTCATCGGGAGTTCACCGGTCGTGAAGAAGATTATGGCATCGTACCGACTCAGAGCCTCTGCATTGATCATCGAGGCATCATGTGACACGGTGACGTCAAACTCACCGGATTCGGTGCCAATACGAGTCATGACTCCTTCGGAATGGGTGAGGACTGGGTGGGCGAAACCTGCTGACTGTGTAAGATACAGGACTTGCCGGGTTGACGCCTTCAGAACGGGTAGACGGTCACTGAGCAATATGGACAAACCGAGACAGAGGGAGAGTCCAAGCACTACCCTGCGTACCCGTGTTTCTTTTTTGCAATGGATGCGTGACGATAAGCTGATCATCAGTAGGCCTTCCTTATCACACAGTGCAGAGTTCAACCGCTTCGCGAAGAGAGGTCATCGGGTCCCGAGTGGGCATGAACTCATGAGCGAGGTAACCCTCATAGCCTGTTTCGACGATAGCGCGGCAGATCGCCGGCCAGTTAAGTTCCTGGTTGTCATCTAGTTCGTGTCGGCCAGGAACACCGGCGGTATGATAGTGAGAGATGTACTGGTGATTGTCACGAATCGTACGAATGACGTCTCCCTCCATGATCTGCATATGGTAGATGTCGTAAAGAAGTTTTACGCGTGGTGACCCGACACGTTTGATTACTTCTACACCAAATGGTGTGTGGTCGCCGTGATAATCAGGATGGTTGACTTTGCTGTTCAAGAGTTCAACCGCAACGGTGACGTTTTCACTTTCCGCAATTGGCGCTACGCGTTCGAGTGCGGTGACGCAGTTGTCGATTCCCTCAGCGTCAGTGAGTTGTCGGCGATTACCGAAAAAGACGACTACCTGGGGTACACCTTCTGCAGCTGCTTTCGGGATGTTTTGTTCCATGCCCCGTACGATTCCATCGTGGTTGGCTGGATCGTTGAGGCCGTCTGAAATATTTCCGGCATCGGCATATCCAAGTGAACACGTCAACCCGAACTCCTGGGCAATTGCCCACTCGTCCGGTTGAAGGAGGTCGACCGCTGTTAACCCTAGATTAGACACTTGTTTAAAGAAGTCACGGAGCGGAATATCTCGATAACACCATTGGCAGACTGATTGGGTATATCGGCCTGTAGCAGCCGTGGTAGAGACCACCGCGTTTTTTGTGCCAAGGCCCACTGCCGCCGCAGCTCCCATGAGGCCCATTGCCTGTCGCCTTGTAACCTCGCTCATAATATTATTGCCCCCTAATTTGTTCGCTTCGAGTTAGTCTACTTGATCAGGTATTCTAGGTGCCATCTATGGCAGTTCTTGGTCTCGATATCGGAACGACTGGTTCGCGAGCAGTGCTTGTTAGTTCGGATGGTCAACTCTTGGCGACCAGTACGGAGTTCCATGAGGCATTCTCGTCCCCAGAAACAGGGTGGGCTGAGCAGGATCCCGACGACTGGTGGCGCGCTGCACAGGCGGCCATTC
>CEUS01076262.1_pt1 | contig 11673 bp, 9 predicted proteins | sample 427031 | NCBI WGS metagenome assembly CEUS01 (sample SAMEA2622837, study PRJEB7988) | marine metagenome | biome: marine biome (ENVO:00000447); feature: marine epipelagic mixed layer (ENVO:xxxxxxxxx); material: "saline water (ENVO:00002010), including plankton (ENVO:xxxxxxxx)" | depth 140 m | reverse complement strand
GAGCCTCCCCTGTGGCCGGTTGCGGCTCCTAGCGTGGCGGGCTTCGTCGCCGCATGCATCCCTCACTTAGTGGGCGGGATACCCAAGTTGCTAGATTGGGAGCTCACCACTCCATTCGTAGGCCTTGTAGTTTCCAGCATGCTCTTGTTCTTCGCTCCAGAGCCGGCTGGAGGTAAACCAGAGCTTATCGTAGGGGCGAACGTTGGGATGCTAGTTGCCTTCCTCCCACAGTTGATTTTCTTCGTTTGGTTCGTTCCAGTAATCCTATTTTGGATATTCCAGTCTATGTTCGTTTGGAGACGGAACTACCCTGCATTTCGAGTTGGAACCTGGATAGGCCTAGGTGCAGTCTCAGGACTCTACATCGGTGGACTATTCGCTCACTTCGTCCTATGAGGGGTGATGTCTGAGACAACCCAGCCAGTAATCGCAAAGCAAGGCAGCGAGCACAGTATTGCGGACCACAGCAGGCTCCCGTCTACGTACTCGATAGTTACTCTGGCTTCACCCGCGCCCGAATCCCCCTGGTGGCTGACCAGGACATAGTGGCCATCGAAAACGGTAGGCGTAGTCACCTCTTCGAACAATGAATCCCCCGGACTCAGGGTCCGGATCGATTCAGCAGGCAAAACATCCCATCTGATATTTCCACGATCTGCATGCTCCTCAACTAGGTCCCTGTGTATGATGAGTACCTCCAATTCCTCCTGGCCAACGTTAGCGACTTCTACCTCAGCAGGATGCCAGAGGCTGTGTACCTCTACTACGTCGAGATTGACGTCTCCCGGCCCCATCCTCATTGTTGGCTCTTCACCGTCCGTCCCAGGGCCATCCACCACTGCACCGAGTAGGACAATTACGCCCGCAACGCAGAACGCCGAAGAGGCGACAAGCGCCCTCCCAGACGGCACTAGAGAAGACCACCCGTCCCTGTGCAGTAATCTCAGTTTGGGCTGAATGTTGTGGCTGAAGATGGCACATATTACTGCTAGAATGACTCCTGGAACCAAGTCAGATATCCAGTGGATTCCGAGATACTGGATGCTGAAAAGGTAGATGGGCACGTTCGCCGCAAGAAATAGGTCGAACTCCCTGTGCCGCCACTGCCTAATCTCTATGCCCATATCGCGGACATGTAGCCTGTTGATGATGAGCAGCGAGACGGGTATGCCCACGTGAAGGCTGGGATATCCGTTGTCAAGCGGATCCACTTCTGTGAAGAAGAACAAATACCACGAGTCGTGGTACATCAGAGCATCCATCCCGGGAACGTAGGAAGAGGTAACTTCGACATTGAAGAAGAGGTAGAGCGGGATCGCTAGGATATAGATTACGAAGTAGTTCAGGACTGCCTTGTCAGCCATGACCTCGTCTCTGCTCAGTATGTAGTACATCGGGCTGAACCATATCAGGAATAGGTAGACGAAGAGGTAGTGGAAGGATAACAGGTCCGTTAGCAAGTCGCTCCGGTAGGCCTCTTGGGCCCACAGAGAAAGATCCCCCTCCAAGTCATATACCAAGTGGGTAAAACCTCCAACCCTTGGCTTGATAGCCTCGTTGTGCTGATCTATGAAAGCCTTGAGCCCGTACATCACTACGTAGAGTGAGATGTGCCACTTGTACCCCTTCTCGCGAATCTCACCTAACAGGTCCCCCAAGCCGACCCTCATTTCTGGCTCTTCCCTGGTTAGCATCCTCTGCAGCGGCATAGTCGCGAGAATAATTGTGACCATCACCGTCTCATAGGGTCCGATAGGCCATTGCATGCCCCGGGGCGACTATGTCGGAGTCATGAACGTTACACAATTCCCACTACCCATTCACAAATTACTAACCAGTTAGGAGAAATTCCACCAGGTATTGGGGGTGCTCGGACGAGCACCCAACCCATAAGTCGAACCACACTTGGAGGCAAACATGCCTGGGGTGAGCGGATGTCGATTCGGTTTCTAGCCGCACTTTCAGTACTGCTTCTTCAGGCCCCCGCCATCCAAGGACAAGGCATAGTCGAGACTCTGCAGGAGTGCCCCGGAACTCTTACTGGAAGCACAGTCCCGCAACAGGTCCACCTCCAGGCCACAGATGACTATTCCACTATGAATGTCATTTGGGCTACAGAGGGCAGCACCAGTGGGGAGGTACAGTGGAATGGGCAATCATCTCCGAGCTCGGATTACTGTTACAACCACGACATGGCATTTCACATGGCCACCATGTCCAACCTTTTACCGGGCGCAGAAGTCACTTACCGGGTTGGGAGCGGCAACACTTGGTCCGACGACTACGTTTTCACCCCGATAGGGATGGGTTCGAGCCACTTCGAGTGGATATCGATTGCAGATCATGGCGATTCCAACGAGGCCTTGGAGGTAAGTGACGCAATAATTCAGGACAGCCAAGCCCAAATCGTCACAATATCCGGAGACATTTCCTACGCTGACGGGGAGCAGGACACATGGGACCTCTGGTTCGATATCCAAGAAGACAGCATGGCCAGAATTCCATGGCTGACCGCAGTTGGAAACCACGAGGACGAACCGGGATACGGTTTCACCCCATACGAGCATCGATTCGACTCAGACGGGGAGATAGAATCAGAGACGTTCTGGTACAGCCGCGACTTCCCCGGAATTCACATGGTTTTCATGTCCACAGAGCATGATTACGATCAGGGTAGCCCTCAGTACTCCTGGCTGGAACAGGACCTGTCGTCAGTGAATAGGGAGGTGACTCCTTTTGTGATCGTCTACGGACACAAACCCATGTACTCAAGTAACAGCTATCATGGGTCTGAGGTGGAGCTTAGAGAAGCCTTGGAGGAACTATACGTCCAGCATGGAGTAGACTTGGTGATTGCCGGGCATGACCACTTCTACGAAAGGACTTGGCCTGTAATCGGCGAATCCGTAGCCGATACCGGGGACGACGGGAGATTCAACAGAGGTTCCGCTCCAATCCACCTAGTAATAGGAATGGCCGGGCGCTCAGCATACGAAGATTTGGACCCCCAGCCGGAATGGAGCGCTTACAGAGAGAACAGCACCTACGGGTGGGCGAGACTAGTGTATGATGGAGTGGAGGGGGAATTACACTTCACTCATCACCGAATCGACGGCACCACTGGAGACGAATTCACCCTGATTGAAAACAAAGCCTACTCCGACTCTGGGGCCGGCGGGGGCAATTTGCCCGGCTTCTCTTCCTCAGCTGTAGCGATCTCCGCCCTCTCGGCTCTAATCCTCCCAAGAGGAACAAGGGAAGATGCCCTCGGTCTTTCCTGCCGAACGCATAAGACAAGTGGCCCTATTCGTACTCCATGAACGGCCACGAACTCTGGCTTGCACAGTGCGCAAAGATGGGGTTTTCACCTTCACCAAGGATGTACCAAGAAGGAACAAGGACTTCGCAGGACGCAGCAGACCAACTTGGATGCGAAGTAGCACACATAGCCAAATCGATAGTCTTCCAGGGGCCCGATGGCGCGGTCGTTGTGATAACGTCCGGGTCAAACAGGGTCGAGAGGAAGAGGAAGCTCAAGAGAATACTGGGCTTCAAGCCAGGAATGGCTACTCCGGAGTATGTATTGGAGAGCACAGGGTACATGATCGGTGGAGTTCCACCATTCGGTCACACCAAACCAGTAACTGTCCTGATGGATCGGGACCTCATGCAGTATGACCTGGTCTGGGGGGCGGGTGGGACGCCCCAGACGGTCTTCCCGATAACCCCCCAGGAGTTGAGTGAAGTCTCAGGGGCCATCGTGGGCGACGTAAAGCAGTAGATATCATGCCAATAGACGATTTAATCAGCTGCGCAGCCTCATTGAGGGACGATGCCGAGTCCATCGCTAAGCAGATGGAGTCAGAGGGTTCGGCAGACTGCGTATACAATCCCCTGATGTACGCATGGGATATCCACGAGGCTTACCTGCGGATCTCCGGTGGTGGTGGGGCAAAGACCATCCTTCTGGGAATGAATCCGGGACCCCATGGAATGGGGCAGATGGGGATACCATTCGCTGCAACCACTGTAGTCCGAGACCTTCTGGGGATAACTGGAATCGACGTTGGCACACCTAGGCTGACCCACCCGAGGAGACCCGTCAACGGTCTTAGCCACCCCAAGGAGGAGGTCTCTGGAACCCGTCTCTGGGGGGTGCTCTACAAGAGGTACGGATCGGCAGAGAAAATCTTCCAGAATGTGTTCGTAGTCAACCACTGCCCACTGATGCTCTTCTCCGGGGAAAGGGCGACAAACGTAACCCCAAACAACGTCAGAGGGAAGTCTGTCGACGCCCTGCTAGAAAGGTGCGATATCCATTTGCGAGAGGCGGTGCAGGCCATCGGGGCCAACACGGTGATTGGGGTTGGCAAGTTCGCCCAATCAAGGGCTGAGATGGCCCTGGGGGGAGGTGGAACTAAGATCCTATCTTGCTGGCACCCATCCCCTGCATCCCCCCTAGCCAATAGGAACGGCGGGGCTGACTGGCGAGCTAACATCTCCTCCGTGCTCCCTTGAAGGTTGTTTTTGCTACACTTAATTCACTAGACAACAGTTAAGTTTCCTTGGTTGTTGTCCGATGCATGACAGCGAAGACTACGCCAGAATACCTGATTGACAACGCGGAGAATTACCCCAACGAACCCGCTATTTCCTCCAAGGGACCAGATGGGCAGTGGGACACCACGACATGGTCTGGTGTGAAGGAACAAACAATGGCCGTGGCCAAGTCCCTGATCGCGAATGGATTCGAGGAGGGGGACAAGCTCAGTATCTACTCGTACAACAGGAAGGAGTGGTACTACGCATATAGCGCGGCGAACATGTGCAACGGCGCAGCAGTAGGCGTCTACCACACCTGCTCAACCGAAGAGGTAGAGTGGGTCGTCGGCAACTCGGACTCGAAGGTGGTTTTCGTTGGCAACAACCCCATGGATGGAGGGGACGAGGGGAAGATGTGCACCCACAGGCTCCACGAGGCCCTCCCCTCTCTCGAAAAGGTCGAGGTGGTTGTGGTTCTTGACGGCGTGGACATGCCCGATCACCCCAAGGCAGTGTCTTGGGCCAGCTTCATCTCTGACGGGGAGAAGGTAGATGACTCGGAGGTCATGTCTAGGATATCCAGCATCAAGCCCGATGACACGGCTTCACTGATATACACCTCCGGCACTACTGGCAACCCAAAGGGCGTGGAGCTCACCCACGACAACTTCGAGGCAGAGATTGAGGGCGTATCTGCGATATTCAAGTTCAGCCAAGGAGACGGTTACGTGTCTTGGCTTCCGTGCGCGCACGTGTTCGGCCAGCTCGCGGACAACCACATCTGGATCCGCGACTCCATGCACATGAGGGTGGTCAACAACCCGCTGGAGTCAATCGACTTCGCGAAGGAGGTCCAACCGGCGCTGTTCATCGGCGTCCCGAGGATTTACGAGAAGGTATACTCCAATCTGAAGAGCAAGCTAGAGGGCAAGGAGTTCCTCCTGAAGGTCCCTATCATCAGTGGGTTACTTCGCAAGAAGATCAAGCCCCAGATCGGCATGGAGAACTGCACCTACGCGGTGACCGGAGCCGCCCCAATAAACCCGGACATCCTGAAGCTGTTCCACTCAATAGGCGTCCCGCTCTACGAGGGATATGGGATGACCGAGACAACAGCCGGCGCCACCCTCGGCTCCAAGAAGGGAAACAAGATAGGCACAGTGGGCAAGTGCTTCGTGGGCGACCTTAGGATAGCCGATCCGAACGAGAGCGGCGACGGAGAGATCCAATTCAAGGGCCGACACATAATGAAGGGCTACTACAACAACCCTGAAGCCACTGCCGATACCATGACGGAGGACGGTTGGCTCAAGTCCGGGGACCTCGGGCGGATAGACTCCAGCGGTTTCGTAAGCGTGACGGGGAGAATCAAGGAGATATACGTCAGCTCGGCGGGCAAGAACATAGCCCCCCTGGTAATCGAGGAGACCATGAAGTCGATACCCATAGTGTCCCAGTGCATGCTGATAGGCGACAACAGGAAGTACTGCAGCGCACTGTTCACCCTGGACGTCGGTGCCATCCTCAGGGACAAGCACGGAATGGACGGGGCAAAGGTCCCGAAGGACCCGGCAGTCCAGTTGGCCACCCTAAAGGAACTCGGGAACGACCTCTCTGACTACACGGACAGCCCGGAGATTTTCGCAGAGGTGCAGGAGCAAGTAACCAAACTGAACGGGCAGTTCTCAAACCCCGAACAGCTCAAGAAGTTCACAATCCTGCCTAGGGACCTGAGCGTCGATGACGGCGAGCTGACCCCGACCCTGAAGATCAGGAGGAAGCAGATCAGGGAGAACTGGGCCGACGAGATCGAGGCCATGTACTCGGGCGCCTAGCCCGGTGGTTTAGATGGAGCCCGGTGCCTGGGCAGCCCTGGCCACGGTGTTCATCCTAGGGGCTATGAGCCCCGGCCCCTCACTAGCCGTGGTCCTGAGGAACACCATGGCAGGGGGTCGCAGCCAGGGCGTCGCCACCGGGATCGGGCACGGGATAGGCTTCGGAATATACGCGTTCGCGGCAGCGCTGGGGATAGCCACCGCTCTAGCAGCGAATGAGAACGTGGAGATCGTCCTGAGGTGGGGGGGGACGGTGATACTCCTATGGCTAGGAGTCACTTTCCTTAGTCACGGACTTGCCGGACCCAACCGGGAAGATGCCCCCGGGTACTCCCATGGCCCATCCGACCGGGCCGGATTCATCCAGGGCTTCTCAATTGCGCTTCTTAACCCCAAGATCCTCGCATGGATGCTGGCTCTCTACTCGCCTTTCATCGAGGCCGACCTAGGCATGGATACCCTACTGGGGATGGGCCTTCTGGGGATGGCGATTGATGGAACATGGTACGTCACTGTGGCAACCGTCCTCACCACTGGGGACAGGGTGGAGAGACTGAGAGCGAAGGCCCATCTGATAGATGGGGCGATGGGGGTGTTGATGTTCTTCTTCGCTTTCATATTGATTGGCGATTTGTAGAGTCACCAATTATTCGCAATGACCACCATGAATAGAACAGCAAGTAAGCATATGCTAGGGGCTGCGACCATGGTCACAAGGACGCCGTAAGCGAAATTTTTGTTTCCTCTCGTGAACCCCCAGACCACGCAACCGATTATCCCGACCGGCCAAACTAGCATGCCAATTGTGTAGAATGCTTCCTCAAAACCCGGTATACCCAACTCGTACGTCAAGTCGCCTAAGAAGAAGAATAGCATTGAAAATATCCAAATGGCTGCAGGTGCCAATATCATCCCAATGAAGAACCAGGCTCCGTTGGAGAGCCCACCATTCTCCACTGGGGAGGTGGCTCCAAGCACACCACCCTCTTCGCTCCAGTTTGAGACAACGTCTCCGCTCAGAATCCCCACCCCCGGAACCTCGCCATCAGAGGACTCGGAGTCCATGGGCGGGGTAATCTCGATCGATCGAGGCCTATCATCCTCGTTAGTGGGGCCCGTCTGAGAATCTTCCATGGTGAACCTCACGAAATCCTGTACGGGAGCAGCAAAAGCATCTGGATCAGAATTCCCAGAGCCCTTGCCTCCCTCTCTGGCTCTTTGTCAGCGTTTTCGAATGGAGGGGCTAGCTTCTGGAGCTCCCCCGAGTCGAACCAGAAAGACGAGCATGAGGGGCACCCGTCCAGCTCAATTGGGCCAGTCTCAGATCCATCATTCCTCGTGAAGACAATCGTCCTCGCCCTCATCATGGCGTCACAGGACGGGCATCCTAGTGATGCCTCCCCCCCTGAGTCCCCAAACGACGCATGCATCTTCTCTAGATGTTCGCGAGCAATTGACGATCTCGCCGCTTCCGCACTTAGGAGCATGCCGTGGCACTTTCCACAGTTATGCATTCCGTTCTCGGAGAAAAGACTCAGCCCCGGTGAGTCCGGGCCAACCATCTCAGTGCGGTCTTTGGGGCAGAGCATCGTTCACTTGGGCCAGTTATCAGACTTGAAATATGCCCCGGAAATACCAGAATACCATACTTTCGACAGTCAACGCATTCTTGTGGAATCGTCCCCTCGGGGGTTCAGTGCCCCTGCGTGTCATTACAGCCGCCGCCATCTTCGATGGACACGATGCGGCCATAGGCATATTCCGTAGAATCCTGCAGAGCCAGGGGTGCGAGGTGATCCACCTAGGGCACGATAGAGGTGCTGATGAGGTGGCTAGCGCCGCTATCCAGGAGGATGCCCATGCCGTGGCAATCACATCCTATCAAGGGGGGGCTGTGGAGATGTTCACGCACACCAAGGAGATACTCGATGAGGCCGGTTTCGGTCACGTTTTCCTTTTCGGGGGAGGGGGGGGTACCATCCTCCCTCACGAGATAGACTTGCTAAGCGAGAAGGGAATAGCCAGAATCTACTCCCCTGACGATGGGAGGGACATGGGCCTGGTGGGCATGGTACAGGATGCCATGGGCCATGCCTCGGAAATCGACCTACTGGATCCTGGTAGGTTCGAATCGATCGACTCCCCAGTCAGGGCTGATGACCACGGGAGCGTCTCACGACTCCTCACGATTGCAGAGAACTCCTCGTCCGAGGATTTCTCCTCTGCCCTGTCGAGAGCAAGATCGAGGGACTCCGAAGACGAATGCCCCGTGGTAGGCATAACAGGAACAGGAGGTGCAGGCAAGTCGAGCCTCATGGACGAGGTCATGCTCAGAATCAGGAGGGACAACCCTGCTGCGAAGGTTGCCTTGCTAGCCACCGATCCCACGAGGAAAAAGACTGGGGGGGCATTGCTCGGCGACAGGATTCGGATGAACTCACTAACCGATCCGAACCTGTTCATGCGTTCATTCGCAAGCAGGTCAAGCGGTCGCGAGATTGCAGACTGCGTTGGCAGGGCAGCAGAGGTTTGCAAGGCAGTCGGATTCGACCTGGTTCTCGTTGAGACTAGTGGGATAGGGCAGGGCAACGATGCCATCACCGAGGTCTCAGACGCTTCCATCTACGTCACCACCAGGGAGTACGGGGCCCCCAGCCAGCTGGAGAAGCTGGCCGCCCTGGACTTCGCGGATATCGTGGTACTGAACAAGTTCGACAGACCCGGCGCAGAGGACGCTCTGAAGGAGATAAGGAAGCAGTTCCAGCGCAACAGGGAGGCATTCGACCAGAGCCCGGAGTCGATGCCAGTCGTCCCAACAATTGCCAGCCAGTTCGCTGACGCAGGCGTGGACAGGCTATGGGAGATGATGGCCGAGCTGCTTAACGACAGATTCGCAACAGCCCTCTCGGCCAGCGAGCCTAGGATGGGTCCAGACGGGCTACCGAGCAGGGACCCGCCCATACCGACAGAGCGCCAAGGATACCTTGCCGAAGTCGCCTCTGCGGTCAGGGGATACCACGAGAGGTCCGAGGAAACCGCAAGATCAGTGAGACTGGTCCAGCAGATCGAGTCGGCAGCAGATCAGATGCTCTCTTCTGGCAAAGAGGGAGCACACCAAGACCTCATGGAAGAAGCAAAGTCAGTGAGGGACTCCATTCCAGAATCTGCTTGGGAAGACCTTGCAGGGTTAGACTCCATGGCGGAGTCCTACCGTTCAGGGGAGGCCAGTTACACAGTCAGAGGCAAGGACATCCCAGTCAGCACGACGCATGAGACGATGTCGGGCACCAGGGTCCCCAGAGTGGCGCTACCTACAACCGAGGACTGGGGTGACAAGCTCCTATGGGTGAGAAAGGAGAATGCCCCGGGCCTATTCCCTTACACGGGTGGCGTGTTCCCCTTCAGGAGGGAGGACGAGCTCCCCGTCAGAATGTTCGCCGGGGAGGGTAGCGCCGAGCGTACCAACAAGCGGTACCACTTCCTTTCCAAGGACCAGCCATTCAACAGGCTATCAGTGGCCTTCGACTCCCCTAGCCTCTACGGGAACGACCCCCGGGAGAGGCTGGACATCTTCGGTAAGGTGTGCGAGTCCGGAGTCAGCATCAGCACGGTGGACGAGATGGACCGGCTGTTCGACGGATTCGACCTCTGCGCCCCCAGCACATCGGTGAGCATGACGATCAACGGCAACTATTGGTGGCACCTTGCGGCATTCTTCAACGTGGCAATAAGGCAGCAGAGGCGCAAATTCACCGAGGAGAATGGCAGGGACCCAAACGAGAAGGAAGCCGAGGAAATCCGCTCCTTCACCCTCAACACGGTAAGGGGGACGGTACAGGCTGACCAGCTAAAGGAGGCAATGGGCCAGAACACGCTGGTATTCAACCTGGACACCGCCCTAAGGATGATGGGTGACGTAGCGGAGTTCTACGTCAACAACGATGTGCGCAACCACTACTTCGTGAGCATTAGCGGATACCACATCGATGAGGCGGGGGCCAACCCAATCACCCAGGCAGCGCTAACACTCTCTAACGGGCTGACATATGTGGAGCTGTTCAAGGCCAGGGGGCTCGATGCAGACAAGTTCCTGCGCAACTTCTCCTGGTTCTTCTCCAACGGCATGGATCCAGAGTACGCAGTGATAGGCAGGGTCTCCAGGAGGATTTGGGCCATCGCGATGAGGGACCTGTACGAGGTCGGGGACAGGGGCCAGAAGCTCAAGTACCACATCCAGAGCAGCGGACGCTCCCTCCACTCCCAGGAATTCACTTGGAACGACTACAGGACCACCCTCCAAGCCCTCTACGCATTGGCCGACAATGCCAACAGCCTGCATACAAACAGCCGGGATGAGGCATTCGGGACCCCCACAGAGGACACCGTCAGAGATGCAGTGGCAATCCAACTCATCCTAGCCAAGGAGTACGGATGGCTCAGGAACGAGAACCCGCTCCAGGGCTCCTTTGTAGCGGAGTTCCTGACAGACGAGGTCGAGGACAAGGTCCTGAGGATATTCGAGGAGATGCACAGCAGGGGAGGCGTCCTCGGCGCACTAGAGGTGAACTACCAGAGAAACCGAATCCAGGACGAGGGGATGATCTACGAGCACCGCAAGCACACCGGCGAGACCCCAATAGTGGGGGTCAACACCTTCACAGACCCAGAATCCTCCACCCCCTCGGCCGAGGAATTCGACATCGAGGTCACTCGATCCGACGAGTCCGAGAAGATGATGGTGATAGAGAGAAACAGGGAGTTCAGGGACACGCACTCTGGGGAGGCACAGATGGGGCTAGAGAAGCTAAAACAGGCTGCTAGGGACGGAGGCAACCTATTCGAAGTAATGATGGAAATAGTGGAGCACTGCTCGGTCGGCCAGGTTACGCAAGCCCTCTTCGAGAGCGGTGGCAAATTCAGAAGAAACATGTGAAGCCACCCAGTCGGACGGCGTTTTGGCTAAACTCCCCTAATCGTGGCCGTATTCGCGCTACTGCCTCAATGTTCTTAACCCCAAATGGAACGACTGGCGTTGTTGTCGGCGATTTATTTCTCGACGACTGAGGTGAGGGGATGCATCTAGTAAGAATAGAGATGGAGAACTTCAAGTCGTTCGGGGGGGAGTCCGTTATCCCGTTCGAGGAGGGCTTCACAGCCATCACCGGACCCAACGGGAGCGGAAAATCGAACTGCGGGGATGCAATAGGCTTCGTCCTGGGGCCCAAGTCCACTCGCTCCCTCAGGGCGTCAAATGTCTCCGAACTGATATTCAACGGCGGAAAGACGGGCAGCCCCG
>CEUS01215271.1_pt1 | contig 11675 bp, 8 predicted proteins | sample 427031 | NCBI WGS metagenome assembly CEUS01 (sample SAMEA2622837, study PRJEB7988) | marine metagenome | biome: marine biome (ENVO:00000447); feature: marine epipelagic mixed layer (ENVO:xxxxxxxxx); material: "saline water (ENVO:00002010), including plankton (ENVO:xxxxxxxx)" | depth 140 m | reverse complement strand
GCGACAAGCCAATGACCTTCACAGTGGGTGAGGCGCGTCGGTTGAAACAGGTGGTGCGCAAGGCTAGGCGGGTATTTGCACTAACCCACAATTACACCGGTTACCCGATGGTGAAACTGGCGCGGGACCTCGTTCGTCAAGGAGAAATTGGACGCCTTCGAAAGGTCGTGGTGGAATATCCGCAAGGGTGGTTAGCGACTCGGCTTGAAGCCACAGGGATGAAGCAGGCTCAATGGCGCACCGATCCCACTCGGAGTGGAGCGGCAGGTTGCATGGGGGATATCGGGATCCACGCTGGTAACCTCGCCGAGTACATTACAGGGTTACGGATTGTTGAACTGTGCGCCGATCTGACCACTTTTGTCGCCGGGCGTCAGCTCGATGATGATGGCAATGTACTCATACGGATGCAGAAGGGTGTGCGTGGCGTGCTTCACGCCAGCCAGGTCGCAGTAGGAGAGGACAACGCACTATCTATCCGTCTCTATGGTGAGCAGAAGGGCCTTGCGTGGCGCCAAGAAGACCCCAACGTGCTTGAGGTCAAGTCCCAGCACGGGCCCGTAGAGAGGTGGGCTCGAGGTCAGGCCTATGTGGCCGAAGTGAGTCCCGCCGCTGCCAGGGCGAGTGCGCTTCCGGCAGGACATCCTGAAGCCTTCCTTGACGCATTTGCCAATGTCTACCGAAATGCAACTGATACCATCCGAGCTCGCTTGTCTCGGACTCGTCCAGATCCCTTGGCACTTGATTTTCCTACAGTCGATGATGGCCTCCGTGGAATGTTATTTATTGAGACCCTCGTGAGGAGTGGCAAGTCTAGCCGTAAATGGACCAGGGTGCCCGTTCGGTGATGGGGCCCTTCGCTTGGCCGAGGCATTACTGGCGGTGTCTTGTGGGCGTTGCGATGGGATGAGTGAGGGCCATCAGGCACCCCTCACTCATCGGGCGTGCTCAACCGGACATTTTCGATTGTCGATAGTTGACCAGTGTTGGGTCACAGGGACCCTACTAGAACCGATCGACTAGCTGGCGGCTTTGAGGCCACGAAGGATGGAGATGATGGAATCGTCAGTTTCGGTGCCGGGCGATAGGTCGTCGCTTTCGGCAAGGCCAATTGGGGTTTCATCACGTTCGTTGTTGGCATGGGGATCTGCCCCGTGTGCGATGAGTAGCTCCACTACCGAACGGAAGCGTTTCCGCACCGCGTCGTGGAGGGCCGTATTCCCCCGCGAGTCAGCTGTGTTTACTTGCACGCCGTGATCTAGAAGTAGCTGGGCGAATTCAAGGGAGTTTGCCTCCTCTCGGGAGTCATCTGGTTCTGGGATGCCGACTCGGTTGCGTCGGTTTTCTGTGCCGCGAGTAGCTCCCATTGAAGCTTGCAGCGCGGACATTCCTCCCGGGGGTGTGTTCAGAGGGTCTCCTCCGTAACGAAGGACCGTCCGGAAGATTTCGAGCTCACCATATTTAGCTGCGAGCCACGCAGCATTGGCGCCAATCATTTGGTAGCGCAGGCTGTAGTCAGCGCTGAACCGTCGTCCAGGCGTGCCGTGCTCGAGGGCCGTGTTCGGGTCAGCTCCGTAGGCGAGTAGTGTTTCTGCAAGTCCAGTTTGGCTTAGTAGAACTGCGGCTTGCAGTGGGGTGTAGCCGGCATTGGCTGAGTTCGGATCGGCGCCCTGCTGGAGCAAGTAAATGCCTAGGGGACCGTGTCCACTGTGAGCTGCGACGACCAAGGCACTAGTGCCAGAAGCGGCGTGGTCATTGACGTTGGCGCCTGCTTCGATGAGGGTTTTGGCAGTTTCGAGATGGCCCTGTCTAACGGCGAACATTAACGCTGAGGATCCACCGTGTTTCATACGGAAGTTGCCGATGGGATTAGTGTTCCCGGCGGTGTTCTCAAGTTGGTCCCAGATAGCAGTTCTCGCGTGGATGTTTGCGCCGTGGTCGATTAGTGTTCTGACGATTCGAGAGTGGCCTTGTGCAGCAGCCCACATCAATGAAGTCTGCTGCCGTTCGTGTTCGGCTGCGTTGACGGCTGCACCGTGATCCAAGAGCAAGGAGACCGTCTTAAGGTCTCCGGACCGTGCAGCAGTCATCAAAGGGGTTTCGCCCATCTGAAGGGCGCTATCCGGGTCGGCCCCGGCGTTGAGTAGCAGAGAGGCCATTGCAGAGTTGCCGTTTCTCGCCGCGAGCCAGAGCGGTGTTGCACCAAGCTCATTGGCGGCCCTGACAGTGGCACCGGCAGTTACTAACAATCGAGCAGCCTCGAGGTCGTCTCGGTGGGCGGCGTGGTGGAGCGCGGTGGCTCCATCGCCCTGTCGAAGATCGAGATCCTCATCTGCTGCGATTAGTAGCTGAAGTTGGACTAAGTCGCCCGCTTTGACAGCATCGATCACGCCGGCTTTCGGCTGTGTATGTCCGTTTGTGGACCACAGTAGGGTGATAGAAATGAACAGTGAGCAAGTTGTTCGAAGTCGTCGAGCCATAAGCCTACATGCTACCGCAGGGAGTTGTAGATTGACACTCAAGAATTGTTCCGCGAAACTATGTCTAACTGGGCTACTTGGAGGAGGAGAGTGGCAGGCTGATGTCACGTATTCTAGCGATGTTCTTGGTTAGGGCGAAGCTACTTGTCGCTGTGGCCGGATTGGCGGCTGTGTGGTCCCCCTCTCTTGAGGCACAGGCGACAGTGGGAGCTGAAGAAGAGTTGCTCGAAACGACTCTTTCGCGCTTTTGTGTCAGTTGCCACAATGACCGTCTGCGTACCGCCGATATGAGTCTGGAGGGCCTAGACCTTACTGCAATTGGTAGTCATGCTGACGTGTGGGAAGGCGTGGTTGCAAAGTTGCGCACCCGTGCTATGCCCCCGGTCGGGCGACCGAGGCCCGACGTGGCAACTTATGATCGAATTGCTAGTTGGCTCGAAGCAGAAATCGACAGAACGGCTCTAGGCAACCCTGACCCTGGTAGGACGCAGGCTGTTCATAGACTCAACCGAGCGGAATATCGGAACGCCGTTAAGGATTTGCTGGCGATCGATGTTGATGTCGATGGGCTGTTGCCCGCCGATGATTTCGATGAATATGGTTTCGATAACAACGCCGATATTTTGACGGTGTCTTCGTCGTTAATGGAGCGGTACCTTTCGGCTGCTCGGAAGATCGGAAGGTTGGCGGTTGGGGAGAGACCTTTGGGGCCGGCCACAGAAAGCTACAAGGTTCCGATCCTATTGCTCCAAGACGATCGGATGGGCGAGGATCTGCCATTTGGGTCACGTGGCGGGATTGGTATCCGCCACTATTTCCCCGTTGATGGGGAGTACGACCTGTCGATCCGTTTGCATCGGAATTATGTGAATTATGTGCGGGGGATGGGTTCCCGTCACGAATTACAGGTTCGGCTTGATGGCGAACTGATTCGCAGCTTCACCTTTGGCGGTGAGGAGCCTGAAGGCGTACAGGCCCCAGCCAGCTACGGAGGTAACCAGTTCGGGGACCCGGATTGGGAAGAGTACATGCTATTTGCTGACGCCAACCTGCGGCTACGCTTCAGGGCCGAGGCCGGTCCACGAGTGGTGGCAGTGTCGTTTGTTCGCAAGTTCACTGAACCAGAAGGGGTCCTTCAGCCTCGACAGAGTGTGTTCGCGGTAGCAGTGAACGAGATGCGCGATGGTAACGCAGCGGTCGAGGAGGTCGTGATTGGCGGACCCTACACCAGCGATGGACCTGGGGATACTCCTAGCCGTCGGGAGATCTTCAGTTGCCGACCAGCTAGTAATACGCCGCAGGATGAAGAAATCTGCGCGAGAACAATTCTTGGGTCGCTTGCACGGCAAGCCTACCGCCGTCCATTGGATGACCAGGATGTGGAGACCCTTATGGGGTTTTATCACTCGGGCCGTGAGGATGGAAGTTTCGATTCCGGTATTCAACTCGCGCTTGAGCGGCTGCTGATTTCTCCAGATTTCTTGTTCCGTGTAGTACGTGACCCTACTGACATCGCGCCGGCAACTGCCTACGAACTTAGTGATGTAGAGCTGGCATCGCGGTTGTCTTTCTTTCTCTGGTCGGCCGGACCTGATGAGGAATTGCTTGGTTTGGCCGAGGAGGGTCGACTCCATCACCCGGCAGTGCTTGAAGAACAGGCGCGGCGAATGCTGGCCGACCCGCGATCGGTTGAACTAGTACGTAACTTCGCAGGGCAGTGGCTCTATCTGCGAAACCTGCGCAGTGTAGTCCCAGATGCCATTACGTTTCCGGAATTTGATGAGAATTTGCGTGAAGCGTTCAGGGAGGAGACAGAGCGTTTCGTGGCCAGTCTGTTGCGAGAGGATGCTAGCGTTCTTGATTTACTTGGGGCTGGTTACACCTACGTGAATGAGCGGCTCGCCGAGCACTACGGGATGGACAATGTCTATGGAAGCCATTTTAGGAGGGTGGCTTTAGACGAAGAATTGGCAGAGCGTCGCGGTGGAATTTTCGGACATGGGAGCGTACTTACGGTAACTTCCTACCCGAACCGAACGTCTCCGGTGTTAAGGGGAAAATGGATGTTGACAAATATCCTAGGGACTCCTCCTCCCCCTCCGCCAGCAGATGTACCAGACCTGCCAGATCGAGGTGAGGATGGCCAGGCTGCCACAGTGCGCGACAGGCTTCAACGCCACCGAGAGAGTCCTGCATGTTCAGTGTGCCACGCCCCGATGGATCCGTTAGGGTTGGCTCTGGAAAACTATGACGCTGTCGGCCGCTGGAGGCTGACAGGCGAGGCAGGGTTACCCATCGATGCGTCTGGTCAGATGCCAGATGGGACCACCTTTCATGGTCCGACGGGGTTGCGGTCGCTGCTGCTTGAAAGGCAGGACGAGTTTGCTGCGACCTTGACGGAGAAATTGTTGGCTTATGGGCTTGGACGAGGTCCGGAACATTTTGATCGTCCAACAATTCGATCTATTGTCCGTAACGCGTCGTCGAATAATTATCGTTGGTCGTCTATCATTGTTGGTATTGTGAAAAGTACGCCGTTCCGCATGCGGAGGTCAGAGTCATGATCGTTACTCAAAAAGCGATAGGTCGTAGGACTGTGCTTCGAGGTTTGGGAGCTTCACTGGCATTGCCCCTTCTTGATGGTATGGTGCCAGCTTTTGCAGTGTTGAGGAATTCGGCGGCGAGGGCTGTGCGTCGTCTTGGAGTGGTTTATGTACCAAACGGGATGATGATGCCTCAGTGGACACCTGAGACCGAAGGTTCCGATTTTGATTTTCCGACTATTTTGCAACCACTCGAGCCTTACCGGTCACACGTTCAGGTGTTGTCAGGGATGCACGGCGTTGAAAGTGAAGGTCCACACGCACGGTCGTCCACCCGGTTTTTGACTGGGATGCCCTCGAAGCCAGATGACGGTTCTGACCTTCGCGGTGGGGTGTCGATGGACCAGATAGCAGGTCGAGTTCATGGCCGAGAGACTCAGTTGGCAACCTTGGAGCTTGCCCTTGATGGGCGTGATTTTGCCGGCTCCTGTGATGATGGCTTTAGTTGCGCCTATACAAACACGATCGCTTGGGCGAATGAGACAACCCCCTTGCCGATGGAGAATAACCCGCGGGCTGTATTTGAGCGGCTGTTTGGTGACACGGGCAGTACGGATCCTGTTATCCGACAGGCACGCCTGGCGAAGGATGCTAGTTTGCTCGATTCAGTGACAGAGCGCGCTGCTGATCTTTCGCGGCAGCTCGGCGTAGCTGACCAAGCGAAACTTAGTCAGTATCTGGAGGCGGTGCGAGATGTCGAACGCAGGATCCAGATGGCTGAGTCACAAAGTGATCGGGAGTTGCCAGTGGTGGAGCAGCCGGCTGGGATTCCGGATAATGTTGGAGCACACGCCAAACTGATGTTCGATCTGATGGCACTTGCCTACGAAACCGATCTCACCAGGGTTGCAACATTTATGATGGGTCGTGAGATTACTGGTCGCACTTACGCTGAAATTGGAGTGCCTGACGCTCACCATCCGATTTCGCACCATCAGAGAGACCCAGAGAAACTGGCCAAATTGACCAAGATCAACCAGTATCATGTACAACTCTTCTCTGAATTTGTTGACCGCCTCAGTAAGACCCCAGATGGGGATGGGTCTCTACTGGATCACTCTATGATTATCTATGGCGCCGGGATGGCTGACAGCAATGCCCATGCGTCGACTAACTTACCTATTTTGCTGGCAGGTGGACCATCCGGTAGCGGGCGTCACGTCAAATATTCCGAAGACACCCCTCTGGCGAATTTGCATCTAGCTTTGCTTGACAAGATGGGTGTTGAGATTGACTCTCTTGGTCACAGCACTGGTCGGTTGCCGCTTGAGCCGTTAACTGGCGTGTGACACCAGGCCGGGGTAAACCGATAAGGGGGCTGGTCTTAGGGCACATCCCTTTTTCTTTTAATGTAGCTTCATTGCAGCCTAGGGCGCTGCGATGAATTCCCCTCAGATGATGTGTCCAACCCAGCGGCCGGCGAATACGACAATGACCCAGAGGAGGAGCGAGGCTGCTCCGGCTAGTTTGGCGGCTGGCGGTGTCACTACGAACGTGTCCCACTGGTCTACGTCCTTAAAGGTTTTCAGCTGAAACCATCCCATATTGGCACCGGCCAAGACGAGGCTGGCGAGTTTGATCTGGAAAGCGGGGTTCTCTATGTAGACACTAGCTCTGGTCATGAATAGCCCTGTTCCAGTTATAACCGCCAGTATGAAAGCTCCCCAGGTCCATGGGATGAGTTCCCGGGTCATCAGGCTGGCTGGTAGCCGGAGCGCGGTTAGACCTAGAAGCCTCAGGTCAACCATCAAGATCGACCCTACCACTAGGCCGACCGCAAGGACGTGTATCGATTCCAGGAATGGAAACCACCAGGTAAACCCAATGTGCTCGGCAAGTGGTCGTGACTCAAGCCAGGTCCAGAATTCGGTGAAGGGCATGGTGCGGTTCTCACTCGTAGAGGAAATACAGATAGTCTGAATAGGCAATCCAGCGGCCCGCTAGCACAACTCCAATCCAAAGTATTAAAGAAACGGCGGCGATAGCGCGAGCCGAAATGCGGCGGCCAGGCGATTCTTCCCAGAACCCCGGTGCGCTCCGGTTCAACCAGAAAACAATGACAGCCAATGTCACTGCAGGAACGAGGCAGGAAAACTTCCACGTGAACACGGGGTTATAGAAATACCGATCTGGTCGAGCTACCACAAATAGCAGACCGGTGACGGCGTTGACAGGGAGTGCCCAGAACGTCCAAGGCATTAGACGGTCAATCATCTCACTGACGTTTTGGCTAGGCAGTGCTAGACCAAGGAATCGCAGGTTGACCATGATGGTCGAACTCATAACGACAGCGATTCCAAGGATATGGACCGACTGTGCAATAGGGGGCAGACCCGGGATGTTTCCGAGAAGATAAATTGCAAATTCACGAGCCTGGCTTTCTGCCAGGGCGACCGCCAAGCTCTCCTTCATAATGTCTCTCGTAGGTTCGAGGTTTGGTTAATTGTCTTTCTAGCGGCTAACCTATCGATGGTGCCGGGCCTGACGCCAGATCCAGTACCCGCAATATATCATTCGAACCTTAGAATTCGTCCTGATTGAGCTCTTGGAGGTCTCTGGGATGTTGGCAGACTTCCCACTCGGTTTCTTCTGGGCTGACCGTTAGGCCCTGTAGTATCGTCATGTCCTGTTGGCTCTTCTGATGTTAGCGCTGGTCGGTTCGATTGAGAGCTAGAAAGAGGGAGGGGATGGGCGGTGATCCTCCCCAGAGTTGATTACGGTGGATCGGAGGCGGTGTGTGAGAACTATCTATGTCCTTGCTGTGGCCATGATGCTTGGGTTTGTGCCCATTGGGGTCTCTGCACAGGTAACTATTACAGATTGGATGGGACGTTCCACTGACATGGAGAGGGGGAGCGTCGATTCCGGGGGCGTCAACATTGTCTACCACACAGCCGGCCAGGGGCCGCTGGTTGTTTTTGTTCACAGTATCACCGGACCTTGGTTCGACTTTAGGCATCAGATGGTGGCACTCTCTGAGCGTTATCGGGTCGTGTCGATGTCGACGCGAGGTACTGACGAGAGTGATAAGCCCGAAGGGGTCGAGCACTATGCCTCGGCGAAAATTGCCGACGATATCAATGCCATCATCGACCATTTTGGAGAGGTTCGCGCGACTATCATCGGTCAAGATAGTGGTGGATTGCACGCATGGCACTTTGCGATGACGTATCCCGATCGGACCGAACGTCTGATCTCACTGGGGTCGATCCATCCTGCTGGATTGATTCGAGAGTTGGTGGATAACCCCGATCAACAACGTTCCAGCACCTTTCAACGTAATATGCAGGAAAATCCGAGTGCTGGGGCAGAGTTCGGCGATCGGCTTCGAAGTCGGTCGGCTAGGCTGGACGACACCTCAGAGCTGGCCCGGTTGCGAAGCGAGGCCTACGACCGGATGTATGCAGAGTCCATTGTCAATTTTTATAAAGCCAACTGGCCTAGATCTCCCGTGACTCTCGATACGGAGGGTTTTGGATATAAGCTCGGTGCATTTCCTCCTGTTTTGGCGCCAACCTTGTTTATCTATGGGAAGGACAGTGGACCGTTTCAGAATGCCACCCTTAACGATATGTGGGGGTGGGTTGAAGGTGAGCTGACAATACACATACTGCCAGGGGTGGGCCATGGGCCACACAATGAGGTGCCCGAGTATGTCACTCCGAGAATCCTCGAATGGTTGGATACAGGCCGGTAGAGCGGCTGGTGCCGACGGAACATCGAAATGAGAGGCTCCTAGTGGTATTCTTCACTGGCAAGGCTTGACAATTTGTTGGACAACTCGGTACTCGGAGTTGGGAGGGCACTGTGAAACTGCAATCGGTTATTTCTCTAGGTGTGACCTTGTGTGTGTGCGCGGTCGTGATTTTTGGAGCTGTGCCTGCTGCGGGTCAGTCTAGTGCTTGGACTGCTTCGCGTACGGCTGATGGCCAGCCGAATTTACAGGGTGTTTGGTCTAATAACAATGTGACTCCTTTAGAACGACCGGAAATACTGGGCGGTCGTGAGACACTGACGGATGAAGAAGTCGCTGCGTTACAGGCCCGTGCGGGGGAGTTGTTTAGTAGCGATTCTGGAGATGCTGCCTTTGGGGATAGTGTGTTTGCGGCTGCACTGGCCGAGGCACAGACGTTCTCATCTCGCGATACACAGACTGGAAACTACAATCAGTTCTGGATGGTGGAGAGAGAGTGGGACAACAGGACGTCCTTAATTATTGATCCTGCGGATGGACGACTTCCAGCTCGGACCCAGTTAGCATTGGATAGACAAGCGCAGCGATCCGAAGCCCGGCAGAGGCATGCTTGGGGCCCAGAAGATCGCAGTCTCGGCGAGCGGTGTATCAGCTGGGGTGCTCCAAGGCTTGGTGCCGGCTACAACAGTTACATCCAGATCTTCCAGTCAGCCACCCATGTCGTCGTGTATCAGGAGATGGGGGGGGCACGTGTGATTCCACTCGATGGAGGTCCACATGTCAGTGAGAACATACGGCAGTTGCACGGTGATTCCCGCGGGCACTTTGAGGGCGACACACTGGTGATCGAAACTGCAAACTATTCGCCGCGTGCGTCAATCATGGGGGCGAACGATGGCCTACATGTCCTAGAGCGCTTCACTTTGGTGAGCGACGGAGTCCTGCAATACGAGGTAACCATGACGGATCCGAAGACTTGGGTGGCACCGTGGACAGCCATGATTCCGCTTCAATCTACACAGGATCCCCTGTTTGAATACGCCTGCCATGAGGGCAACATTGGAATGGAAGGGATCATGGCAGGGGCTCGAGCACTTGAGAAGGCTGAAGGTGATGCAGGCGGAGGCTCGAACTAAGCGAGGACATGTAACTATGACTAGGCTCTATACAATTGCAACGGCAGTCATTATCGCGACGGTGCTGACTGTCGCTACAACAGTCACTACGACCACCGCACGTGGTGGTCAGGTGGCTCCAGAGGGAGCAGCTTCTTGTTCCAGTCTGGCGTCGTTGATGCTGGTCGACACAAGTATCACGGGTGCGGAGGTGGTCGAAGCGGGCGCGTTCATCCCTCCTGGGGCCTCCGGGGAGCGAGCACTGGCAGCAGCTGCTAGGACCTACGGTAGCCTCCCAGCCTTTTGTCGGGTGACTGCAACCCTTACGCCTTCTAGCGATTCAGACATCAAGGTTGAGGTTTGGTTGCCTGTGGCCGACTGGAACGGCAAGTATCAAGCGGTTGGCAATGGCGCCTTCACTGGGTCTATTCGGCACAACTCTATGGCTGCTGCATTGAGTCGTGGCTATGCGACGAGTTCGACAGATACGGGGCATGAGGGTAACACTGCCAGTTTTGGTCTCGGGCATCCAGAAAAGGTCGCTGATTTTGGTTGGAGGTCAGTGCACGAGATGACCGTCATGGCGAAGGCGGCAATTGCTGCCCATTACGAAGAGGGGCTCCGATATTCCTATTGGAACGGGTGTTCTGCAGGTGGGCGCCAAGCGATGAAGGAGGCTCAGCGATTTCCTGGGGATTTTGATGGCATCATTGCAGGAGCACCAGGAAACGACTGGACTGGCAGGGCAGGGGCCTCTTTGCGTGTTGCCAAGCCGCTCGAAGCTGATGAATCAGCCAGACTCTTGGTCGAAAAACGCCAGCTGGTACACGAAGCAGCGATCAAAGCCTGTGACGCCGATGACGGTGTGACGGACGGTGTTGTCAGTGACCCGGAAAGTTGTTCGTTCGACCCGGCTGTGCTTCAGTGTTCCGGAACTGAGAGCGATTCGTGCCTGACAGCGTCGCAAGTAAACACGGTGCGTATGCTCTACTCGTCACCGGAGAACCCCCGCTCGGGTCGGCCTATCACCGGGCTGTACCCTGGTAGCGAACTGGGGTGGACAGATTTAGGCTGGACCCGATCAGCGCGTGATACGGGCCTTGAACAGTTCCGTTACCTTACGTTTGCCGATCCGGAATGGACGGTCGACCAGTTCAACTTCGAGACCGACATTGTCCAGGCTGAGGAAGTGGATAATGACACCCTCAATGCGTTGGATCCCAACTTGGCACCATTTTTTGACCAGGGTGGAAAATTGATTTCGTACCATGGCTGGAGTGACCCTCAGATTTCGCCAGCGAATGCGACCCAGTACTATCGACGGGTCGTCGAGACGGTTGGTGGTGCGGAAGAAGTCCACGATTCATATCGACTGTTCATGGTGCCAGGTATGGGGCACTGTGGTGGCGGTGAGGGGCCTAGCCGTTTTGACATGCTTACAGCGCTTGAAGAGTGGGTTGAAGAAGGAAAGGCTCCGGACTCTATTCTTGCTTCGCGTGAGCGGGATGGAGTGGTGGATCGAACACGTCCACTATGTCCCTATCCTCAACAGGCCGTGTATTCCGGTAACGGGAGCACTGACGAAGCTGAGAACTTCGTCTGCCAAGTGCGTTAATGGCTAAGCCGTTTTCCTGTCAAGCCTGAAGGGATGAGGGTTAGTGTTCGCCCGGTCGGCCTCATGAGCCGACCGGGCGGGCTTGGAGCCTTGGGGTTGGGACCACCGGAATCACTTGGTGTCGAATCGGATATTGAACCAGGTGATTCCCTTGGTATCGCGGATACC
>CEUS01284515.1_pt1 | contig 11678 bp, 10 predicted proteins | sample 427031 | NCBI WGS metagenome assembly CEUS01 (sample SAMEA2622837, study PRJEB7988) | marine metagenome | biome: marine biome (ENVO:00000447); feature: marine epipelagic mixed layer (ENVO:xxxxxxxxx); material: "saline water (ENVO:00002010), including plankton (ENVO:xxxxxxxx)" | depth 140 m | reverse complement strand
CCTTCCCGGAAAGCTGACGGGGTTTCAACCACACATGCATTTTTTGGGAACACGTCAATGCTTAGAGTTGATTTATCCTGACGCGACTACTGAGATGGTGAGTTGTGCGAATTTCGATTTTAATTGGCACATTGTATATAACTACTCAGATGACGCACAGCCCATTTATCCTGCCGGCACCACCATGCATGTAATTAGTTATCACGATAACACTGCAGGTAACAGAGGAAACCATGACCCTTTAAATTGGGCCGGCAGTGGGAATAGAACCATCGACGAGATGGCTTTTGGTTGGATTAATTGGCATGACCTTTCTGAGGAAGAGTATCGCTCCGAAGTTGAAGCTCGTCGAAACAGACAGAGCAACAATTAATCAATACCGGTTAATGATGGATATCCAACGCATGCATGCCCAGCATTGTATTTTGGCAGGTGTTGTGAGTGTTGTGTGCATTGGTGTGATGACACTCGATGCTCAAGTAGAGCGGCGCGATGTTCCTCTGGCAGCTCAACCACAGCAGCGTTTTGATTCCGGGCAGGATATTCAGCCAATTTACGAAGGCTGGGAGCGGAATGCAGATGGCAGCATTAGTCTTCACTTTGGATATTTAAACAGAAATTATCGCGAACAACCGACGGTGAAAGTGGGTGAGCTGAATTACTTTTCTCCAGGTGATGTTGATCGGGGCCAACCGACTTTTTTTTATCCGCGGACTCACCGGTTTGAATTTGTTGTGAGTGTAGCTGAAGACATGGGATCTCGTGTCGAAGATGGACTGGTGTGGACCGTGGTTCATAATGGCAGTGAACAACATGCGATTGCGTGGCTCCAACCAGAGTGGGAAATCGATGAGGACACAATAATCAAGAATACGGGGATTGGCTTTGGACGACCGAAAAGTGAATGGTCTGCCAATCAACCGCCACGGTTGATAGTCAAAAGTGATAGCCAGACTGTAGGAGTAGGGGTGCCGATTGAGTTGATTGCCGTTCTTACGGATGATGAGTTTCCGCGTCGAATCGGAGGGCGATCGGTCACAGCACAAGATAGTGGCACGCCTGTAAGTCCTACGGGGAGGTCGCTTACTGATGTTCCTGCGCTTAGACCACCGGAAGATGCACCTCTTGTTCCTGATAATATCCAATGGTACAGGCGGCCTCGTCCCCCCAGAAATGGGTTGTCAGTGCTTTGGGTCGTTTATAGAGGAAGTGATTCTGTGAGTTTTGATCCCCCAGATTATCAGCGTGCCTTCGGTGAACGCGAAAGGGAGCCACAGGGGACTCAGGCTCGTAGATATCCTTCTATTGGACCGAGCACCCATCTGTCGACAGCTGTAGCTGGTGACGGATGGACGAATGCCACTTTCACGACGGTTGCTACTTTTGCACAGGCAGGCATCTATCAATTACGTGCTCATGGTAGTGATGGTATGCGAGTGGTTAGCGCAGATCTGACACTTGTCGTTGAGTAAAGTCCTCTCCATAATCTGGTAGGACATAAGGGTATGGAGTGCTTCGTGCCCTTTCGGAATAAGTTGTGCTAATATGATAAAGGTTGAGAGATATCTTTTAAATGATGTTTTGGCCAGGGAGGCCTACAAATGAAAAAGCTTAATAAATGCAGAAATGAATTGTTGTTTTCGGCGTTTCTGATCGCGGTTGGCACGGCCTTATTGGTCCCAGCGTCTGTGTCGGCACAGAGTGCTGAGACAGTAACGTTTACTAAAGATATTGCTCCGATTCTGCAACGCAGTTGTCAGAATTGTCATCGACCTGAAGGTGGGGCGCCTATGTCGCTGACGACCTATGAGGAGACAAGGCCTTGGGCCAGAAGTATTAAGTATCGAACAGGTAGACGTGATAAATCTGACGCGATGCCTCCTTGGTATATTGAAAAAGATATTGGTATCCAGGAATACAAGGATGATGTGTCCTTAAGCGATCAAGAGATTGCGGCTATCGCGAGCTGGGTGGACAACGGTGCCCCGCGAGGCAATCCTTCAGATATGCCCGCGGCACTTACTTTTCTTGCTGCAGATCAGTGGGCGATAGGTGAACCTGACTTAATTGTCTCCTCCCCGACTGTTGAAGTCGGTCCGGCTGATCCAGATTGGTGGGGGCATATTGGAGAGACAGCGACTGGTTTGATGGAGGATCGTTACGTTGCTGCTGTCGAGATGAAGGAAGTCAACAGCAAAGAACCTGCAGAGGGTGTCAAGCGGTCAACAGTCGGTTCAAATTTTGCTATTCACCACATGATTTGGGGCCCAGTAGTTGAGAACGAACTGAGTGATGCAGAGATGGAAGCATTGCAGAAAAGTGATCCTGCAGAATTTCAGCGTGTAATAGCAGAACAAGCTGGTCAAGGATTTTGGCCAGTGCATGAAGTCGGACGGAACGCTGACCATTTTGATCCTAAGGCGGGACTGCTTTTAAAGGCGAATTCTCGGTTGGCATTTACGTCGGCGCATTTGCATTCAATCGGCTCTCATACCAGAACGCGGTTGGATGTGGCGTTTAAGTTCCATCCGAAGGGGTATGAGCCAGAATATAAAAATCAACCTTTGTTTAAAGGAACGCTTGATATCGACGTGCGGGGTGGAATGGCTGATCAGAAAGTTGAGGCATATTCTACGTTGATTCAGCATTCAAAATTAAGTTCGTTTGAACCACATTTACATGCGGCCGGCACAAGAATGTGTTTGGATGCAATCTATCCCAACGGTTTACAGGAGACACTTAGTTGTTCTGGATACAACCACAGTTGGGTTCGTGCTTATCCTTATGAAGATCACGCAGCGCCGTTACTTCCCAGGGGTACGATCTTACGTGTGACGGGTTATTTCGATACGTCACCGGGTAACAAGAATGTCGCTGATGGACGCAACTGGACCGGTCTTGGTCATCGGTCGATTGATCAGATGATGATCAATCTGACCCAAGGAATGTATCTTTCAGATGAACAGTACGCCCAAGAAATGGCCGAACGTCGAGAAGTGCTAGATTTACAGCAGGGAGAGTACGTTATCGGCTGTCCGCAGTGTGGCGATTTCCCAGAAGATACTGGTCAAGATCAATAAAGAGGAATAGTTATGTTTAAAAATATAAAGACGGTCGGTATTCTGGTGCTTGGGATCGCAATTCTATTGGTAGTTGGATTTCCTTCGGTTGACGCCCAGATTGCTCCTCCTCGTGGAAATAATATTGCACCTGTGTTTGAAGGGTGGGAGGAAAATGAGGATGGGTCATTCAATTTGCTATTTGGTTACTTCAATAGAAATTGGGATGAAATGCCTCATATACCGATTGGTCCGAATAACAACATAGAACCGAGTGGACCTGATTATGGACAGCCTACCTATTTTTATCCGCGCCGGAATAGATTTATTTTCAAAGTGCAGGTTCCGGCCGACTTCGGCGATCAGGAACTTGTTTGGACGCTAACCGTTAATGGTGAAACGGAAAGAGCCTACGGCAGTCTGCTTATTGACTATTTCACGGACGATACGGTCATCATGAATAATAAGGGTGCCGGTGGTGGTGGTGGTGGTATGTATGACTTGGAAGGTAACATTGCTCCAACATTAATACTTGAGGGTGAAAAAACGCGTCGAGTCTCGGTCGGAGAGTCCGTGGATTTTTCTGCGATTTCAACTGACGACGGTTTGCCGCCCACAAGGCCGCTGCCGAATATTCCGTTTTCTTTTCGCGTGACTCCAGACAGTGCTTCTGGCTTGCGTGTTTCTTGGTTCGTCTACCGTGGTTCAGGTAATGATGTCACGTTTACTCCGAATCAGATCTCGGTGTGGGAAGATATGCGAGACGGTGCGAACTCGGCTTGGGCGTCAGGGTGGGCTGCTCCAGATGCTCCTCCTGAAGACCGGTGGAAGGCGTCTGCAACATTTGCTGAACCTGGCACCTACGTTATCCGGACATGGGCTGATGACGGCGGACTGATGTCGTTTGAAGATGTTACAGTGGTGGTTACTGGGTAATGTAACTGTCGTAATTGTTGAGGTTTCCTAGAAAGGCCGATGCTGATTGCAGTATCGGCCTTTTTTCGTGTGAGTGTTCGCTGAAATTATTTTGAGGATACATGCAGGATTGCTCATCGAGTCGGAATCGCTGGCATCTCCTTCAACGTGTGTTTTTCAGGTAGAAACAGCCCACACGTAAACAGATTTCCCTGTGAATCAGTGTCAAAGAAATGTTGGCCTGAACTATCGAACTCGCCTAATACTGCAAGATCACTGCGGCGCATGATATAGATTTTCCCCACTTCATTGATTCCGGCTCCGTAGAGGTAGTACTGATTCTGATCGTGAGAAAAAGCAACTGAATTCACTGGGCCTGGTGTGGCTGCTTCACTAACGAAGGTGCCATCAGGTTGGTAGATGTGAATTAAGTTATGGGCGCGGTCGGCGACATAGACGAGGCCATCATTGGCGATATTGGCGCCGTGCGCGAACCGTGGGAAGAGTCCCGTTGGTCCTGGTAAGTCGTCCCAAGCAGGACGCTCACCTGCTTCAAAGGAATCGTCCGGAGCATCACCATACCGCCCCCAGTGTCGTTTGTACGCTCCGGTGTCAGCATCAAAGACAATCACTCGTTTGTTGATGTAACCATCAGCAACGTAAACCTCGTTGGTTCGTGCATCAAAATCAACATTTGATGGATTTCCAAGATGGCGAGTGTGGTTGCTGCCGCTTGTTTTTCCGAGTTCTCCCAACTGTAAAAGGAATTTTCCCTCTGGAGAGAACTTGAGAACGAGGTGCCCTCCGCCACTAATCCAGATATTGTCGTTGTGATCAACATTGAGGGCGTGTTCGCGGACGGGGTGTGGATGGGGGTCGCTCCGTGAGAAACGCCCGCTATCCATTCTATAGAACCATGGAAATCCTTGATCTCGGCCGCCCCACGCCTGGATAAGATTGCCCTCAGGGTCGAATGCGATGACAGGGGGTGCTGGGACTTTTGACTCATCATCGATCTCGTCCCGATAATTGTCAGCGGCGTGCAAGACCCAGACATTGTCTTTCGAGTCAACTGCAACGCCCCAGACTATTCCTAGGCGCCAATTGTTTGGTAAAGGCTTTGGCCAAGAAGAGTCCCGTTCAAAAACCGGTACTGGTTCGGTTTGTGCGAGAAGATTAGTAGGATTATTTGGTTGCCAAAAGATCATTACGCCAAAAAGAATGGAGAGAACCGCCTTTATGTCGAAGAGATGTTTGTGTTTAGCCATTGTGAGTGAATTCCCTTTCCCGGTGACGATTTAGTGCAAATATGCTGTTTGGCGAAAATGTTAATGGATCTTGGCGTTTGGTTCTAACGGGAACAGATGTTGTTATCTGGAAAAGCTCTGGCCTATAAGCTGCATTAAGACGACAATAACGATTGTACAGCAAAGTAGTAGCGGTTTTGGTGCTAACTGGGTAAAGTGTGAGTTCGGTCAGCGGTTTATTATTCAGGGGTGTAAAAGTATGACAAAAAATTTTTTTTATATGTATACGGCAGTATCTCTTATTGCTTTTGGAGTTGGACACGCGATGTTTGCGCAACAGACGCCGACGGAGCCCATGACGTTTTTTGTCACGAGCGAAGGTCTAGGGAATGGAGCGAATCTTGGTGGATTGTCCGGTGCCGATGCGCACTGTCAGCAATTGGCGACGGCGGCTGGGCGTGGTGATTCGACTTGGCGTGCTTATTTAAGTACCCAAGGCACAAATGCTGTAAATGCTCGTGATCGCATTGGACAAGGACCATGGTACGCACATGGCGGGCGTCGCCGTATTGCCCAAAATGTTGCTGAGTTGCATGGAGATACTCTTGAGCAGGCGCGACGGGGCAATGCGCTCGGAAAGGTCATCTCTTTGACCGAAAAAGGAGAGGTTGTCCCCGGTGTAGGAGATTCACCAAATAAGCATGACATACTCACAGGAACACAACTCGATGGTCGCTCGTTTACCGACTCAGATGATCATACTTGCAACAATTGGACGAGTGACGGAGATGGTTCTGCGCAGGTGGGTCATTCCGATAAACAGGGTGGAGGGAATGGGTCCTGGAATTCGTCTCACGGTAGTCGGGGTTGCAGTCAGGAAAATCTTGAAGGAACGGGTGGTGCAGGACTGTTCTATTGTTTTGCAATCGACTAGTAATTAGTGTCGTGAGCGTTTAACAGTGGCTGAATGTAGACGGTCCAAGAGAAAGGATAGTTGCTATGCGAGGGATATTCGTGGTACTTGCTGCGATTACATTAGCTTTATCGATTCCTACCGACGTGTTTGCTGATTCGGTGACCGTTCTCTATGACGATCAGGTAGTCGAAATCGAGGATACCCTTCCGGATCCAAATGATTTGTGGGTTCTTCCTGACGATCTTCCGCGCGTCAACGGGTTTGAATTAAAACCAGAAGGTGCCTGCCTGCTTGAGTTATGCGTGCCTGTTCTGCAAGACAGAGACAGTGAAATGTTTGTGCGGCGTGATGGCCAAGGTTGGTTTAATGTAACTGCGCTCTCCCGAAAACTCCAGCAAGCTTACCGCTTAGATCATGAACACAAGGTGTGGAGTTTCGGCGAAATTCCTGTTGTGCGCCGAGCTTTTCTTAACTCAGCGATAGCTCCAGATTTTGAATTGCCGAATCGAGAAGGTGAACTGGTGCGCTTGTCAGATTTTCGAGGCAAGAAGGTGTTAATAGTGACATGGGCTTCATGGTGAGGGTGTCGCTATGACTTGCCAGGCTGGCAAGAAGTGTATGAAGAACTGGGGGGAGAGAACTTTGAAATCATTACCGTTGCACAAGACACGCTCGGTGAAGAGGCGACTGCTGAATGGCATGAAAAATCTCCTTTAACTTACACAACATTGATTGATACAGCGCATCGCGTGAGTTCCCTGTATAACTTGGTCAACGTTCCTTCTGGCGTTTGGGTAGATGAGGAAGGCAATATTTTAAGGATTGACGAAGGGACTTATTCGGAACCTATTCCATTTGGGAATAATGTTTTTGTTGGGACGGATGATTATCGGCCTGCTGTGCGTGACTGGGTGATGAACGGTCCGAAGAGTCGCTATGTCTTAACCTCTAATGAGGTTGTTGCGAAGATTCGTCGACGTACTCCAGATGAAGCACTGGCCGAGCCCACATTTAAGTTGGGTGTGTACTTCTTTCGCCAAGGCAATGAAAATTTAGGTCGATCGTATTGGGAGGCAGCGCAAGCATTATTTCCAGATAGTTGGAATTTTCATCGGCAAGATTGGAACCTTACTGAGGGCTTGGGTGGACCTAAGTATCGTGAAAAACGTGGGGATCTTGGTGAAAAGCCTTACTATAGGCCGTTTGATTTTCCAGGGGAGCCTTAGTTTTTTATATCGAAGGTCGAGTTGGTTGTGACAGATGTGTTGTCGAATACAGGTGCCGTTAAAGAGAGGTGGTGTCACATTGTCTAATCGGGACTTTTGGTTTTCATGGATGTTCTGTGGAGTGATGTTGTTCATCTTGACGACGTCTTCAGCTTTTGCGCAGGAATTGACGCAGCGGCAGCAACTATCTTTGCGTGACTCAAGTACTATGACCAATCCTTACCGATTGATCGAAGCGTGGCCGACCTTGTTACCGAATCAAGAATGGGGAGCTGCTATTGGTCTTCTACCCGACAATACTGGTGGATTGTGGATGATGTTTCGCTCGGAACCTCCAATTAATTACATTGGATCGTCGGGTGTGATCTCCAAGAGTTTTGGAGAAGGGTTACTCGCTCAGGCGCATGGTTTTTGCATGGATCACGATGGTAATTTATGGGCCGGTGACAGTGGACCATTTCGTGATGACCCCTCGACTCGGGGACGAGGGTTTCAGTTTCACAAAATGAATCAGGATGGAGAGCTCTTGTTTAGTCTTGGGAAAGCCGGTGTTTCTAGTGCGGGCGAAGATACATTTGTTGGTCCCTCGGCTTGTGCAGTGACGCCAAATGGAGACATTGTGATAGCTGACGGTCATTGGCCTAGGCCTTCCACGGCGCAACAAGATGGTGATCGATTGGTTCTTTTTACTAAAGATGGAGAGTTCGTTAAGTCAGTTGGAAAATTAGGGGATGGTCCTGGAGAATTTATGGGACCCCATGCCTTGGCATTTGATTCGCAGGGGCGTCTTTTTGTTGCTGACCGCTCAAATAACAGAATTCAAATATTTGACGGGCAATTGAATTTCTTGGATGAATGGCGGCATTTTGGGCGACCGAGTGGTATTACCATTCTTGAAGATGACACTCTGATTGTCGCGGATTCAGAATCTGGCTCTAGACTTCCCGGACCTGCGGCTGCCCCGGAGGGTGGAGGGAGTGTTCCTAGAAATCCTGGTTGGCAAGTCGGTGTCAGGGTTGGTAACGCCAGAGATGGGTCACTAGATTACTTTATTCCTGGTACGCGCCCAGAAGGCCTGGCTGGGGATGAACTGGGAAATATTTTTGCGGGACTTACTCGAGATTGTGAGACTAGTCCATCCGGTGGGTGTCTACAAAAATGGGTGTCACGGTCGCGATAAATCTTTAGTCGAGATTCTAATGCACTGGGAAGACCCCAATCATTTTTCCACGATTTGTGCCCATCCAGATCTCGTCTTCAATTTGAACGGCCGACGTGCATGCAGCAAAATCTTGAATTACGGGTCGGTCGATAATATGTTCGATGTCGAAAGTTTCAGGTTGGATGCGCGCGATATGTAGCGTTTCTTCTGCTGTGTCAAAGTTATCTGCTCCTGAGGCAAAAATTGATCCGTCAGTCTGCATCCTTAGATTGTCTGGGCGGAAATGTAAATCAATATGTTCTCGCTCGATGGGCTTAATTCCACGGGATAGGCGAATGAATTGCTGGCTTCCCCAGCCTGCAATGTAAAGCCATTTTCCGTCACTAGAAATTTCGAGTCCATTGGGTCCGCCAGTATCACTGCCAGGTACTTCATGCCACCCACTGTTGGTGTTCCATTCCCAAACGGAACCCGACAGTTTCCCAGCTAATATTTCATCAAAAGATTCTGTTCTACCTTTTGTACGAAAACTTGTGGTGGCAAAACCTCCGTCAGGTAGCGCGACCACCGAGTTCAGGACAAGTTGGTCTGGTGCAACCGCACAGCCGACCCAGGTAATGGTTGGCACATTTCCTTGGGCATCCACCGTAAACACTTCGATAGATTCTCGATTTCCATGGTGTACGAGGTACAAAGTATGGCGATTATCTGCGCTAGGTTTGAGATATAAGCCATGCGCACGAAATGTTGTGCCTTCAGTAGGATCAATTGGCCCAGGGCATCTGGGGTATAGCTCGATGTTGTGCTGAATTGTTGGCGATGCTGTTGGAAAGAAAATGGATGTTTTTTTGGAAGAGACGTTTACCAAATGCAGTTTGCCTCCTTCTTGATTTCCTGATGCGATAAGCCATTCATTGCCAGGCAGAACGGCGAGATCTTCCGGGCTGATTACATCACAGATAAAATCGATGGTGTCGATTGTTACGCAGCTTGTTGGATCGGGACGTCCATTATTAGGTAGATCCAGTACCGGTTGTGGCTCATTAGTGCTGCAGCTTCCTGCACACGTGATCAAGACTCCAAGCAGTGCCAATCGTGATATTCGCATTAGTGGTCCTCTTTATGGAAGGTACCACTTTAAGTAAATAACTAATATTTACGCAACTAATTTTGGTATTCACAAAACATCATTGACGGTCTCACGATGCCCTCGTAAGATGCCATTGACTTTTGAAGCTAATGGAGAATAGGAGTGTATATGAAAGGCCTGATTTGCTGGCGTGTAGCTGTGGTGCTCGGTTCTGTGTTGATTTTGGTTGTTACGTCGACGATGGCATCAAGGAATACCGCCGATGCAATGGTTTCCGCAGCCGATCGGTTCATCGCTTCGTTGTCGCTGGATCAACGTCAGCAGGCAACTTTTCCTTTTGATTCGGACGACCGAGAACGATTTCATTACGTACCTACTGAGATGTTTTCTAGAAACGGTCTTACGATTGAGGCGATGAATGAAGATCAACGGCGGGCAGCTCATGAACTTTTGGAGACTGGTCTTAGTCAGGCTGGTTATGTGGCTGCGGTTGATATTATGGCTTTAGAAAATGTGCTTGCTGCGCTTGAAGAAAACCCAAGATTTGATCGCAATCCTGAGTGGTACTACTTTTCCGTCTTTGGGACTCCTTCTCCTGATGGTATCTGGGGTTGGCGCGTTGAGGGGCACCATCTTTCATTACACTTTACTATGCGCGATGGTTCTGTCATTGCCGATGCGCCAACATTTTTTGGGACCAATCCTGCTGAGATTCCCGATGGACCTAATAGAGGACATCGAATTCTTGCAGGTGTTGAAGATGCCGCACGGGCATTGGTAATGGCGTTGAGCTCGTCACAACGATCGACTGCAGTCATTGATGATGTCGCGCCACGGGAGATAGCTACGGAAGCCTTCTCTCAGGTCCACTCGCTCGGTCCAGGTGGGCTTAAAGGATCTGCGATGAATGAAAAACAACGAATTTTATTGAGAGATGTCATCGCGTCCTATGCATCTTTAATGGCAGATGAATTAGCGACTTCCAGATTAGATCAAATCGAAGAGTCTGGGATGGAAGACGTGACATTTTCGTGGGCTGGTGGAATCGAAAGAGGTGAGAAGCACTATTATCGAATTCAGGGTCCAACGTTTTTAATTGAGTATGACAATATGCAGAATGACGGCAATCATGTGCATTCTGTGTGGCGAGATTTCCAAGGCGATTTTGGAAGAGATGTACTGCGAGAACATCTTCGTGCCCGTCGGCACTGACTCTCAGTGCGCAGAGGAGACCTTTCAATGAAAGGGTAGTTCAGTTGATGGTGATCTCATGAGTTTCTTAGAATGTGGCAATTGGGTTTATCGGAGAGCCGGTTCCTCCGGACATTCGAAGTGGGGCCACGGTAAGAAGAAATTCCCATCTATTTTGAGTGGCCGCCACTTCAGCGATGTCATCAAGGGCGACATTGTCAAATAAGTGGACACCTAAATAGACGAGTGCGAAATTATGCACTGGTAACCCCGTAAGTTCCCCACCTGGAGGAACTGCGTCTTGAGGGGATTCTCCCGCGAGAATGGCGATATCACGATCTCGCAGCCAAGGAATTACGGAAGCATCTAATCCGGCTGAGTGCGATCGAGCATCCCACGGGCCAAGTTCTGCACGTCTGGTCCAACGCCCTGTACGAATAAACAGGGCATCACCTGATGATACTGTGATTCCTGCTTGCTGTTCCCATGCTTCAAGATCAGAAGGAAAAATCCTGGTGCCTGGTTCGAGATAGGAAACCCCTTTTAATCGTGGGATGTCCATGAGGATCCCACGCGTAAAAATACCTTCCTCAGCGACGGTAATTGCATTTGTGGCGTGTCCATCGATGAGCACCTTATCCGTATCTGCTATGTATCCATTGTAAGATTGCCCGTCATCGGTTCCGTGGGCTAGAGAGTCAATATGAGTGTGTGCCCACCCGTGATAGCGGAGAGCAAACCAGTCAAGAGTAGGTCGTGCCATGTGTCTGATGTACGGACCAGTTCCGGGAATATTGATTTCTGTGTCGGGGTTGCTCGTGTAGTCAGCTCGGCGGGCTAGAGAGACGGATACCCCCGCTTTCACCAGAGTC
>CEUS01275310.1_pt1 | contig 11678 bp, 21 predicted proteins | sample 427031 | NCBI WGS metagenome assembly CEUS01 (sample SAMEA2622837, study PRJEB7988) | marine metagenome | biome: marine biome (ENVO:00000447); feature: marine epipelagic mixed layer (ENVO:xxxxxxxxx); material: "saline water (ENVO:00002010), including plankton (ENVO:xxxxxxxx)" | depth 140 m | reverse complement strand
GGCGTGTTCCTCGCCATACCCTGCGCGCTGATATTGACTACGGTCTGGCCGAAGCACATACGACCTTCGGGCGTATTGGTGTTAAAGCCTGGATCTACAAGGGTGACATTCTTCCCGATGAAGTCGAAGAAGAAGTTGAGGAGCCCTTGATTCTGGAAGAAGAAGCTCTTGACCTTGAACAGTCCGAGGTCGAAGAAGTTGTGGAACCAGAGGTTGTTGAGCCCGAAGATCGTGGGCCCCAGCACATGGCTATTTCAGTTGAACAGCAGGAAGCCGTCGCTCGGCAGACCCAGGAGGACGACTGATGCTGCAGCCTAGGCGTGTCAAGCACCGCAAGCACCACCGTGGCCGCATGAAGGGCAAGGCGAAGAGTGGGAACGTGCTTTCATTTGGAGAGTACGGCTTACAGGCGCAGGCACCTGCCTGGATTGACTCCCGTCAGATTGAGGCTGCTCGTCGCGCGATGACACATGAAATGCGGCGGGGTGGGAAGGTTTGGATCCGAATCTTCCCTGACAAACCTGTCACTGTTAAGCCCGCAGAGACTCGTATGGGCTCTGGTAAAGGAAACCCTGAGAAGTGGGTTGCTGTTGTAAAGCCGAATCGTGTTCTCTTTGAGATAGCTGGAGTTTCCGAGGAAGTCGCACGTGAGGCGTTGCGTCTCGCTGCCCACAAACTCCCAATCCCCACGAAAGTCGTCCAACGTGACGAGTTGGTGATTTAGTAATGCCCAACCAGCAAGCAACCTCCGTTCGCGAGTGGGATGAAGAACGCCTCGATAGCGAGATCAATGAAGCTTATCGAGCGCTTTTCGCCCTGCGCTTTCAGCAGGCTACTCGCCAGCTCCAAAACTATCGCTCCCTGCGTGAGGCCAAGCGAACTATCGCGAGGTTGCGGACTATTAAGCGCGAGCGCCAGCTCGCTCAAATTGATGAGGCTTCCGAATGAGCGCTCGTATTCTTCAAGGCGTTGTAATAAGCGACAAGATGGACAAGACGGTCGTCGTGAACGTTGCGCGCCGTCAGCAGCACGCTCTCTATCGGAAGGTCATAAATCGAAGTCGCCGATTCAAAGCTCATGATGCTGACAATGAGTGCAACGTTGGCGATGTGGTGCGCATCCTGGAAACGCGTCCTATTTCTAGGGACAAGCGCTGGCGTGTCATTGAAATTCTTGAGCGCGGAGATGTTGCGGAGATCTCCCCCGAAGACATTGGCCGTAGCATCGAGGAGGAAGTGCAGGCTGCTCCCAGCTCAGCAGTCGAGGTGGAGGAAGTGGCTGTGGGGGCCGATGAAGAGGAGGGCGCTTCGTGATTCAGCAGGAATCTCGCCTTAAGGTTGCCGACAACTCCGGTGCCCGCTCGATCCTTTGCATCCGTGTGCTGGGTGGCAGCCGTCGACGCTATGCCCGTCCAGGTGACGTAATTGTCGCTTCAGTCAAAACTGCTCAGCCTAATTCTCCTGTGAAGAAGGGAGAGGTCGTTCGCGCTGTTATCGTGCGTACGGCTAAAGAATATGGCCGCGCTGACGGTTCCTATATCCGTTTTGATGAGAATGCTGCGGTCCTTTTAGATAACGATAATGAGAATCCTCGGGGAACCCGTATCTTCGGTCCTGTTGCCCGTGAACTTCGTGATCATAATTTCATGAAAATCGTCTCGCTGGCTCCTGAGGTGCTCTAATGCCATCGAAAATCCGGAGAGGCGATAGGGTTGTAGTTACCAGTGGGCGTAGCAAGGGTGCGCGTGGGGTGGTCCGCGCCGTGGATCGCAAGAAGCAGCGAGTCACCATCGAGGGAGTAAACATGATTAAGCGCCACCAGCGGGCGCGCTCCATGCAAGATCAATCTTCCATCATCGAGATGGAAGGGCCGGTGCATATCAGCAACGTGATGTTGCTCGATCCCACTACGGATGAACCCACCCGGGTTACCTTCCGTCGTCGTGATGATGGAACCACAGTACGCGTGAGCAAACGAACGGGAGAGGATGTCGAATGACTCAGGCAACTGCTCCCCGCCTTCGCGTCTTCTATGAAGAAGAAGTTGTTGGCCAATTGCTTGAAAGGTATAGCTACGGCAACCCCATGGAGGTGCCGCGCCTCTCAAAGGTCGTACTCAATATCGGGATAGGCGAGGCCCTTACCGATGCCAATAGCCTTGATCGGGCTGCAGAGGACCTTCAGACCATTAGTGGCCAGAAGCCCTTGATCCAGCGAGCTAAACGCTCCATTGCTAACTTCCGCCTTCGCGAGGGCAACCCTGTAGGGGTCTCTGTCACTCTTCGGGGTGCTCGGATGTATGAATTTCTTGATCGCCTCATCAGTGCTGCTCTGCCCGCTATTCGTGACTTCCAGGGCCTTAGCGCTAATGCCTTCGATGGGCGTGGTAATTACAGCATCGGGCTGCGGGAGCAGCTCGTCTTTCCTGAGATCGAATATGACCGTGTCGATAAAGTACGCGGTCTCCAGGTCACTATTGTGACCACAGCCCGTACGGATGACGAGGGCCGGCGCTTGCTCGAGCTCCTCGGCATGCCCTTCGCCCGGAATTAGAGGGGGGAATCATGGCGAAGAAAAGTCAAATTGCGCGCGACAACAAGCGACGCGCTATGTATCAGAAGTACCGTCACCGACGGGAGGAGCTGAAGGCTGCCCGTCGCGCCGCCCAGGGAAATCCTACTGAGCTCGCTCGCATCCAATTTGAGCTTGCCAAGCTCCCTAATAACAGCAGCCCTACGCGCTTGAAGAACCGATGCATTGTCACCGGTCGTTCTCGCGCCTACATTCGCCGGTTTGGTCTTTCGCGGATCACTTTCCGTGAGATGGCTCACAAGGGTTTCCTTCCCGGCGTCACTAAGTCGAGCTGGTAAACCACCTGCCAGCCACGGAGGCAACGAACCGATGACCATGAGTGACCCTATAGCGGACATGCTCACGCGCATTCGCAATGCCGTCAGCTCGCGACACGACGCTGTCAACATCCCCTCTTCTAACGTCAAGGTCGCCATTGCTGAGGTACTTAAGAGTGAAGGCTTCATCCGTGATTACGAGGTAGAGAAGGAGACTGACCGACCACAGGCCAATATGAAGGTCGAGTTGAGTTACGGCGGTCGCAAGCAACCCGTCATTAATGGTCTTCAGCGAGTAAGTAAGCCTGGCCTGCGCGTCTATGTTCAGCGCCGTGAGATTCCTCGCGTCTATGGCGGCCTTGGTGTTGCCATTATCTCCACGCCCAAGGGCGTTATGACGGGGCAGGAGGCCCGCCGCCAAGAAGTTGGTGGCGAGGTCCTCTGCTACGTTTGGTAGGAGCAGTCATGTCTCGTGTTGGTAAGCAACCCGTGCCAATCGTCGAAGGCGTCCAAGTGACCGTCGATGATGGCAACGTCATCACAGTTAAGGGTCCCAAGGGCCAGCTGCAACGTGTCCTCCCTGGTGCCATGCGCATAAACGTAGAGGACGACCAGGTCTTGGTGACCCGTCCCAGCGATACAAGCTCGCATAGGGCTCTACATGGCCTCTCTCGTACTCTCGTGAACAACATGGTTCTCGGTGTCAGTGAGGGTTTTACTAAGACGCTTGAGGTTCAGGGTGTTGGGTATCGTGCTCAGCTCCAGGGACAGAGCCTACAACTGGCAGTTGGTTTCTCCCATCCCGTTATCGTTGAGCCCCCTGAGGGCATCACCTTCGCTATCGAAGGCCCGCGAATCAACGTCAGCGGCATTGACAAGGAACAAGTAGGCCAGGTCGCTGCCGATATTCGGAAGGTTCGTCCGCCAGAGCCCTATAAAGGCAAGGGTATTCGTTACCTCGGCGAACGTGTGCGCCGAAAGGCCGGCAAAGCCGGGAAGGTGGGAGTCTGATGGCTAAAGCTAATCGCTATCACGCTCGTCACCGCCGTCATCTGCGTGTGCGTAAAAATTTGGCTGGAACTACTGTGCGGCCTCGGTTGAACGTTTTCCGTAGTGCTTCCCACATCTATGCGCAGGTTATAGACGACGATCAGGGTCATACTATTGCTGCAGCAAGCGATCTCGATGCAGCTCTTGTCGGTGACCTTGTTGGGAAACCGAAAGCTGAGCGTGCTGCTGCTGTCGGCACTGCTATAGCTACCCGGGCGAAGGAGCATGGCGTCGCAGAAGTCGTCTTTGACCGTGGTGGCTATAAGTACCATGGTCGCGTGAAGGCCCTTGCTGAGGCAGCTCGCGAGGCAGGATTGGGATTCTGATGGGTAACTTTGAAAACTCAGGCGATGAACTCAACGAGAAGGTCATATATATCAACCGGGTGGCCAAGGTGGTGAAAGGTGGTCGCCGCTTTAGTTTCACTGCTCTTATGGTCGTGGGCGACGGAAGCGGAAATGTCGGTATTGGGTTGGGGCGAGCAAATGAGGTCCCCGAGGCTATTCGGAAGGGTGCTGCAATCGCTCGCAAGGAAATGTTCTCAGTACCCCTTAAGGGGGGAACCCTTCCTCACGAGTGCACGGCTGTCTTTGGTGCGGCAAAGGTGCTCATGAAGCCGGCTAGTCACGGCACAGGGGTTATCGCCGGAGGAGCAGTGCGGGCCATCATGGAAGCAGCAGGCGTTACTGACGTGCTTACTAAGTCGTTAGGTAGCCGCAATCCAGTTAATGTTGCTCGTGCTACTGTGCATGGTCTCGCTGGCCTACGTGATCCCGATGTCGCTCGCCAGCGACGCTTTGAGATCATCGCGCAAGCCTCTGCGGAGGCAACTTGATGACGAAGATTGCAATCACGTGGCGTAAGAGCGCAATTGGCTATAACCAGCGACAGAAGGACACCATTCGCAAGCTTGGCTTGCGTCGACTCAACCAGACTGTCGAACATGATGACAGTCCGGCTCTCCGTGGCATGATCGCCAAGGTTGGCCATCTTATAGACGTCCAAGACGGACAAGCAGGGGAAGCCTAGTGAGTATTCACGCCAACGATCTCGCTCCGTCAAAAGGGGCTACCCACGCACGGAAGCGCCTTGCTCGCGGTAATAGCGCCGGTGGTGGCACGTACGCTGGAAAGGGCCTCAAAGGCCAAAAGTCTCGTAGCGGCTCGAAAATTCGGCTTGGTTTCGAAGGCGGTCAGCTTCCGCTTATACGTCGCCTGCACACCCTTCGTGGGTTTAACAACAAATGGCGTATCGCTTACCAGCCGGTTAATACCGGCACGCTTCAGGAGCGTTTCGAGGACGGTGCTGAGGTAACGCCTGAAACGCTGCGTGTAGCGGGGGTGCTCCGAAACCTGAATGAACCCGTTAAGATCCTCGCACGCGGTGATCTGACTCGCCCTCTAAACGTTTATACCCACAAGGTAAGTGCAGCTGCTCGCTCTCGTATCGAGGCTGCTGGCGGTACTGTCACCTTAATAGGTGATGATGGCGAAGAGGCTGCCGCTGAGACTGCAGCCGAGGACTAGGGGCGTCGAACTGTGTCGTTCATGGGCGAGACTAGCACAGTCCCGGGCACCAACCGCCCCCGCCTATTTCAGGCAATGGTCGACGCCTTCCGGCAGGAAGAAGTACGGCGAAAGCTTCTCTTTACTCTGGGAATGCTGGTCATCTTCCGGTTTGTTGCGCATGTTCCCGTTCCCAACGTAGATCGCAACGCCCTTGAGCAGGCCTTCGATGGGAATGCGGTACTCGACTTTCTTAGTATCTTTTCCGGCGGCGCTCTTCAGAACCTTAGTGTTGCTGCCCTAGGTGTTTACCCCTATATCACTGCGTCGATCATCATGCAGATTGTTACTCCTCTCTCCTCCCGTCTCCGCGCCTTGCAGGAAGAGGGGGAGCAGGGCCGTCGGCGTATTCAGGTTTATACCCATTGGATGGCAGTGCCGCTGGCCTTTGTCCAGGGCTATGGCCAGATTGTGTTCATTAACAACCAAAGTGGAGCTGTCATTCGAGACTTTGGTTTCCAGAATGATTTCTTCGGAACAATCGCTACGCTCTTCACGCTAGCGGCTGGAACGATGTTCCTGGTATGGCTGGGAGAGCTCATTACCGAGCATGGAATCGGCAATGGTGTTTCCCTCATCATTTTCGGCGGTATCGTGGCTGTCCTACCCGGCCTTGTCCCTAATATCTCTACAAGCTCCATCATTGCTGTGGCTGGAATAGTTGTCTTTGCCCTCGTGCTAATTTTCTTCATTGTCTTCTTTCAGGAGGCCCAGCGGAGAGTACCTGTTCAATACGCTAGATCCTCTTTCCGGGGAGGACGCATGTATCGGCAGCAGGGCCAGAGCTTCATTCCCTTGCGGGTAAATATGGCTGGGATGATTCCACTCATCTTCGCTTTTTCAATTGTTATCCTGCCAGCTGTAATTGCCGGCTACTTTTCTGGAGCGGGTGGCTGGATCGAGTCGGTGGCGGATTTCTTTGTTAGCCAGTTCCAGGGTGGTCGTGGCGGGAGCGGAACCGGCATCTATTGGCTAGTTCTATTTGTTCTCGTGGTGGGCTTCGCCTTTTTCTACACGATCGTCCAGTACAACCAGCAGAACATGGCTAAGAATCTACAAAGCCAGGGCGCTTTCATCCCGGGCATCCGTCCTGGCCCACCCACTGAGGCTTATCTTTTACGTGTGGTCACCCGCATCACTTGGGGAGGGGCACTGTTCCTTGGGGCTGTGGCTGTGGCCCCGTTCTTTATAGGGCTTATCACTGATGTACAGGCACTTACTATCTCGAGTGCTGGCTTTCTCATCGTCGTTGCTGTTGTGCTCGACACTATGAAACAGCTTGAGGCTCAACTCCTCATGCGGAACTACGAAGGATTTATTCGCTGACCATGTTTGTTGTACTTCTCGGTCCACCTGGTGCCGGCAAGGGTACCCAAGCCCAGCGTCTTACTACCTCGACTGGTCTTCTGCACCTCTCTACCGGTGATATGTTTCGGGAGAATGTGCGTGAAGGTACTGAGCTCGGTGTCCTGGCTCAGACATACATGGATCGAGGGGAGCTCGTACCTGATGAGGTAACCATCAAGATGCTGCTCGAGCGAATTGCTCGGCCTGACGCTGCTGAAGGCACCATGTTTGATGGGTTTCCCCGCAACATTGTTCAGGCTACTGCCCTAGACGAGGCTCTTAGAGCTCGCGGGGACTTAATTAACCATGCGCTTCTCATTGCCGTTTCCGATGAAGAGCTTGTTGCTCGTCTTGGCGGGCGTTGGCTCTGCCGCTCTTGTGGGGCCGTTTATCACGAGCGCAACGATCCCCCTATCAAGGAGGGCATTTGCGACAAATGCCAGGGGGAGTTGTACCAACGAGATGATGATAGTCCTGACGTAGTCCGGACTCGCTTGGAAAAGATGAAACCCCCAGCGGATCTCATCGAGCACTATCGCGAAGCTCATGTCCTCAGTGAGATTGATGGTGAGCGGGCACTTGATTCCGTCACAGCAGACCTGCTGGAAGCACTTAGGTAGGGTTTCAGGTGCCGATTAAGCTTAAGTCAGAGGCTGAGCTGGATACTATGCGTGAGGCTGGACGCATTGTTGGACAAACCCTGGCCGGTATCCGGGAAATGGTTCGCCCCGGCCTTAATATTCTCGAAGTTGAAGCTTTCGTAACCGAACAGTTCAAGCGCCACGGTGCTATTGAGACCTTTCGCGGCTATGACCCCGCTGGTAAGCCCCCTTACCCCTCAAACGTTTGTATCAGCATCAATGAGGAGCTTGTACATGGTATCCCCCGCGAACGTGTTTTAGAGGATGGGGACATCGTTACCTTCGACCTCGGAGCGACATATAAGGGCTTCGTGGGCGATTCTGCTATTACTGTTCCTGTCGGGAAAATCAGTCCGCAGGCAAAGCGTTTGTTAGAAGTGACTGAAGGTGCTCTCTGGGCAGGTATTGAAGCTATGGGAACAGGTACTCACCTAAACGATGTTAGCGCTGCAATTGAGGATGCCATTCCTTCCGAGTACTCGATTGTTCGCGAGTACACAGGTCATGGCGTAGGTCGGGAGATGCATGAAGAACCCCAGGTTCCCAACTACCGGCGCCGTTTTAGAGGTCCTCCTCTCAAGCCAGGACTCGTCCTGGCTCTCGAGCCAATGGTCAATATAGGAGTCCGGCAAACCCGGGAACTAGACGATCGTTGGACCGTGGCCACAGAGGACGGTAGCCTTTGTTGTCACTTCGAGCACACTATCGCGATCCGGAAGGGCCAGCGGCCTGAGGTGCTGACCCTTCCGTGAGTGCGTTTTTGGCTGGACCACAGAGGGTTGGTAAGCGATCATGAAGGTTCGGGCTTCGGTCAAGCGACGTTGCGATAAGTGCAAGGTGGTTCGCCGTCGCGGACGCGTCATAGTTATCTGCGACAACCCGAAACATAAACAGCGGCAGGGCTAGTCATGGCTAGGATCTCCGGCGTCGATATTCCTAACGAGAAACGTATTGAAATCTCGTTGCGTTATATCTATGGCATTGGCCCAAAACGGGCGGGCGAGCTTCTTGGTGCGACCCGAATCGCTCCTGGAACGCGCACGCGGGACCTTACGGACGAGGAGCTTCTTCGTGTCCGTGACTATATTGAGAAGAACTACACGGTAGAGGGCGATCTTCGCCGTGAGGTGCGCCAGAACATTCAGCGTCTCGTTGAGATCAACTGTTATCGAGGCCAGCGGCATCGCCGCAATCTTCCCGCCCATGGGCAGCGTACGCGCACAAATGCGCGCCAGCGTCGCGGTGCCCGCAAGACTGTCGCCGGCCGCCGTCGCGCTGCCGCCAAGACTTAACCGGAGAACGAGCTAATGCCCGAGGGAAGTCGCCGATCCAGGCGCCGTGAGCGTAAGTCTGTGCCTCGCGGTCGTGCCTATATCAAGAGCTCGTTCAACAACACCATCGTTACGTTGACCGACCCCAATGGAAATGTAGTTTCACAGGCCACTGCTGGTCAGACTGGCTTTAAGGGGTCTCGTAAGAGCACACCTTTTGCTGCTCAGCTTGCTGGCGAAGCAGCTGCGCGCCGTGCTCAGGAACATGGCATGCAAACCATTGAAGTGTTTGTGCGTGGAGCAGGGAGCGGTCGTGAGGCTGCCATCCGTGCTCTTCAGGCGACAGGGCTCGATGTTACTGCTATTCGCGATGTCACTCCCATTCCCCATAATGGCTGTCGCGCTCCCAAGCGGAGGCGTGTGTAGAAATGGCCCGATACACTGGCCCGGTCTGTCGAATCTGCCGTCGTCGTGGCGATAAGCTCTACCTCAAGGGAGAGCGCTGTTATTCGCCCAAATGTGCTTTTGAACGTCGCCCTAACCCGCCGGGTCCTCGTCCCGCTCGTCGACGTAAGGTGAGTGATCGTGGCCTACAGCTGCGCGAGAAGCAGCGTGCTCGGGCAACCTACGGTGTTCTTGAAAGACAATTCCTACGTTATTACAAGGAGGCTGTGCGCCGCCCTGGTGTTTCTGGCATCAACTTGGTGCAAATCCTCGAAAGTCGCCTCGATAACGCTGTTTATCGGGCTGGCTTCGCGGATTCCCGCAGTCAAGCTCGCCAGATCGTTCGCCACGGGCTTATCACCCTCAACGGACGCAAGACAGACATCCCCTCCGCTCAGTTGCGCGATGGCGATAACATCGGCTTCACGCAGCGCGGAACGCGCAGTGAGCACTACAAGGTGCTTCAGGAAACCATCGCAGCTAAGTCGCCTCCGTCTTGGCTGGTGGTAGATGCCGGCGCCTTGACTGCGCGCGTCGCCGGTCCTCTCGAAGTTGTTCCGGGTGAGACTCACCGGTTCAATGAAAACGTAATTATCGAGTACTACTCTCGCTAGGCAGGGCAGCAGATCCTATGACACTCGAAACTGAACTTGATCCAATCGACATGCCTCCGGCACCACCGCCAACGCCGGTGCCTGAGCTGAACGTCGAAAACGAAGACGATGCCTACGCTCGTCTTATCGCCGAGCCCTTAGATCCGGGTTATGGCACGACCTTGGGGAACTCCCTGCGTCGTATCCTGCTTAGCTCGCTCGAAGGGGCTGCTATTACCTCCGTGCGCATCGACCAGGTGCAGCATGAGTTCTCCACGATTGATGGTATGCAGGAAGACAGCACTGAATTCTTGCTAAACGTGAAGGAGATTCGTCTTAAGGCGGTGAGTAACCGTCCAGGAACCCTCACTCTCGATGCTGAGGGTGCTGGTGAGATCACTGCCGGTGATCTTAAGGTTCCTGCTGATTTTGAGGTTGTAAATCCTTCTCACCATCTCGCTACCCTCGATGGCCCTAAGGCGCGCCTCAACGCTGAGTTCCATGCTCAGCTAGAGCGAGGCTACATGCCTGCCACTGAGGTTGAGGGCATGCCTATCGGTGTTATTCCAGTTGACGCTGTTTTCTCGCCCGTGCGCAAGGTCAACTTTCATGTTGAGAAAGTGCGTGTTGGGCAGGCGACTGACTTCGATCGCCTAGTTCTAGAAGTGTGGACTGATGGCTCAGTTTCCCCAGTGGAAGCAGTTGGCCAGGCTGCCGATATCCTTATAGAGCAGTTTGCGCTCTTCAGTCCTAGCAGTGTGGTTGGTGCTCCCCCTGCGCCCCCTCCTGCTCCTACCACCAGCTTGCCAATCTCGCCAGAGCGATACCACACGCCTATTGAAGCGCTCCAGCTCTCTGTGCGAGCCTACAATTGTCTTCGCCGTAGTGGCCTCATGACAATCGGACAGGTACTCGAGCGTAGTGAGGACGAGCTACTTGCTCTCCGTAATTTTGGTCACAAGTCTTACGACGAGTTGCGTGATCGTCTCATCGAGATGAATTACGTAGACGGCAACGCTCCTGGCCTTGAGATTGTTCCCGACGTTGCCTCTTTAGGTGATTCCCAGACTGAATCTTCCGGCATCATTCTCGATGGGGAAGAGGATGAAGAGAGCCTGGGGGCTCTTGGTAAGGCACTTCGTGAAGCGCTGCGCGAAGTTGGTGATGACGATTTGCTGGGCGCGGACGACGAGGAATAACAAATGCGACACCGCAAGGCGGGCCGTCACCTTGGGCGCGATAGCGCCCATCGCAAGGCTCTTTATCGAAACCTTGTGACCGATCTGCTCCGCTATGAGCGTATTACGACCACTGATGCAAAGGCCCGTGAGATTCGGCCTATTGCGGAGAAGATGATTACTCTCGGACGCCGTGGTGACCTTCACGCGCGCCGTCAGGCCCTTAGCTATATTTACGACCGCTATGTTGTGGACAATATCTTCAACAATATTGGTCCTCGCATGGCTGATCGGCCTGGTGGTTATCTGCGTATTACCCGCTTGGAGTCGCGAAAAGGCGACGGTGCAAGGATGGCCGTCATTGAGACCGTCGACTACCAGGAGACTGTCGACGTCGCCGATGAAGCTCTTGCTGCTTCAGGGGCTGAGGTGGAAGAAGCCGAAGCTGTTTTGGAATCAGGGGAGATTGAGGCTGAGGTGGAAGAATCCGAAGGGCAGTCAGCAGAGTCCGGTTTGGAACCCGAAGATACTGAAGAGGTGGGGGAACTCGAGGTTGAAGATACTTCAGGTGGGGAGGATGAGGAACGGTAGTGGTGCCTGAGATGACTCGCTTCGCTGCCACCGTTAGTTACGACGGTGAGGAATTCGCTGGTTCCCAGCGACAGCTTCACGTGCGTACCGTGCAGGGCCAGTTGGAGGATGCTGCTGAGCGCCTCTTCGGAACCACTACTCGCGTAGAGC
>CEUS01215933.1_pt1 | contig 11679 bp, 9 predicted proteins | sample 427031 | NCBI WGS metagenome assembly CEUS01 (sample SAMEA2622837, study PRJEB7988) | marine metagenome | biome: marine biome (ENVO:00000447); feature: marine epipelagic mixed layer (ENVO:xxxxxxxxx); material: "saline water (ENVO:00002010), including plankton (ENVO:xxxxxxxx)" | depth 140 m | reverse complement strand
GGGGTGGTGGAGAAATATGGGGCTTGTGAGGAGCGTGTAGTTAAGGGATGAAGAAGCAAGAGGCGTCCGGGGTCCAGAAAATCAAAGGAAACTTCCCATATCTCCTTCGCAAAAGCTTTCACCTTCGCCGAAGCTGCTGCGAACAGGTCGGAAGGCAGGCATTCTCCCTTTTTCCAAGGGAGAGGTAGCAGAATATGAGTGCAGATTTGGTATTGCGGGATGCGAATATTTACACGGTGGATGACCGGGGTCCGCGAGCTCAAGCCGTGGCTGTAGAAGGGGATCAGATTCTGTGCGTAGGGAGTGATGAGGAAGCAATGGGGCATGTGGGCAAGTCCACCCGAATTGTGGATTTGGGAGGACAGACTGTTCTGCCAGGCCTGACCGACGCACATTGCCATTTGCAGGTTATCGGGGAGCGGGAGTTGACATTGAACCTCGAGGGTATCAATGCCCTGGAAGGGTTCCTCGAGGCTGTGAAGAAGCGCGCAATGGGAGCTGAAAGTGGTGAGTGGGTATTGGGTAGAGGGTGGATCGAGACATTCTGGCATCCGCCTGAGTTTCCAACGCGTTGGGATCTGGACAGGGTGGCGCCTGAGAATCCAGTATTCCTTGTACGATCGGATGGTCACGGGGCAGTGGTGAATTCACGCGCTTTGGGAATAGCCGGCATCGGCAGGACAACTGAAGATCCCGCGAGCGGTGAAATCCTAAGAGACGAGGCCGGAGAACCCAATGGCATGCTGATCGATGGCGCACAGAGCTTTGTGCGTCGCAAACTGCCTGAGGTAACCCAGCATAGGGCAAGGAAGGAGCTCGAGGTTGGCGGACAAAGAAGTGTCGCACTTGGTTGGTGTCAGGTGCACGATATGGGAGGATGTTACGAGGACCTGAATTTTTTTGAGGAGCTATACCGGGATGGCAAGCTCAAGCTCAGAGTCTACAAGTCCATGAGTGGACCCGGGGAGGACGCGGAACGGCTGATTCGGGAAGGTAGGACCGGGATAGGCAGGCGTTTCAATGTCAGGTCGATCAAGTTGTTCACCGATGGCGCAGTGGGATCCAGGGGCGCCGCATTGCTAGCGCCCTACAGCGATGCCGCTACCTCGGGGTTCCTGATTCATGAACCGGAAGAATTAATACCGCTGCTCAGGTCCGCACTGCGTTCAGGAATTCAAATCAAGACCCACGCCATAGGTGATCTGGCGAACCGGTTTACGTTGGACCTTTTCGAGGAGACGCTGAACTCCGTGCCTCTCCCAGAGAGGGCAGTCTCCGACCCTCGATGGCGAATCGAACATGCACAGATTGTGGACTCAGCAGACATTCCACGATTTCGTGCCCTTGGCGTGATCCCGTCCATGCAGCCTTCCCACGCAATCAGTGATCTACACTTCTCTCGAAGTCGCATTGGTGTCGAGCGAATGGGGAACGCATATGCTTGGCAGAGCTTCCTGGATGCCGGATCTGTGATAGCGGGTGGGTCTGACGCACCAGTGGAACGTGGCGAACCGATGATCGAGTACTACGCAGCAGTTGCGCGGAAGGATCTGGGAGGGTTTTCGGGAGAAGGTTGGCACCCCGAACAGTCGGTGTCTCGCCTGGAGGCACTGAAGATGTTTACAATTTGGGCGGCATATGCAGCTTTCGAGGAAGGTTCTCGGGGATCGATCGAGGCTGGGAAACTTGCAGATTTCACCGTGGTGTCACAGGACATTATGGAAATACCCATCGAGGAGATCCCAAAGACAACGTGTTCCATGACTGTAATTGGCGGCGAGATTGTCTACGACCGTGATTCACTTTTTTCCAATTGAGTGTTAAATGAAACTAGCTGATCGCTTTCTATCAATGTCTGGACGGTGCGGTTCAAGGACACATCGACCACTCTGTTGTCACAGTGAAAGATGACGACGTCTCTGTTGATGCGTCGTGGTCTGTACATGCGCCGGATAGAATGGCGCCTGGGGTCGAGGTGGCTTTAAGCGACCTGCGTGCCTTCCTGGAAGCAGGGTTCGAGATTCAGGTTCACGCATCTGGGAAAGGTCATGGCGAAAAGCAGATTTGTCTGAGTGTTGTTGGAGATCACTGGTCGGGCAGTAAGACCGAGGGTGCGTTCCGGATTCGGATTGAACAGATGTCGGTACAGGTAGAAGCGGCTACGGGCATTGGCGTGTTACACGGTGTTTTCCACCTGGAAGACCTGATGAGGGAACGTGGTGCGCCGATTCTCAGGCCCGACGTAATCGAACGAGAGCCGGTTTTTCAGCGCCGAATACACCGCTCTACTCTTTCTCCCTTCCACGTTGAGGAAGCTGCAGGATATGCGGGTGCGCCGTATGAGCGGCGAACTTTCTTCGGGAACCCGATTATCTATGAAGCCTACGGAGAGGAGGACGCCGGCCTGGGTGGATACTATGCCGATCATATCCTTCTGGGTCTTGCCAGACACGGATTCAACGGCATCTGGATCCGCGGCTCTCTGAGGAAACTGACAAAGACAAAGCTCTTTCCCTCAAACCATGGATATCCGGACAAGGCCCTTCCCGCGATTCAGGATCTGTGCAGGCGGGCATCACAGTACGGCATCGGCGTTTATCTCTATTTCAATGAACCCATGGGTGTACCGGATAGGGACCCGTTCTTTCAGGTGCATCCAGAAGCAAGGGGCTCCCGAGTGCGGCATTACCAGGAGGTGAGATGCCTGTGTACGAGCGATCCAGATGTCCTGGAATATCTAGAAGAGGGCATGGCCTACCTGTATTCTCACGTGCCTGAGCTGGCCGGGTCCATCCTGATTTCGGCCTCGGAATACCCGTCACACTGCTGGTGTCACGTGAGACCCGGGGCAGAAGGAGGTCTGGAGGGATTTGTTCGTGAGGGTTTGTTATGTGAGCGATGCGCGGATCGTGATCCAAGAGACATTGTTGCTGAGGTCATTGGTGCGCTGCATAAGGGGATGAAGAAAGGAAAGACAGACTGCGAGCTCATTGCGTGGAACTGGTCCTGGAACCTTTACGAGCCCGATCCGCAGCCGGAGCTGCTGTCGAGATTGCCCAATGATGTTATTGTAATGGGAGATTTCGAGAGAGGAATGCCCACGCGCGCCCTCGACATGGAGTACAAGAATGAGGAATACAGTCTGAAGTTGATCGGCCCTTCCGATAGGTTCGAAGGTGTGAGGAAGAGGCAAAGAGAGAACGGCATGCCCACCTTTGCCAAACTGCAAATGGGTACGACACACGAGAATGGAACAGTTCCCTATCTACCCGTGCTGCAATCTATCGGGAAGAAGCACAGGGTTCTTTCGGAACTGGGCGTTGCAGGTATTATGACGTGCTGGAATTTTGGAAATATGGTTTGTGTAGCCACCGAGGCTGCAAATGCGTTTTCCTGGACGCCACAGTACGAGTCGGTGGATTATGTTCTGGAGCATGTGGCGGCACGGCATGTCGGGAGAGAAATTGCACCCATTCTGGTTGGCGCATGGCAGATGATGTTCGATGGTCTCGTAGAGGCCTTCCCCGGCACGAATCCTTTGACCTATTATAGTCCGATGACTCGTGGGCCGGCATTTCCCTGGACGTTCGATCGCGTGAATAAGATCTTCCCACCCAGCTGGCTCACGGTACCCGACGCACGGGCAGACGATATGAAGAACTGGTTGAGTGTGTTTGGGCCCGATGGCGTCAGACGTTGCATGGCTCGACTGGATACGTGTTGGAGTGAGGCGATTTCACTGATGGAAGAAGCACTTGTCAGAGCGCATGGATCTGGAAAGATCGCTCTGGAACTGGAAATAGGGGTCGCCAAAATGTGCGTGATTCAGTTCAGAAGCACTGGTGGCATTGTGGACTTTCTGACGGCAAGAGACGGCTATCTGGATGGCTCCGAAAAGCGTATCAAGTTGGCATATCTGGATAGACTGGAGGCAGCAGTCAGGGAGGAACGTGAAAACGCCATAGAGGCGCTCCCCCTGGTCGATGCAGATCCTAGGCTCGGATTTCATGCCGAAGGACATACCTACCTGTTCAACCGGGAGCTGATCGAGGAGAAGATCAGACAGCTGGATGAGATGCTGGAGACGAGGATTCCAGAAGCGAAACAGGATCTCCAGACACGGGGGAAAGAATGAGCAAGATGCTAATACTGGACTATGCGGTTATCCGATTCCGTCCTTCGCGTATCGAGGTAATGAACTTCTCAAGAGAGATCACGCCTGATCCGTACGGTCTGCATCCGGCTGTTCTGGTAGGTCAAGGTGATGGTTGGGTAGTGGAGTACGAGTAAGGATGCGTGTCACCAGAGTGAGGTGTTGATGGACTCGCACCAGGACGAAGTTCTCAGTTTTCCGCTGGATATCGTGTCAAAACTGCCCGGGGACCTGGGCTACATACCCATTTCAGTGGAGATTGACTTTGGGGCGAAGATCGCAGAAGTCAAAGACAACCCTCCTCCGCTAGAGCTCCCACCTCAGCCAAAACTACGGCGGACGGGTCGGCGGGTAGACGGATTAGAGACGAAGGACGACAGGAGCAGACGGTCCAGGTTGGATCCAAACTCGATTCAGGTCTTGGACTTGGCCACAGGTGAAAGCGTAGCATTCGGCAGGTCTGATGATTTTTCTTACGGTGATCGCGGGCGACTGGAATGGGTGATTCAGGATTCATCCCACAATAGTTTTGAGATCCGGTTCCGAGCAGTAGAATCCAGACCCGCACTGGAACCACAGAGCTATGTGCCTATGGTGGGGGTCGGGGATTTGTTGAGATATAATGCCGGTGAAACCAGGCCAATGGTTTTGAGCAAACCTACGCGACTTGTCGATTTGACGGGCAATGGGAAACCGGACCTTGCGGGATGCTGGAACTATTATTACAGACCTGGTGATCCTATTAGTGGTGTGGTTTGTTTCCCCAGGCAGGGGTCGAAGGATGAGTTCATGTTCGGGGACATGGCCAGGTTGCGGTATGTGGAGGAGCGCGGGTCGAAAGAGCTGCACCATTTTCCCGGCGTATATGTCGAAGCTGATTTTGCGGATCTGAACGGAGACGGGTTGCCGGATATCGTCTTCGCTGACATGCGGGATGAGGCCGTGACAGTATACCTCAATACGGGGGATCGAGACGATGGTGGACTACCGATTTTTGTGAAGGATGTGGAGATTCCAGCTCCTGTCTCACAAAATGCAGGAATCTGTGTGGTAGATCTGGATGGCGATGGGGTATTGGATCTCGTTGTTAACGGACACTTCATTAGAAATCTCAATTCGAATGGATGGCCCTTCGAGCCTTCAGATCCGGTGGACCTTAAGACAGGTAAACGGTTGTCCTTCATCGATCTGACGGGCGATGGAAGACCCGACGCGCTGAGCATGCCCGTGGGTGGCTATGATCAGAGGCTCGTATGGCATCGGAACAAAGGGAAGGATCCTATTGAGTTTAACCCAGGAGAACCGTTGGCGGGTATCGACCTGGAATATTGTAGTCTGGTGTGTGCAATGACGGATGGTGATCGACCAGGGGTATTGGTTCAGCACAATATGTATCAGAATTTGTCATTTTTCGAACTCGTAGGACACAATAGTGGAAAGCCGGAATTCACCTGCCTTGGACGGGCAGAGTCAATGTCCGCAGTGATGTCCTTCAGCGACCAGGCATGGCCCTGCAAATGCGATTGGAATGGGGATGGGGTGTACGACCTTGTGATCGGCGGCGGATACGGCTGGCCGAGGGTTGTGATCAACGAGGGGACGAACGAGCGACCTGCATGGGGAGAGCCTAAACTCATCCTGTCGGAGGGAGAACCGATACGGATTCGGAGAGACGAGATCCTGTTCAGCGAACACTGGCACAATATGGGATATCCGTATCCCGTATTCGTGGACTGGGATGGAGATGGTTTGCCGGATCTCTTGTTGCCTAATGAGACTAACCGAATCCTATGGTTCAGGAATGTCGGAACACTGGATGCGCCGAAGTTCGGTCCTCGTCAATTTCTCGAGGTAGAGGGTTATCCGGATTCCGAAACCTTCCGGAGGGAGACGGGTGAAAAGACGATGGGGCCGGACATGCCAACAAACCCGTTCGATGAGCACTCTCCCTTCTATTACCGGTGTGGGATCGCACTTGCAGATTGGAACGCGGACGGACTTATGGATTTTATCGCGTTCGACAATTTCAGCAAGGCCACTCTGTTTGTTCAATACAGAGACGCATCCGGCAAGCTGAGACTGAAACGAGAAGGGCGTGTGAAGCTGGTTGACGACAGAGAAATCGACGATTCGATAGTGGGACGGACGAAACACTGGACAGAGTCCTTCAGGGCAGTCGATTGGGATGGAAACGGCCTTACGGACCTCGTTTACAGCCTGGCGGCAACCGGAAAGATCTACTTGCTGAGGAATGTAGGAACCGGGGAAGAACCGTTGTTCGATGTACCCCGTGAGTTCAAGTACTATGGTGAAGAGATGGGGTTTACGATTCACGGCCCGAATGCTTGGGCTGGAGACTTCAACGGCGATGGCAAACCGGATCTGCTGGGGTGCGTGGAGTGGAGTGTGTATCCCTTTTTCGCCCATGCCGCGTTGGAGATGGACACTCATCCTGAGTATTTGATTGGAAAGGCGAGACCCTGCTGAGTCTCAAAAGGCCAGCATTGTACATCCGGGAGTCAATCCGAAAGGGACTTCCTCGCCGAATCCAGAGACCTGTAGCAGATTTCGGCGGTTTTCCATGGGTTGTAGTCCGGCAGATTCCAGATCATGGCGCTGACTTCAGCGGTTACAGGCAAATGGCACCCGGCCGATTGGAGAGACCTCAAGTACCCGGCGAGTTCTAAATCGCCCTCCCCCGGCAGGAGGAACTGAACTTTGTCGTTCTCTATATAACCGTCCTTTACATGTATATGTGCTGCGTAGGGAAGACAAAGATCGACGCAGTGTTGTAATTCCATTCCCTGTGCGTGGAAATGGCTCTGGTCGTAGTTCAACCAAAGGTGAGGATGCCTGGCCTGTTCTACGACCCAGGCGCCCCGCTCCGGCGAGTCGAATACGCCACCAACGTGAGGTTCAATTGCCAGGATGGTGTCGTGTTTCGCACCAATGTCCGCGAGTTCACACAGGTTGTCAAGGATGCGCTCACGATCTGATTCCCAATCGAACAATGGCCCTGAAAGTGTGGATGTGACCACTGCGGGGGCATCGTTGAAATTGAGCGCCTGGGCGAGTCGACAGTTATCGGTGAATCGTGAGAGCGCCTTTGGACGATCATCTCCCCGTGCACAGGTTGCGACAGGTCCAAACAGCACAGGTGGCGGAAACCCAAGATCTATTATGTGGGCACGCAGGGTGGATCGGTCATTGGTATCAAGTTTGTCCGGTGCGGTTGGCCAGGGATCAGCCACGGCGATTTCAACGGCGTCGTAACCAATGGAGCGAATGCGGCTCAGGGCGTCATAGACGTCGATTTTTTGAGTAGCATAGGTGCTGTATGCGAGTTTCATAGTGTTCCTGAAATAAAGGTTGTCTTCCATTCCACAAGGGTTGTTGGTAGGATAAGGATCCATTGGTCATTGTCAAGGGATGTTCAGGTATGGAACGTATCAGGATCGGACTGGTTGGATGTGGTGGCATGGGAACACGGCACCTCCACGGTCTTCGCTCACTAAAACAAACACCTTTCAACAATGTCGACCTGGTTGCCCTTTGTGATGTCAACAAGGAGAATGTGGAACTTGCCGCAAAGGAAGCCTTCCGTTTGCTTGGTGTGACACCGCGTACCTTCACCGATCTGGCATCCATGATCAGTGGAATAGAAATGGATGCTGTGGACGTTGTGACGGATCCGTCGGTTCACCACGAGGTAGCCTGCGCAGCACTGGAAATGGGCCTGCACATAATGGTGGAAAAGCCAATGGCCATCACGGTAGGTACCTGCAGGATGATGATCGAGGCCGCAGAGAAAAACAACCGAGTGCTTTCAGTGGCCGAGAACTATCGTCGCGATCCATCAGCCAGGTTGGTCAATCACCTGCTGAATGCAGGTGCGATAGGTAGACCATATCACGCTATTCTGCACCATTTGAGTCCCGGCCGGAAGATATTCATCACGCCCTGGCGTCATTTGAAGAATAAAGGTGGTCCCCTTATAGATATGGGCGTTCACTACACCGATCTGATCAGATACCAGTTGGGAGAGGTGGCCGAGGTTTATGGAGATGTTCGGCTTGTGGAGAAGGTCAGGACCAAGTCCGAGACAATGTCCATGGATTATGAGTTCTACAGAAGACGGCTCCAAGCGATGTCTACTGAAGTTCCTGCTTATGCGGAAGATGTCTCTTTGGCACAGTTCAAGATGACGGATGGTGTGACTGTGGATTGGAATGTCGGAATGGGGGGATACGGCAGCGTTGGTCTCGAGCTTATTCTAGGGGACCAAGGCGCTTTCCACGGATTCGGGAACAGGGGTGCACGGGTTAAAATGAGGAATTCAGAAGAAGGGGAACTGGATCAGGAGGGAATGCTTGCCATTGCGAAAGAGTACGAGCTGGATCCGCTGTCGAAACACTTCTTTCCTTCAGGTATAACACAAGGGGATCCCGAGGTGGACTGGAAACTGATCGCGCTCGAGTATCACGAGTTCGCGGAAGCCATTCTGACCGGCAGAAAGGCGGAGGTGGATGGAGAGGAAGGGATGCGGGATGTGGCAGCAATCTATGCTGTGTTCGAATCTTCACGTGCAGGAAGGTCCGTATCCATGGATGAGGTCGTGTCGTGCGATGTGTACGCCTATCAGGATGAAATAGACCAAGCGTTAGGGGTGGCAAAATCCAAGGATTGATGAGACTAGGGTTGGCATGGCAGGTAGCAGAGACCAAAGGTGACGCATGGAATTGATGAGCGGGACGAGGAATAGTATATGAAGTGTGGATTCTATTGGGGATCGGCGGGATTGGATATGGACAAGACAAATCCATACGGCCCGTTGCTTGCCCGGGCGATGGAGAAGATCGGCGTGGAGCTTGTTGCGGCTCACGTCGAGGATTTGAGCAGGGATTGGCTGGATGTACACCGAGATACCCTGGATGTGCTGCACATTCACTGGCCTCATTACACCTATACCCGGCCTGGCTTAGATGAGAGTGTTGTCAATTGTACGGCGTTGATGGAGCATCTGTGGTACGCCAGGCACCTGGGATACAAAGTGGTCTGGACGGTGCACAATCTCTATCCACACGAAAGCATCCATCCTGATCTGGATCGGATCGCACGGATGGCGATTTCAGAAATTGCCTCGGCACTCATTGTCCATTGTGAATATGGGAGAGCCCTGGTGGAACGGCGGTTCAGTCGCACTGAAGGGGTGTTCACGATACCGCATGGGAATTTTATCGAAGCGTATCCAAACGAAATTTCCCAGGCAGAGGCGAGAAAGTGCCTTGGGCTCTCGGACGACCATTTCGTCTATCTGTTCTTCGGAAATGTTCGACCGTACAAGGGTGTAGATCAGCTTTTGGAGACTTTCACCGAAATGAGCGGGGATCATCTCAGGTTGGTGCTGGTGGCCAAGCTCAATACGGATTATAGCAAGGAAATTGTAGAAAAGGCCGAGGCGGGCGATTCGAGGATTGTTGTTCGAACGTCGGAGTTCTTTCCGAGTGAGGACTTTCAAATTTACCTGAATGCTGCGGATGTGGTCGTGCTGCCCTTCCAGAAAATCCTCACATCCGGTTCCGTAATGACAGCGTTTTCATTTGGGAAACCTGTTGTGGTTCCACGGATTGGTTGCCTGACCGAACTGGTGCGTAACCGGGTAGGCGTAGCCTATGAATCGAAAGCGGCAGGTGCTCTGAAGCAAGCGATGGTTAGCGTACAGGACCTGGATTTAGAGCAATGCTCCGAGCAGGCCCTGAAACTGGCGAAGTCGATTTCCTGGGACAGAATCGCAAAAAATACGGCTGAGGTCTACCAATATCAGGGGTAACACAGGAGGATTGGGATGGATGAGATTCGGATGGCTGTTGTGGGTTTGGGAAGTAGAGGTCTGGGGTGGATGTCGTTGCTGCAGCGCGTGGGCGGATACCGGATAACTGCGATTTGCGACCCGGTAGTTCATACCCACGAGGCTGCTAGGGCACGGATCGATCATTCCGATCCTGTCAAGGTGTACGAGAGGTACGGTGATGTGCTGGCATCGGAGGAGGTGGACGCCATCGCACTTACCGTAAGGTGTGAGGACCAGGGCAGCCTGGCTGCACAGGGTCTCGAGGCCGGGAAACATGTGAACATGGAAGTCCCCGGGGCCCACAACATGGAGGATTGTTGGCGGATAGTGGCGGCTCAGGAACGGACGGGAAAGGTCTTCCAGCTAGCGGAGCAGTGCAGGCATGCCGGGTATATCGACGAGTGGCGCCAAATGGTGACGAATGGTATACTGGGGAAAATTACATACTGTGAAGGCCAATATTTTCACTACTATGCAGGGAAATCATTCAGGGATCCGAATACCGGTATCTTCTACGGTCCGACGGATCTCGCGGATTATCCCAAGGCCGAGCCCACCTGGATGTACCATATGCCGCCGATCCATTATCTGCCTCACGATTTGGGGCCGATGCTGAAGGTGCTGGATGATCGTGTCGTGGAGGTCGTAGGGATGAGTACGAATTCTCCAAGCGATGCGCATCCTGAGCTGGCAGGGCCGGACATGCAGATTGCGCTTATGAAGACCGAGAAAGGGGCCTTGATGAGAATGGGCGCCAGTTTCTCTTCGCCCCATCCACCGAAGGACTACCACTGGCAGCAGGTGATCGGCACAAAGGGTTCGGTAGAATGGAAGAGAACCGGGAGCGACAGGCCCAAAATGTGGATGGCAGATGGACAGATGATCGATAAGGTGAATATGGATTGGAAGTACGAACGGGCGGATGCGCCAGACGAGGCAAAGGGGAGTGGGCACGCCGATATGGACTACTACGTACATGCTGCTTTCCGGGATGCGGTGACCGGGAAACGCGAACTCGAGTATGATGTGTACAAGGCGATGGAGACATCGGCTCCCCCGGTTCTGGCCGCGGAATCGATTGCACAGGACAGCAGGAAGTTACGCGTGCCGTCATTTCTTCCTGGGCCAGGACGGCCTAAAGGCGAACTGCCGAAGGACGAAGTGAGTTGAATCCGAGTAGATTTGGCGGCATTTGAAGGGTTGAGAGAAAGGTAGGACGCCATGGAAGCCAGAGCTCTCATTTGTGATGAAGGTCAGAACGTTTCAGTCAAGGACGTGGTCCTCAGAGGCCCTGCTTCCGACCAGATTGCAATTCGCGCATTTGCGGCGGCGATGGAGTCACTTCACAAACCCGGAGTAAGTATCAAGAATGCTTCCGTGCCCAAGGCGTGGGTTGCAGACCCTTTTGGTGAGATCCTCAGGAACTGGTGGGGAGACGATGTCGATACATCTCATTTGGATCAATGGGTAACAAATTTGCCAGTGTCTACGATGTCAGCCGGATAAAGGAAGAGCCGAGATTCGAGGCAAAGATATTGCCGTGATCACCCAGGGTGTTCAGAGCACCTCCAGAAATGAGTCCGGTATGCGCGCTCCAAATACTTGCGGATGTCCCGCTCTTGTTGAGGTATAAATGAGCCACTTGTTGTCTGCCGTGACGTAGGGATGGGTGTGG
>CEUS01121055.1_pt1 | contig 11681 bp, 14 predicted proteins | sample 427031 | NCBI WGS metagenome assembly CEUS01 (sample SAMEA2622837, study PRJEB7988) | marine metagenome | biome: marine biome (ENVO:00000447); feature: marine epipelagic mixed layer (ENVO:xxxxxxxxx); material: "saline water (ENVO:00002010), including plankton (ENVO:xxxxxxxx)" | depth 140 m | reverse complement strand
CTGCTCTTCGTAAGGTGCCATCGGGAAACTCGATCGCGCTTATAGCGTTATTGGTTGCTGTTCTAGACCAGTTGACTAAGTCGTGGGCGGTCAATGTCCTAGACGACAGAACTATCGGGATTGTCTGGAAACTTCAGTTTCACCTCACTTCGAACACGGGTTTTGCGTTCAGTACCGGGCAAGGCCTAGGTCCCATTCTCGGGGTTGTCGCTCTCGGGGTCATGGTCGTTCTCTGGAAGGTAAGAACTCGGTTCTCTGGCCAATTGGCGACCATGGCACTTGGATTCGTTCTGGGAGGCGCGTCAGGCAATCTTCTTGATAGAGCCTTTCGGTCACCGAGATGGGGGCGTGGAGCGGTCGTTGACTTTATCGACCTACAATTTTGGCCCGTTTTCAATCTTGCTGACGCTGCGATCGTGATCGGGGTGATCGCTCTTAGTTTGAGGATGTGGATAGAACAACGAGAGGGCGAGAGCAGTGCATGAGGAGATTCCCAACGCTCTCGATGGTGAGCGAATCGATCGCGTAGCAGCTCTGATGACCGGCCTGAGTCGCAGTGTCATTGCTGACTTAATCTCTGAGGGCAAAATATTTCACAACGAAAAGTCCGTGACGAATGGTTCTTTCCGGGTATCCACAGGCGACGAAATCGAAGTGGAGGTTCCCAAGAGCGAAGCTGAAGTGGTCGCGCTTGTGGGGGATCCAACTGTTCAGTTTGAGGTGGTGTATGAGGACGATTGTCTCTTCGTAGTAAATAAACCGATTGGGTTAGTGGTTCACCCGGGGGCTGGGCGCGCCGGCGGCACCTTGGCTCACGGACTGCTTGCTCGTTACCCTGAAATCGCAAATGTGGGACCCCAGGGGCGACCTGGAATAGTCCACCGCCTCGACCGTGACACCAGTGGCCTGTTGCTCTGTGCCAGAACTAACGAGGCGTTACACGACCTCACTGAGGCTTTGTCAGCGAGAGAAATTCATCGAAGTTACCTAACGCTGGTTGGTGGTTCTCCCGAAGCGCCCCGTGGGACAGTTGATGCACCCATTGGGCGTAGCCGGCGCGCTCGAACGAAAATGACTGTCACACAAGGAGGTCGCGAAGCTAAAACGCATTATGAGGTCTTGGAAACCTGGAAGAATCCCATCCCCGCTTCCCTGCTGCGATGCGTGCTGGATACAGGTCGAACACATCAGATTCGCGTGCATCTGCAAGCAATAGGTACACCAGTTTTGGGAGATTCTGTCTACGGAAAGCCGGATCCGTTTGAAATCGGACGCCCTCTTCTCCATGCCGCTGAGCTGGCGTTCACCCACCCCACATCAGGAGAATCTATGCGGTTTACTTCTGAACCTCCTGCCGATTTCGGAGCCGCCCTCACGGCCTTCAGGGAGCAAAATCGGGGTGTCGGTGATCCCGAATGAGATTTATCTTGCACCAGCCCTCCGCACAAGAAGTTATGGCTAGCGTTCCTTTAAGATCATGACTCAAGAGCTTTTGAAGGGACCTCTACCTTGGTTGAGGGTGCCGGAATGACTGATGGTCAACAGATGGTGATTCCCACGCATGGGGAGATGTCGGTATCTTCGATCGTGCCTGCGATTCTGACCAAACAAGCTAATTCGTTAGTACCGGAAGACATTCTTGAAGCGGATTGCATTGTTCTGCTTGTCTTGGACGGGCTTGGCTGGAATCAGATCAAAGAGCACCGTGGTGATCTGCCATTCCTTCATGCAGGTTCCGCCACTGCAATTACCACTGTTGCTCCTAGCACCACTGCGGCAGCGCTAACTTCGATCGCGACAGGTGTTCCGCCAGGCGAGCACGGCGTAATCGGGTACAAAATCCCAACACCACAGGGACTGTTGAACTCTCTTCGCTGGTCCATCGGAGGACAATCGATGGTCAGTGAACTGCCGCCAATAGATTTCCAACCCGTAGAGCCGTTTCTAGGGACCAATCCGCCAACAATAACGAGAGCCGAATTTAAAACCACGGGGTTTACCCAAGCTCATCTGCGGAACGGAAAGTTTCGCGGATGGTGGTCCCCGGCGACCTTAGTGACTGAGATCATCGATCAAGTTGAGAACGGCGCCGCATTTGTCTATGCCTACTACGACGGAGTCGACACAATCGGTCACGTGCATGGCTTCGATCGGCATTACCAGGACGAACTGAAATTTGTTGACGCATTGGTAGAGCGAATATTCCAAGAGTTGCCTGACGATGCCGCGCTATTAGTTACTGCAGACCATGGGATGGTTGAGGTAGGTGACAGGATCCTTCAGCTCGAAGAAGAGATTGTCCATAGAACGTCAATGACTTCCGGGGAAGCTAGGTTTCTGTGGTTGCATGCCGACAGTGGAGGAGCGGAATCTCTGGAGGAGGCTGCTCAGTTTCATTCGGATGTTGCGTGGATTGTGTCATCAGAACAGATTCTTGATGAACAGTGGTTTGGCGCGTATGTATCCAATGAAGCTCAGCGTCGAATGGGTGATTTAGCGATTGTCGCCCGCGATCCAGTTGCGATTATGGACCCCCGACTTCCGGACTCACCGCACCTCATAGCCAGACATGGTTCGTTAACAGCAGACGAAATGCTTGTGCCCTTACTGAGCTTCTCCAGGTAAATCTCGGCCGTTCTAAGCTATGACGCCGGTAGGATTTCTGTATGGTCGAGCAGTCCCGAGACCCTGCCGGCGGATCGTACGCTTCAGGTGACGAGCACGTCGAATTGATCGAACCTAACGCCGCGCCGGAAGGCACCGAAGAGCCTCCCGCTATCTCGGAGCCTGCGAAGGTAATGCGAATTGGTTCGATGATCAGAACTCTCCTAGATGAAGTGCGCGAAGCGCAACTGGATGAAGCCAGTCGTGATCGCATGCGAGAAATCTATGAACAGTCGGTAGCGGAGTTGTCTGAAGCCCTCGCCCCAGAGCTACGCGAAGAGTTGGCGAGATTGGCTTTGCCTTTCAGTTCCGAATCTCCTTCTGAAGCTGAGTTGCGCGTTGCGCAAGCTCAGCTTGTGGGCTGGCTCGAAGGCTTGTTCCATGGAATTCAAGCCGCGGTAGCAGCGCAACAGATGATGGCGCAACGCCAACTCATGGAGATGCGACAAGGAGCTTTGCCGTCGGGAACAAGCGGCGATATCCCCCCGGGTAGCAGTGAACAGGACTCCCGTCCGGGAGGCGTATACCTATGAGGCCGAACGTTGTTTTGCTCAATTGTCAATTATCGGCTGAACTATTAAGTCGACGAGTACCGATGAAGGAAACTTCCTAATGGCCCTGACGGTCGATACCAAAGATTGCACTGCGCTAAGTGACGCTGAACTTGAGGAGATGGCTGACCTAATCGAAGATGAGCCAATCATTTTCGATGTTGGTGAACTTTCCAAGCAAAGAGATGCGTGGGTTCTCGTAACACAAGTTAGAGATGGCAACAAGCTATCCGCATACGGCTTTTGCACTCTCGAACGGGTGGGAGGTGACCCGACTGTGTTAATTGGTCTTGCAGCCGTTCGTCGGAGTAGTCGCAGAGATAGCGCCCTGAAAGCAATGATTACCGATCAAATGCGTCGTGCCGTTCTTGCTTTCCCTGATGAGGATGTCCTAGTTGCATCGCAAATGTCTGATCCGGCTGCTTTTGATGCTTATAAGCCACTTAGCCGAGTGGTTCCTCGACCGGGTTACGAAGCAAATGGGGAGGACCGTGCATGGGGCAGACGGCTCGCAAAGCGTTTTGATGTTCGAGGGGAATATAAAGCGAAAGAGTTTCGTGTCTACGGCGAAGGGTCACCGTCGCTAGTTCTAAGCCATAACTCCGCCAAACCTGAAAGCATTAAGCCCGAGGTGGTAGCACTTTTTGATGGGCATGATGCGTCCAAGGGTGATGCCCTGGTGACCTTCGGCTGGGCCACTCGCGAAAAGCTCGCCAAGCTGCTCTAGTCCTGCGTTTCAGCTTGTGGAATTTTCTGAACTGATTCACAAGCGGAAAATGACACGCGCTTTTCTGCGCGATTCAATACCTGATGCTGTATTGGGTCGGGTTCTTGATCAAGCGCGTCGTGTGCCGACGGCTGGTAATAGTCAGGGGTTTGACTTCGTTGTTTTAGAGGGAGATCAAACTTCGAGCTATTGGGATGTGACGTTGCCCAAAGATCGAAGAGCGACGTTCCGATGGCCCAATCTTTTGGATGCTCCAGTCATCATTACTGTATGGGCTAATCCTGGCGCCTATCTAGAGCGCTATAGCCGGAGCGATAAGCGCGCGACCGGGCTAGGGCAGGGCATTGACATGTGGGGTACCCCGTATTGGCTTGTTGATAGCAGCTTTGCTGCGATGGTCTTGCAGCTAGCAGCGATCAACGAAGGTCTTGGTGTCCTCTTTTTTGGAATGTTTGAAAAGGCCTCGAAAGTTGCAGAAGAGCTTGGGGTCCCTGCTGGGCATCTACCGGTCGGCACCGTTGCCCTTGGATGGCCAGACCCATCTGGTGAACGGCCTGGGCGGTCAGCAGCTGAGGCGCGCAGACCAACAGAAGGTGGCCTTGATGCGGTGGTTCATCGAGGTCGTTGGTGATGAGAGAAGGCGTTTCTAATGGGTGAAGCTAAATTTTCAGAGTCTCAAGATGGTGGCCATAGCGCGATAGGAGAGTTACTTCACCGATATCTGACGGGGCTTATCCTCGCGTTGGTCGTTGAAGTGGGGGCTGATCGAAGCGCCAAAATAGTTAAGAGTCTGTTCCGGCGTCAGCAAGAAGAGCGATTCTTGCCAGGCCTCCAGAAGTTGGGGTTGGTTGGCGAACCCGATGCTGTTGCGTGCGCGAAATATCATTACCTGTCGAATCATCTGGGGGGAGTCTCGGTCGTTTATGTGGCTGAATCTGATGACAAAGCTTGGGTCAAGTATCTCCCCCCACGCTGGATTTTTGACGGTGCCGCGATTGCTGGAATACCAACAGAAGTATCAAGAGCGATGCTGTGGGGTTGGCATGCCAATAATGGGGTGCTCCTAGGTAACCCTTGTTTGGGGTTTGTCTGTACTGGTCAGACAGTCGATGCCATGCCTGGGCTAGAGGGCTACTACGTTCAGGAGTCAGAACCGCTCTCGCCGGAAAAGCGGCTGAGATTTCGTTTTGGGGAAAGCTGCCCTCCGGTTGATGTTGAGAATCTTCCGACGTTGGATAGTGATGATTGGCCTACGGAGAGAAGAGCCAAGGCCGCCCGAAACTACAGCATGGACTACATCCGCAATCTTGTTCCTGTCATCTCTGAAGAGCTCGGCCCACTTGCTGCGCAAGGTATTCTTCGGCGCACAGGCCGCAAAATAGGAATGCAATACTCGTCCGTGGTGAGGAGGAAACTAGGAACTGATAGCCCTGCCGAAGTGTTGGTAGGACTTCTCGAAGCTCAGGGTGATGTAGTGACGCTGGATGGAAATCAAGTGACGCAGCGAACCTGGCGACTCATGAGAGGCCTAGAGGCCGAAAGCACTCCCGAATGGATGGATGGGATATCGGGACTATGGGAAGGGGTCTTGCTGGTTCTCGACCCTGACATACGGCTCGAGTTGTCAGAACGTCTCGATAGCGGAGACGAGAGGTTTCTGTGGCGGCTCACTAAATGGGGTCGCCCCAATAGCTATTAAGAGCGAAACTCCTCGACTGCCGAGGCGAGTTCATCGATGTAACGCAGGGTGTCATCAGCAGAAGGCAAGTCGAAGTTCACAGGAGTAAAAACAAATTGTGTGACACCAGCTTCGGCGTATTGCTCAAGTCGTTCTTGCCTTGGTCGTCCCCAAATGTAGAGAGATATAGGGATTGAGGAGCCGTCGCGCCCTGCTTCATCAGCGAGATTGCGAAACCGTTGGATACCTCCCAAGACATCAGGTTTCCCATCTGTGTTCATTACTCCAACATCGATGGGAGCCCACTCATCCGCATACTCAGCGGCATGCTGGATTCCTAACGGTCCGGCATTTCCTAGAGCTATCGGTACGGTGCCTTTGACTGGTTTCGGGAAAACCCATGAGGTGGAGAAGCTGTCCCAAGTACCCGAAAAAGTAGCTTCTTCGTCACGCCAGGCAGTACGAAGGGCCTCAACTCGTTCGCGCATCGCTGAATATCGCTTTTTGAAGGGTAGATCCGGTCGATGATTTTCTAGTTCTTCCTCGTTCCAGCCGACACCTATTCCCATGACGACTCGCCCCTCGGCTAGAACATCGGCCGTGGCGACTGCGCAGGCAAGATCTAAAAGGTCGTGTTCAAGAAGTAGGCAGATTCCAGTCCCCAGCGTGAGCGTGGTTGTTTCTGCTGCAGCCGCGGCTATCGAGACCCAAGGGTCCATCATGTGGAAGTAGCTACCAGGTAGGGGTCCGCCGTTTGGGTAGGGGCTGCGGCGGTCGACTGGGATGTGACTATGTTCTGGGAACCAGACCGAGTCGAATCCTCGAGCTTCGAGCTCCCTCGCTAAGTCGCCAGGGAGGATGCCTTCTGCGTGATTGCCTGTGAGATAACCGAACTTCATGTGTGAATTCTAGAACGAACAAGGTGTTTGAGTCTGTGTCCTCCTAGGGTTCGTTTGCTAGAAGTAGATACGGAGTCAGTTGGCTCGCAAGTAAAGAGGAGTTTGAGTGGGTGTTTGGTTAGCTGGGGCAAGGCCGAGAACTTGGCCGGCTGCGATTGTGCCGGTCATAGTAGGAACTGCCGCGGCTCAGACACAACCGAATGTGGTTCGTGCCATATTTGCACTTGTGGTCGCGATCGGCCTCCAAATCGGCGTCAATTACGCCAATGATTACAGTGATGGGATCAGAGGAACCGATGATGAGCGGGTAGGGCCGATGCGGCTCGTCGCTTCTGGAAACGCCAGTCCGGAAAGTGTGAGAAACGCGGCGTTTGTCGCATTTGGCATATCCGCTTTGTCAGGTTTGTACTTAGCTTCTGCGACCACTTGGTGGCTTGTATTGGTAGGTGGCTTGGCAATTCTGGCTGCATGGTGTTACACGGGCGGACCGCTGCCCTACGGCTACAGCGGTTTAGGGGAGTTGTTCGTCTTCATCTTCTTTGGTGTCGTTGCTACTGCGGGAAGCACATTCGTCCAAGATGAGCAGATAACTACGCTTGCCGTCGGGGCGGCCGTGCCGGTGGGATTGCTAGCGGTTGCTTTGCTGATTACCAATAATTTGCGAGATATCCCGGGTGACAGCGCCACGGGTAAACGCACTTTGGCGGTTCGGATGGGAGATAAGCCGACGAGAGCGTTGTATGTAGTTGTGATGCTGTTGGCGATTTTCTGTCTTCCTTACCTGAGCCTTTTGCGCCCAGCGGCGCTTTTAGCTCTGTTGGCTACACCGTTTGCGATTCAACCAATTCGGCTGGTGGTCAAAGGTGCTGCCGGAAAGGAACTTATTCCTGTATTGAGTGCAACCGGAAAGTTTCAAATGGTTTACGGGCTGCTTTTGTGTTGCGGTCTTGGAATAGGGATTTGACTCACCGGTCTAGGGTTCCGAGAAATAATTGAGTGATGCCCCCGCTGAAGAGGGTTCTATTTGCATCAGAAAAACCGGCTGCTTTGAGTTCAGATAAAAGATCTTCTGGTGGGGGCAGGTACTCGACCGACTTGGGCAGATATTTGTAGGCGTTTCGATCAGAGATCAAGCCACCGATCCTTGGAACGACCTTTCCAAAGTAGACCCGATGCCCAATTCTGAGTAATGGGTTAGAAGGCTGAGCGACGTCCAAAAGAGCGATCCGGCCCCCCGGTTTAAGAACTCGTGAGAGTTCCTCGAAGAACGGGGTGAGCTCGGTCAAGTTACGCAAAGCAAAGCCGCATGTCGCGCCGTCTACGGATCCTGCGAGGACAGGGAGTCGAAGCGCATCAGCTCTTACCAGAGGAGCATCTGTGCCAGCAGCTTCGAGCATGCCAGCGCTGAAGTCTAAGCCGACGGGGTCAAGGCCGAAGCGCAGAAGGTCGTTACAGAAATCACCGGTCCCACAAGCTAGGTCCAAGACTTTCGCATCTTGGGGGAGCTTTAAGGCCCGAACGGCGCGCCGTCGCCACCCGACGTCCATGCGAAAGGTCATGAGCCGATTGACGAAATCGTATCGAGGGGCGATCTGATCGAACATCTGCTCGACAGCGACCGCTTTCTCTTCTCCTTGGGGTAGTTCCTCGTTAGGGGGCACGGGTTCTGAATCGAGTTATGGGAGCGTTCAGCTATAGACGCGGTAGATGCATTCAGCGATACAGGCCGGTTTGTCGGATCCTTCGATTTCGAATAGGAGCTCAGCGGTGTACTGGGCCCCGCCATCAAATCGTGAAACATCCTTGAGAGTTGCTCCCATTCGCACATTAGAGCCAACGGGGACAGGGGCTGTGAAGCGAATTTTGTTGGCGCCGTAGTTCACTCCCATTTGCACGTCACCGCCAATTACAAAAGCCTCAGACATGCACATTGGCGCTAACGACAACGTTAAGTATCCGTGTGCGATTGTGGTTCCAAATGGCCCGGCCTTAGCCTTTTCCTCGTCAAGGTGAATCCACTGGAAATCACCCGTTGCTTCGGCGAATTTTTGCACCTGCTCGGGAGTGATGGTGTGCCAATCGCTGTAGCCGATGTGTTGCCCCACTCGGCTTTCAAGGTCGTCAATTCCGTCAATTTGCGTAGTCATAGTTGGCAGTTTAGGGCGATTGGCTAGCTGAACCAGATCCTCCTGTATTCCTTGCTTTGAGGATGGAGTAATAGAACTACGAGCACTATGTCAAACATCAGCCTCAGCAGGAAACCAAGGAGCTCTACGTCATATCGGATACCCACCCAAAGGGTGGCAACAACCGAATAGATAGCTGCAGATAGAGCGAAACGGAAACCAAGTTTCTTTTCGTTGGCGATCCCGAGACCGCCGCCGATCAGTGCGACGAGAAGTAGTAGGGGGAACACGCGGGACGCAAATGAACCCAGTAGGTCGTAGGGGAGCCAGCGGTAATAGACACTGCCGAATAAGACAATGCTTGCGCCTCGGAAATAGGCGAGCATTACAGCGCTGTAAAGCGTTTGAGGTTGTGTGGGATTAAGCCAACGCAAGTTGTTCACCTTGCCAGTGTGTCAGAGGTAGACCCAAATCCCTCAGCGTTTGGGTCGCTTTGAAAACGCAACTGCTTGTTCGGCACGTAACTGCCCACAAGCAGCATCGATATCAGTTCCGCGGTTTGATCGAATTGTCGTATTGACACCGAACGAATCGAGAAGGTCGCGGAAATGAACGATTGCTTCTGGGCCCGAAGGGGAGGTGGCGTACCCAGGAGTTGGATTTAGTGGTATGAGATTTACGTGGGCGTTGAGCGGCCGCGCGAACGCTGCGAGTTCACGCGCTGCTTCGTCGGTGTCGTTTACCTCTGACATCATCGCCCATTCGAAACTGATTCGTCTGTTTCTCGCCCGTTTGTAGTTTTGCAGGCACTCGGCGAGCTTTCGGAGGGGGTATGTCCGGTTGATTGGGGCCAAATGATTGCGTGTTTTGTCGTTAGCGGAATGCAGTGACACAGCGAGGCTTACGGGAAGCTTTTGTTGCGCTAAGCGCTCGATCCCGGGAATTATGCCAACTGTAGAGACGGTGATTTTTCTAGCTCCGATACCTATGTCTGTGTTAATTCGTTCGATGGCGGACCATACATTGTCGAAGTTGGCTAACGGCTCGCCCATCCCCATAAACACAACGTTGCTGACGCGTTTGTCAACGGAATGTTGAGACGCTCGAATTACTTGTTCAACGATCTCGCCGGTTGTTAGATGTCGATCGAATCCAACTTGTCCGGTGGCGCAGAAGCTACATGCCATTGCGCAGCCGGCTTGAGAAGAAACGCACACAGTCGAACGATCGCGATAGTGCATCAGAACTGATTCGATGAGGTGACCATCGCTGAGCTGCCAGAGATTCTTTATTGTGGTCCCGTTGTCGGCATTGACTTCTCTAAGCGGCGTGAGGGCTGCAGGAAGAAGAGATTCGATGGCGGAGCGCAGTTTCTTGGGGATATTGGTCAGATCAGCAGGATCTCGATGTTGGCTGTGGAGACCCTCCCACACTTGGTCCACCCTGTAATTGGGCTCGCCTTCAAGTAGGTCAGCTAGCTCGGTTCGAGACAAGTCATAACGAGTGATCACCACCCTTACAGGGTAGGGCGGGTAGCTTCGATTGCGTGGCAGCGCACCGCTATGACGACCATCACCGAGACGTCCAAGGTGGGGGCGTTCGGGCGGCAGTTTTCGGAGCCTCCGACGGACTCGTCTCTAATGTTCTGCTGATAGTTGGTTTAGCCGGTGCGGATGTTTCCTCCGGAGTGGTCCGAACAGCGGGAGTCGCTGGCCTACTAGCTGGCGCCATTTCCATGGCCGCCGGCGAATATGTATCCGTTCGAGCACAAAATGATCTTGTCGTCCGAGAACTAGAGAAAGAAAGACAGGCGCTGGCAGACGATCCCGAGGAAGAAACCGAGGAATTGGCTCAGCTTTATGTGGAAAGAGGCATGACTATCGATCAAGCCAGGGAGATGGCTCAGTTGGTGATGCAGAATCCTGAAACGGCGCTTGAGGTTCACGCAAGAGAAGAACTTGGAATCGCTCCGGACGAGTTGGCCTCACCTTATGTTGCGGCTGGATGGTCATTTTCGGCTTTCGCCATTGGAGCCTTGGTGCCACTAATCCCTTGGTTCTTCTCTTCCGCGGGCTTTGTGATTTGGTTATCAGTAGCTGCGGGTGTTGCGGGCGCAGCAGCCATTGGCTCAACGTTGGCCTTGGCAACGGGCCATTCGGTGTGGCGTGGCGTTAGAAGACACGTCGGAATAGCAATCGCAGCTGCGACCTGTATTCACTTTGTGGGTCTCGCCCTTGGAGCCGTGGTGCAGCTTTAGCTCGTTTTGCTATGTCTTTGGTACAACCGTCGGACGGTTGCGACTTCAAGGCCGATGTCACGGTAGAGGTGAACCGCCGGAGTGTTGTCAGCGTCAACGTACAACATGGCTCTCGTGATTCCCTGTGCTTCGAGATGCTGATAGCCAGCTAAAGTTAAGGCTCGCCCGAGTCCTAGACCGTGAAAATCGGGGTCGACGGCAATGACGAAAACTTCCCCAATCGGGGGCTGTTCCGAGTCATGAATTTTGGTCCAGCAAAATGCCGCAATTCGACCCTCGCGCTCGTGAATTAAGAAGCCCTCGGCGTCAAACCACGGTTCTGCTTGGTGCTCTGCTAATAGGCCGGGCGTCCAGCCGCTCTGCTCTCGGTGCCATGAGAACGCTCGGTTGTTTACTTGACACCACTCCTCTTCGTCCTGCGCTGGCTCAAAGGGCCGCGTGTCAATATCAGTCCTTTGCTCGAGAGGAATTGAGCGCTCCATCCGAAAGAGGTCCCGTTGAGGTTCCATCCCCAGCCTTGCCAAGGTTTCATCGGTATCTTCCGCGGGGTTATCCAACCAAAGAGATACACCTTCAGTGGTTTGAGCTAGTACATCCCGCAAAGCCATTGACAATGCGTCAGCGGTCCAGTCGCTGGCGTCTAGCTCTATGAGTTCACCCTCTCTGTCTTGGCTAATTCGTATAGTGGGTTCTTCTGCGTCGGGAGCATTCACAGCCTTGAAGCTATCGCTAGATGCCTGTTGATGAGGTAAACAAAGAACATGGGGAAGCCGCGATCA
>CEUS01061717.1_pt1 | contig 11686 bp, 10 predicted proteins | sample 427031 | NCBI WGS metagenome assembly CEUS01 (sample SAMEA2622837, study PRJEB7988) | marine metagenome | biome: marine biome (ENVO:00000447); feature: marine epipelagic mixed layer (ENVO:xxxxxxxxx); material: "saline water (ENVO:00002010), including plankton (ENVO:xxxxxxxx)" | depth 140 m | reverse complement strand
CAGCTACAGAGCCATTATCTGAAGCTGCAATAGCAGGGCGATCAGAGATTAGTCCAGTAATTAGAGCGTTATTGTTTGATTTAATAGGGGAATCGAATGATAATCCGCCATCAGTAGAGTGTAGAACGAATAAATCGTACTCTTCTTTTAATGCTGCATAAATTTCATTACTTTTTCCAGCAGTAATATCAAAAGAAGTGGCTGTCTCAGATAAAGTTATGACATGTTCAAAATTATTTTCAATAAGTGATTTATCTATATCAGCGCTAAGTGCTTTATCTATATCAGTGCTACTTTTTGTAGATGAAGAATCTGTTGCAGGGTTTGTAGTATTTGTTTTCGTTTCAGTATTGTTGCAAGCAATTGTTAATAAAATAGAGCATAATACAGCGAAAATGATTACACTTCTTATTATTTGTTTTGTTGTGAAAATATATTTATAGTAGCCAAACATTTTGTTTAAAATCATTATTTAGAGACTAAAACAGTTTACGTAATAGTAGCCTAGATATCAAGAATTTATAGTTGAAGTATTTTTAAATATCTTTAAATTACTATAGAGAGGATTCTTTGTACAAATAATTCTGGGGTATTTCAATGGATTCGTCCATGATTATTCTTTTGAATGATTCTGCATAAGTAAAAGATGTTTCTGAAGCAACATCTTGACGCCAACGCTTCATTCTTGTAAATGCATCTTTTTTGGTAACAGATTGGATTTGTGATCTATGTTGTGAGAGAGCCTCGAATGATATATCAATATAGGGGGTGACATCTATCCATAAGTTTGGATCTGGAGCTCCTATTACCCACGCTTCTGATACATTATGAGGAAGTAATCCTTTTTTTAGCATATCTGGATATGTTAATCTATCGCGAGCAGTAGGAAATACAGCTGATAAAGTTGCTTCTCCAGCAGCGATATGATCAGGATGACCACCAATTCCATGATGAGTAGATAAATTGCGAGAAGGGTATGTAGTTATAACAATATTTGGTTGGTAACGTCTGATTTCTTGAGCAATATCATGTCTTAAACTTAGTGACGGTTCTAGATAACTATCAGGATAATTAAGGAATACAACATCTTTCAACCCTAAGACTTTTGCTGCATCTAATTGCTCTTTTTTCCTTAATTTAATTAATTTGGCGGAAGTCATTTCAGGATCGCTGCTTCCTTTGCTCCCATCTGTACATATGACATAGGTAACCTCAATACCTTTTTTTGTTAGCATAGCTACAGTACCTGAGCAACCATATTCAGCATCATCTGCATGTGCAACAACGATCATAGCATTTTTGGGTTGATTTTTATCCAATTTTACCTTCATTAATTGTATATAGCTTTAAGATCATAAGGATTATTAATTCTATAATTGGTGAAAGATAGCAACCATTAAATAGGAATATATTTTAGTCTAGCATTCAGAAAATAGTTGAGTCAAACAAATAACGATAGATTATTACTTGTTTTTAAAAGTAGTTAAAATAGATTAAATAACACAACTTCTTATTAATAACTTGATCAAGCCATTAAGAGCATAATCTCTCCAAGTATTTTTAAAGTTGTTACATAATTTTATCTTTACGTTGATTTGTGTACATAGTATAGAGTTTATAGTATAAATTATATGATTAAAAATAATATTAACAAATAGTTGTTAGTAACTAATTATGCAATTGAAACAAAAAATAGCTTTGGCAACAGGAGGTAGGTGGTATGAGACTAATTCTTATTGGGTGTGAGTATTCGGGTGGAACTACTATGGCCCTTGCGATAGGTGACTGGATACTCAAGGAGTTTTCAGCCAGTGGTGTCCGCATCCACGATCATTGGGTATACCCTGATATATCCGATCAGGATCCAACCAAATGTTTTATTTTAGGTCCGGGAGCAGTTATACCAGAGGAGGGGCGGTATGCTCACCTCGGTAGTGACTACGGAAGCGAAAAACTGACAGAGGAGCGGGCGGCGGATGTACGAGCTCTAAAACCGTGGATTTTGGAGCAGGCGCAACGCATCATGGTATGGCGTCACATGCACCCCAGCAATATTACACGGGATGTCTTTAAAGGGGAAGTTCTTCGGGACAGTATCGAAGTCGGCCTGCACTATCCTGAGGCCGTCTATGCGCCAATGTATTACGGGTATGGTGAGTCTGGGTCTTTCTCAGACCGTCGGCAACGAGTGCGAGAATGGGATAGAGCACTCCTTGAAGTAGCTCCGGAGTATGTACTGGTATTGCTGAGGTCTTCATCTCAAGCGATTCGTGAGCGAATGCTCTCCAATCCAAGGCCCGGCCACATACCCAGAGAAAATGACGTCGAGAAGGTAATAGGTCTGTTTGAGGAACAGTACGATGAATCAGAACTGAACCAAAAGTTGGTGATCCAAACTAGTGGGGTCAGTGTTGAGGAATCTGTAGCTGAATTCGTAAGGAAGGTTGAGCCATTTCTGACTGACGAGGACCGAAGGAGAAGAGGATAAACCCTTTGGGGATATTAGTCTAGTATTCAGAAAATAGAGGAGTCAAACAATGTATAGAGTAATTAAGTATGTGCTTCAAAACATTTTGTTAGTTCATCATTTTCGAAGATAGGCATATCTTCAATACCAGAAGTAGAGACCCATTTATATTCATTTGGGTTTGCAGTTAAGTGACCAATTTCATACGATTCAATATTGTGACTTTTAAAATTTTTTATTAATTCACAACTGTTTTTTTGAGGAGTTGTTATTATTAAACAACCAGAAGATAGTAGACCCATTGGATTTATATTTAATGCTTTACAAATCTGTTTTGATTCTGGTGCGATTTGTATTTTTTTAGTATCTATCATTATCCCTGTATTAGAGGCAATTGCAAGCTCAATTAATGCTGTTACTATTCCTCCTTCTGTGGGATCATGCATTGCATGAACATATTTGAAATTTCTGGCAACATTAGCTTCTTTAAGTATGCTAATACCAGGATGTAAGATAAAATCTTCTGCTTTTTGAATGATATCGTTCTTAATTCCTAAAGATTTTAGTTTGTTGGGAAACTCACGAGCTATAATCGAAGTTCCTTCCAGTGCTATTTTTTTTGTTAGTATTATTGCATCTTTAGGCTTAGCATCTTTAGTTTTAATAACATGGTTTTTTGAAACTTCTCCAATTAATGTTCCAATTGCAATAGGAGAGATTATATTTGGTGTAACTTCTGTATGACCTCCTACCAATGTAATGCCTAGATTAGAAGACGTATCAATTATTTGTGAGAAAATATCATCTATAGTTTTTTTATTAATTTTTTGCGGAAGTAATAAAGTTATTAGTAGCCATTTGGGATCACCACCCATTACTGCAATATCATTTGCATTAATATTTACCACATACCATCCAATTTTGTCGGTAGTAAATGTAATTGGATCAGTGGTTACTACCAGGTATTTTGATTGACTAGTATTTAATACGCTAGCATCCTCTCCAATTTGTGGTCCTAATAAAACAGATGGATCTGTAGGGTTGATTTGATCTAGAAGTTGTTTTAATAATTTTGGAGGGAGTTTCCCTGGTTTCAGCATAATTAAATCCAACATTTCAAATTAGATTGTTCAGTAATATAATACTTTAGTATGAATGATACTATATTTTTTGATTTTTATGGAACTTTAGCAGGATTCCAAAAATCTAGATATGAACTTCAGGTTAATGCTTGTGCAGATTTCAATATTTGCGTATCTGAGAAAGGTATTGAAGAAGGTTATATTTTAGCTGATCTTTTTTTGAGTACAGAAAATAGTAAGAAACCAATTTCGGCACGGACTGATGAGGAAAAGGATCGATTTTTTTCTGAATATGAGCAGTTAATTTTATCGAGTAATGGTGTTGAAGTTTCTCTTGATATAGCTGGACAAATTTTTGAGCGTGTAAGAATCGAACCTCAGGATGCTACTTTGTACAATGATGTAATTCCAACCTTAATTAAACTACAATCATTAGACTTTAAATTAGGCATTATTACAAATTTAGAAGTGGATTTGTTACCAACAATTCAGAAAATGAATATAGATAAATACTTAACAACTATAGTTACTTCTAGAGAAGCAGGAGTAATGAAACCAAATCCTCGGATTTTTAGTTTAGCATTAGAACGTATGGAAACAAAAGCATCTAATTCATATTATGTTGGAGATAATCCTGAAAGCGATATACAAGGTGCTTTGAATGTAGGAATGAGTCCAGTTTTGATAGATCGGTACAATTATCATATGGATTTTGTTCTTGCTCCAAGAATTTCGGACTTAACCTCTTTGTTAAGTTTAGTTATTAGATGATTGAGTATTAAGTTTTTGAATTATTTCTTGGAGCACTTGCATCCATTGATTTTCATTGTATTGATTAATATCTAAAATAATCTGATTGGATTTGAATAAAATGGGTAAATTAGATTTTTGTAAGTAATTTTCAATTTTTTTAATAACAGGCTTATAGATACGGATGGTTATTGTGTTATTCTTTTGAATTATTGATTTAATTTCTGCTTTAGCAGCTTCAATTTGAAGCATAGATATGTAAATCATATTTTCTAGAGGAATTGGTAATTTCCCAAAGCGATCTTTTAATTCTAGTTTCAAATTCTTAATACTTTGATTGTTGTTAATATTAGCTATCTTTTGATAGATTTCTATTCTGATAGAAATATCCTGAATATAATCTTCTGGTATATATGACGATAAATTTAGCTTAATAGTAGATTTGAGAGGCATTACATTAATCGATTGAGACTTCTCCCTTTCTTTTGTACGTGAAACTGTTTGATACAGTAACTCAGTGTATAGATTTAGGCCTATAGAATGAATATATCCACTTTGTTCCAGGCCTAGTATGTTGCCTGTACCTCTAATTTCGAGATCCCTTAGAGCTATTTCAAAACCTGAGCCAATGGTAGTGGTATTAACTATAGTGTTAATTCTTTTTGATGCAATACTTGAAATAGAGGGATTGTCTTTAGTTACTAAGTAACAATATCCTGTTCTTTGAGATCTTCCAACTCTTCCTCTAAGTTGATAAAGCTGTGATAATCCGAACGTTTCTGCATTATTGATTACGAGGGTATTTGCATTAGGGATATCAAGTCCAGATTCAATTATGGTGGTACATATTAATATATCAATCAATTTCTTAGAAAAAGCGTTCATAGTTTTTGCGAGATTATCTTTATCCATTTGTCCATGAGCTATACCTATCTTAGCGTCGGGGATTAATCTTTGAATTTGTTGAAATATGACAGGTATTTTAGGTATTTGGTTATGTAGTATAAAGATTTGTCCTTGACGATCTAGTTCTCGATAAATTGCTTCCTTTAAGAAGTTGTTTGAACCATTCTTTTCAGATTTTACCAAGTAAGTTTTTATAGGTTTAAGGTGTTCAGGAGGAGTTCTAAGTTTACTAATATCTCGAATTCCACTTAATGCAAGATGCAATGTCCTTGGTATTGGAGTTGCTGTTAAAGTTAAAACATGCACATTATTTTTCAGTTGTTTGAGTTTTTCTTTATGAGTCACACCAAATCGTTGTTCTTCATCAATAATCACTAATCCCAAATTATTAAATACGACATCTTTTTGAACTAGTCTGTGCGTTCCTATACAAATATCTAATTGACCTGATTTTATTTTAGTAAGGATATTTTGTTGAGCTTTTGTTGATTTTAACCGACTAAGGGATTCTATAGTTATGGGATAAGGAGCTAATCTTTCTAAAAAAGTAGTATAGTGTTGCTCAGCAAGAATTGTAGTTGGAACTAAAATTGCAACTTGTTTATTGTCCATTACAGCTTTAAATGCTGCTCGTATGGCTATTTCAGTTTTGCCAAATCCAACATCTCCACAAATTAATCGATCCATAGGTGTAGTTTGTTCCATATCTTTTTTAACATCTTCTGTTGCCAATAGTTGGTCAGAAGTTTCTGTATATGGAAAAGAATCTTCTAGTTCTGATTGCCAGGGGGAATCTGATCCTATTGGATCAGTAGTGTTAAGGTTTCTATCTGCATATAATTGCAGTAGATCTGATGCTATCGATTCCATAGACTCTCGGACTTTCTGTTGAGATTTTTCCCATTGTTGACCACCAAGTAGTGATAAAGGTGGGCTGTGATCACTCATCCCAACATAAGCTGTTATTCGATTTATATACTCTAAGGGTACATAGAGTTTGTCATTATTAGCATATTCTAGAATTACATGTTCTGCAGGATTATTTGTACTAGGGGGTGTGCCTAATCCAATAAATTTTGCAATTCCATGATCGTTGTGTACAACATAATCACCTTCTAAAAATTTAGTTAATGAGCGAGTTCCTTCTTCTGTTTTAATGTTCGAAGAGGTAGAAGGAGATTTTTGTTGTAAATATGATCTGCCGAAGATTTCTTTATCTGTGAGTAATATTATGTCATTAGCCGAATGTTTAATAATTAATCCAGAAGGACAAGATGTATTTGAGTTTTCTAGTATAGTTACAAATTGTCCATTTATAATTAATTTTGAACTATCATTTTCTTCTTGAGATATTGATAAATTTTCTTGTAGAATACTTTTAATTCGATTTGGAGAAGTAGTATGGATAAAAATTTGTTTTTCTTCTTTGGATTGTATATCTACATAATCAACAAATTCATTAATATTGCTAGAAAAAACAGGTGATTGTAATACAGGGATTGATAATTCATCTATAGATGTAGTAGTAGTAGAGATATTTATAAATTTGTTATATTTGTAGAGTTCTTTCTGAATTGTATTCCAAGAAAAAATTGTGTCAGGATAGTATGCAGGTTTTGATTCTTCGAACCGGTCTTTTGTTTTTTCACCGATAGATATTTGTTCAGATGGATTAATAGAAATGATCAAAGAAGATTTGGGTAAATAATCAAGAATTGATGCAGATAAAAATGAATTAATGTGATCTTCAATTTTTGTTTGATTGGATTTTGAGAAATCTTCTGGGTTGTTAATAACAGAGGAGTCAAAATTTGGTAATATTTCTCGAGCAGGTGGAATGATGATTGATTGTAAATGTTCAATTGATATTTGAGTCGATGGATCAAAACTTCGGATACTTTCGATTTGATTGCCAAGTAGTTCAATACGAATAGGTGTCTTTGTAGATGTGGGGAAAATATCGATAATTCCACCTCTGGTACAAAAAGAACCTAATGATTCAACTATATTTGTTCGTTCATACCCACTGTTTTGCCATGATTCAGTCATAGCTTTCATTGAAATTTCTTGGTTTAATTTTAGTGTTACAGTATTTGCTTTGTATATTTTAGGATCAATGATTTTTCTTAGTAGTGTGGGTAGGGACAGTACTATTGTTACTGGAAAATTTTGGTTTGTATCAATTGTTGACAAGTGTGATAAATATTGTTGAGTTAACCTCGATCTTGGATCTGGTATTTCATATGGAACTGTTTCAGGTTCTGGTAAAAATAAAATAGGATAATCTGTGTTATTCCAATGATTTAATTCAGATTCAATCCATTCAGCTGTAGTAATATCAGGAACAATAACTAATTTTGTGTAATTTAAGTTAGATATTATTAAATTAATAAAAGGAATAAATCCTTCAGGTAAGATTTGAGCAGAAATATCAAAACTTTTTTTATTTAATTGTTTTATCAGTTTTTGATATTCTGGCATTGTAGCTAAAATATCAGTAATTTGGGACAAATTATTCGATTTCATCTGTTATTTTAACTATTAATAGCTAGCTAAGAATCTCTTAGTTTCAATAAGATTTTGGGGTAGCAGAATTATTAGGTTGCCAATAACGTTGCAGTTCTTTTATTGTATTTTTAGCTCCATCTATCATCCACATTTGATCATTACCTGCAGTGACAAATAAACAACCTTTTTCTATCCATTGATCTGTAGAAAAATTAGGAGGACCACATGAAATTCCTGGAATTTTATTTGTTTCTTTGCATACATTAATGATGTGTTCAATAGCATCAAAATGTTCTGGTGAATTAAAGGGTATCCCTAAAGATTCAGCTAAGTCAAAAGGACCTATCCAACATCCATCAATCCCTTTTGTAGACATAATTTCCTTAGCATTATTTAAGCCTAAGGCAGTTTCGATTTGAATTGATAAAAAGATTTCATCATTAGCTTCCTCAAAATAATTTTCACCGTGAAAAGATGTCGCAAAATTTCCTCCTGACCTTTTCCCTTCTGGAGGATACCGGGTAGCATCTACAGCAGCCTGTGCTTGTTCACTAGTTTCAACCATTGGAATTATTAAGCCCAATGCTCCCATATCAAGCATTCTACCAATGGTACTGTATTCATTAGTTCGGACTCTTGTCATTGGTGTTACTCCGTATAGTGCAGAGTTTCTAAATGCCTGCATTGTAGTCAGTTCATTCCAGCTGCCATGTTGGTTGTCTACAGAAATAAAATCAAATCCCATATCAGCAACATTTTCGGTAGAAAGTAATGACCCTAGGTTTACCTCTCCTCCAATCGCAAGTTCACCGCGTAACATTTTAGCCTTAGCGTTATTTTTTTTCATGATGTATTTTCCTCATAGTAATAATATTTTTTAATATATATATCAGGAATTAAAAATCAAACAATAATATTTTAATCTTTAGGTAAAGATGATAATAACTTATTCAGTAGTATCTTGGTTCTCTGATGAATCTTCTGATTCTGTTATACCTTCTTCATCGGTTTCCATACCTTCTTCACCTTCAAGTTCATCATCAACTTCCTCTTCAGCTTCCTCTTCTATTCTTGGAGGTACAATTCGAACAATCGTAGAAGAAGGTTCATCTAAAAATTCACAATTATATTTTTCGGCAATATCCTTGACAGAAATTGAATTACCGATTTCTTCTAAAGAAGAAATATCAATCACTATAGATGAGGGTACTTCTAATGGGAGAGTTTTAATTGATAAATAATTCATTGGTTGCAGAAGAATTCCGCCTAAGTTTTTCACACCAGGAGCTTCTCCGGTTATTGATGTATAAATTGATAATTTGATAGGTTTTTTTGTGTCAACTTTCTTAAATGATATATGGAGCACTTCTTCAGTAATTGGATGACGTTGGATTTCTTCAATAAAGCAAACTACATTGTCAGAGTCACCTTTTTTTTGAATTAGAATAGGTGTTGATTTTTGTACTTTCTTTAGTGTTTCAGTTAATACTGAAGATTCAATTTGAACAGATTCAGATTCAGAGTTTAACCCGAATATATTGGCTGGAATAAATCCACTTCTACGTAATTTCTTTACATTCTTTCCATCAATAATCCTTTTATCTAAAGTTAGATTATGTAAATCTTTAGTTTCCAATATAATCCTTTCTAATGAATTCAGTTTAATTTAATATATTACTGTTTAATAGCTATGATATTTAACCAATTACGAGGTATTGTTGTTGTATTTAGATCCTCAAAAGTTTGAGTCACTGCTGTTGTTAGACATTCACTTGCTTCTGAAAGTGGAACTCCGGGCATTACACCTGAGATAAAGTCTTTAAATGTACTAATATCTATCCATCCTTTTAAAGGAACAGGTATTTTATTAACTATTTGTGTTTTTATAGCAAAACCGTGTTTTTGAAGTAGCATTTCATAATCTGAAATTGTAAGCTGTTTCCTGGATTCTACTTTCTCTGATTTTTCTGGTTTTAATCCGTATTCTTTTCTTAAAGTTCTTAGTGATTTAATCATCCATTTACGTGCAAATAACTCAGTTTCTGGAGGATGAGCACCATTATAAAATGATGTATTTAAAGCTAGCTTACCTCCTACACGTAATAAATTATTAATTTCATTAAGTATTTCATCTTTATTAGATACGTAATGAATAGCATTACAAAAGAAAATCACATCAACTTGATCTTTTATTTTTCCAGAGATTTGTTCCACTTTACTTTCAACAAATTCTACAGCAGTCGATGATATATCTTTTAATTCTTCAGCAGCAATTTTGAGCATGTCTTGAGAATGATCCATTGCAATAATTACAGAATCCTTGGCATCTTTCAGTGTATTAGCAATTTGCCTGGTTACCATACCTGTTCCGCAAGCAAGATCTACTACACGTTTTTCATTAGAAAGATCAGCCAATTCGATTAGAGTTTTATTAACTGCAGAATAAAATTTATTATTTGCAAAATCAGAGAAAGCAAAATCATTTTGATTCATAATAATTTATTCTATCATAAATCCTATGTATTATTGAGATTTTTGAAAAAAAAATGTTAAATTAAATCGTTTTCTTTTAAAGCCTTTTCAAGGTGCATTTTCTCCTGGTCAGTTAGAGATTCAAGAGGTGCTGAGAGGGAACTATTTTCAATAATACCTTTGATTTCCAATGTTGCTTTGATAATTCCTAAATTTGCTTGAGTACGACCTTTTCCGACAGCAAATTTAGTAAAGCCAGAAAACACACTTATTTTTTTAATAGCAGAATTCAATGAACTCACGTCATTAGATATACTTGAATCCCATGCATTTACAATTATTTTGGGGATAGCATTACCAGTACCAGGAATAATTCCATCTGCACCCACCTTGCTTGCTGTATCAATTCGGTGGTGTGTCCCAAGGAATTTATTCAATTTAATATTATTTAAGTGACAAGATGTAATGATTTGAGAAAAATATTCCCCATCACCTGAACTGTCTTTTATTCCCTGTACAACGCCTTCCTTTGCTAATTGTATAACAGTTTCAACTGAGACAACTGTTTTGACAGTTTGAGGAATGTTATATATCCATAAAGGGATATTAGGACATACTGCATTAATTTTTCTATAATGTTCGAGTAATTCATTTTGAGGACTGTTAAAGTAATATGGAGGAGTTAATGCAATTCCTTGTATTTCAAGTAGTTTTACTTTTTCTGCAAGATTTATAGCTAAATTGGTACTTGTAGCAGAAATATTAAATATAATAGGTACTCGTTTTTTTGTTTCATCTATGGCAATTTCGAGAGATTTTAATCTTTCTGAATCTTCTATAGCAGAAAATTCACCAGAAGTTCCGGCAATCCAAAGGCCATGAACTCCTTCAGAAATAAGAAAACTAATTAGATTTCTTAGAGATTTTTCATCAATTTTTTCATCTAATGTGAATGGAGTAATGGTTGGGACGACTAGTCCGTTGTATTGTTGAAAATTCATTTTAAATATATCCTCCGCTTACAGCTGGTAAAAAATGTACTTCACTAGTTGGAGAAACTTTTTCTAATAATCCTATGGGGGTTATTATACCGTCTACAGCAACTGAGATATGAGACTTTACCTTATATCCTTCAATGAGTCGTTCTTTAAAACCAGGGTAGGTTGAATCTAAATTGTTAATTACTTCACGGACAGTAGTACCTTTTACATCAACAGTTATATTGCCGTCAGACATTTCTTGCATTAGTGTAGGGATAAAAACAGTTGCCATCTGAATTGTTTTATTTACCATTACTATTTCCCCAAACTTTTGCAAGATTAGGGGGGCTCATAGGTAATTGATTTGGGCGGAATCCTGTTGCACTATAAATTGCATGAGCTAGAGCAGCTGGAGGAGGTACGATATTGGCTTCTCCAACACCCCTCACTCCGAAAGGATGGCCAGGATTTGGGACTTCTACTATAACTGTATCAATTAAAGGAACATCCATAGCAATAGG
>CEUS01058532.1_pt1 | contig 11686 bp, 9 predicted proteins | sample 427031 | NCBI WGS metagenome assembly CEUS01 (sample SAMEA2622837, study PRJEB7988) | marine metagenome | biome: marine biome (ENVO:00000447); feature: marine epipelagic mixed layer (ENVO:xxxxxxxxx); material: "saline water (ENVO:00002010), including plankton (ENVO:xxxxxxxx)" | depth 140 m | reverse complement strand
CCGCTCCATACAAGAAAACGGCCTTTACCTGAAAAGTATCTGCAATGAAGCCTGCTGTAATTGGCGATATAGTCGCGGCTATAAATGTCATCGCATACGTCATTGACGATATGGTTGCCTGCATATCAGCTCCGCCCAAATCCGAGGCTGCAGCTAAAAACAGTGCCTGCATGGAATAGAGAAATGCCCCCATTCCCACTATCGCTAGCACCATCAAGGGTCCTGGCTCAACGAGGTACAGAGCTAACAGAAATCCAGAAAAGGCGACTAGGCAAGGAACGATCACTCGCTTTCTTCCTGCCCTATCTGAGAATGACCCCATCACAGGCTGAGCAACTATTCCAACTACTTGTGACAGAGCTAAGTAAATCGCCATTCTTCCCAGCGACAAGCCGAGATCTTCGCGAAGATACACTGGCAAGAAGATAACGACAGCGCTTTGCCCCATGCTACGCAATCCAGAGTATGCGAGAACTGAGACTAGTTCACGATTCCTGAAAAGGCCTCCTAGTGATCCAAAATACTCAGCGAATGATGCCGCGCCACCTGCGACCCTAGCTGACCTGCTCATCAGTATCCACACGACACCTGCTGTCACTAAGGCTGGTATCAAGCTCCATCGTAACGACCCGTCCCACAGTAGGTACGTCACCGCAACAGCGGTTATGAGTGGCCCCAAAGCCTCTCCTATGCTACCGCCCATCCCATGCAAGGAGATCATCAGGCCTCTGCGATCAGGAAATCTCCTGCTTAATGCCCCAAGGGCAGGCGGATGGTAAATTGAGGGACCCAACCCAACTACCAACATGGCAAGGAAGAGCCAGAGATAGTTGGGAGCCGTACCAACCAGGAAATAGGAAACGCCCATAAGACCTAAGGAAATTGCCAAGAGTAGGCTTGCCTGCCCACTGAATCGATCTCCTAAATATCCTGCGCCTAAAGTTGTAATTCCGCTTGTTGCCTGTCGTGCGGTCGCAAGCGCCCCAAAGGAGACGTTGCTTAATCCCAGTGCAATCTTCATTTCTGGGAATATAATCGTTTGAAACCCAGCTATGTAGATATGTTTAATCGCGTGCCCAAAAACAACGGCGGTCGTTAGCAATACCCCGCTGTCCCGTTCTTTTGCTGTGGTGTCGTCTGGCTCCATGGTCGGTATTTTCCGCCTATTAAAGTGTCGTGAGTATAGAAGCTAAATCATGAAAAAACAAACTTAAATTTCGAGTGATCTGACAGCCAAAAACGTGGCCAAGGCTGTTGCCACCAAAACTGACAAGTTAATCCCAGTGATAACCGCAACAATTATTCCCGTCGCTACTGTGGCTGTGCCAGCGACCCACTGCAACTTGCGCCCTCGCTTTCCCCCTGTCGACCAATGAACAGCCCTACCAACCAAGAACCCAAGTCCTACCATCACACTAACACTTATGTAATACCCCAAAGCACCGCCAATATACCAAAGGATCCATGAAATCAAGACGAGACTCGCGATAGATAGCAGGAGCGCGGCTGATGTCGCTCTAAAATAAGCGCCTGCGCCGATCTCCCACATAGGAATTACCGTCGGCTTGCCACAATCCGGGCATCTAATGCCGACTGGGTGTTGAACTACACAGTTTATGCAAATCGCCTTGCCGCAACGACCACAAGACAGGTTAGTTTCAACTTGGGTATGGCGGTAACATTGATCTGCCAATTCCTAATTCCGCCTCTCACTGCGATGCGGTCCGCGAGTAACCCAATCCCCTTTGCCCATCGTGTCTCGATCGTACAACAACCTCGCCATCAACTTTTCCTTGAGGTTAACTTTTAGGCTTTCATCCTCTGGGTTAGATAACAATCTCTTCACTATCAAAATACCCAATAAGACAACTGTATAGAGTATTATGGTCGTTGGTTCCCCAAATATTATCGCCCACGCTGGTAAAAGCAACGCCGATATCCCCGTCCACAAACCAGCGTTACGAAAAAGCGCCCAGCCCAAGAATCCGACCAAGAAAAAGATCGCTCCTTCCTTAAATGCCACTGCTAGTAACGACCCAAGAACAACCGTTAATCCACGACCCCCGCTGAATCGTAGATAGATTGACCAGTTATGCCCTATTACTGCCGCAAGTCCCACGAGTGTCTGACCATCAAGCTCAAGTCCTACAAGTCTCGCTACCAGTACTGGGCCAACACCCTTGACCAAAATGTCGAATCCGCCTACAAATACTCCGTGTAACCTTCCGACGTGCTGGGTTACATTTGCTGCGCCTACATTTCGGCTGCCATAGTCACGAATGTCTATCCCGCTACGCCACCGCGCCACGATGTAGGCGGTCGGAATTGATCCGACCAAATAACCCAATAACACCGCTATAATAACCGTTGCTGGCTCTTGTAGCTGCATAAGTATTCCTGACTAAACAACTTCTCCAACAAATCGAATGTTTTCTCTATACTACTATTTACGTTACGGATTGCTATCCTGAGGGTGGAAATTGGTGTTTGAAAAACCGGGAGAGGCGTCGCTTATATGCCTAGCCTAGTACAGCAGTGATTAGACCCTCGATTATTCCTTAGGCTCTGAGGGTCCTTCCAGATATTTGAAGAGGTCATTCTCAGATGACAGAACGACTGTGCTTTTCTCTGGCAATATGTTGCTGTATGCCTCCAAGCTTCGTCTGAAGGCGAAGAATTCCGGGTCACTTTCTAGCGCATCTGCCAATATCTTGATTGCCTGCGCTTCCCCTTCTCCACGGAGAGTGTTAGCCTGTCTGTCTGCCTCGGCCAAGATTATTGCAACCTGTCGATCCACATCCGTTGTTATAGTTAGGTGCTGCTCTTCGCCTTCAGCCCGCATGCGCTGTCCTTGTACTGCTCTTTCCGTACGCATTCTGTTGAACACTGTTTGTTCCACTGTCCCAGGGAAATCAGCAGCCTTAACTCGTACATCTACTATTTCTATACCGAAGTCACTGTCTGTTGAACCAATTACTTTGTTGGAATCTCGTAGCACTTGCTTGGTGAGGGCTTCTCTTGTATAAACACCCTCTGCTGTCTTATTTGGAATGACAATCAGCGTGCCATCCGCCTGTGCTTCTGCGATTCCGCCGATAATCTCAGTCCTGTCGGATGCAGCAACAACTCTGCGGAGCTCAGACATCACAATCCTGCCAATACGGTCTGCGGCCGTGAATTCATCTCGAAGCCTTTCCAGAAATTTTCTTGGCTCCGTAATCCTGTAACGAACGTACGCGTCTATCTCCAAGAATTGCTGTTCTTTATCCGGCATAGACTCCGTTGGAACGTCTATCCGCAATAGTCGCTTATCAAAACGAGTCACAGACTCCACTATAGGCACTTTAGTTTGAAGGCCTGGCTGCTTAACCACCCGCTGAATTTCACCGAATCGAGTTACAACCCCATATTGCGTTTGGTCTACCACAAACAGTGCCTGGGAGCCGACTAGACCCGCTAGCACAATGACCGCTATTAATATGATTCCTATACCTTTAAGTTTCATATTTACTTTGATGCCTCAGGAGTCTTTGCTGGCTCCGCCGGAACGATCGGTGCTACCTTAGCCGCCTCGCTTGAAGTCCCGTCGTCAAGAGGAAGAGGGAGAAATTCTAAGAGGCTCCCGCCCGTTTCCGGGGTGATAATAACTTTCGTTACCCCTGGCATTATTTTCTCCATCGCCTCCAGATACATCCTTTGTCGTGTGACCTGTTTGGACTCAGCATATTCCCCTAACACAGAGGTGAACCTGTCTGCCTCTCCGGTTGCCTTCAAAATTCTCTCTTGTTTAAACGCCTCAGCAACGTTAAGAATTCTCTGCGCGTCTCCCCGAGCTCTTGGAAGCTTGTCCTGTTGATAGGCAAGAGCTTCATTTATTCTGGCCTCTTTGTCCACGCGAGCACGAACTACGTCATCAAAAGCGTCCCTTACCGGGTCTGGTGGCCTCACGTTCTGCAAGCGCACTTCTAGTATTTCCACGCCCGTACCATAGTCATCAAGAATCGTCTGGAGCAAAAGCCTCGCATCAGCCTGTGCGGCCTCTTTGTTAATCGTTAGTATGTCGTCAACGCTTCTCTGTCCTACCACCTGCCGCAAAGCTGCCTCAGTAGCATCTTTCAAAGTAAGGCCGTCGGGCCCACCTGCCCTGATGTTGCGCTCAGGGTCCCCTGGATCATCGACCTGGAACAGATAAGCTGCAAGGTCTTTTATCCTGTACTGAACTACCAACTGTACGTCCACGATGTTCAAATCACCAGTAATCATGAGCGCTTCAAACGGGATGTCCGTCACCTGCCCGTCTTGACCACTACGAAAACCGAGTTCCAGTCTTCGGGTTTCTGTCACCGTTTCTACATTACGAGTGCCCATAGGAGATGGCCAAAACCAGTGCAACCCAGGACCTTGTAGCGATCCATCATAAGCCCCGAAGAGGCGCACCGCGGCGAGCTGCGCTGGTCTAACCTGATAGAAGCCAGTAGCAAGCCAAAGGAGAGCTGCCACGGCTAATATGACAAATAGGGCGGCGCTGGAGCCACCAGCTCCGAATTTGGACGTGAACCGTCCGAAGAAACCCCTGATCTTTTCAAGGATTTGCTCTAGGTCAATTTCGGGCTGTGGACGTGGGGGTTGGTACATAATCTATGTGAATTGCAACTAGCACTACTGTTACGAAAACATTGTTTCTACTCTTTCGATAATATCAATCGCTAAGGTCAATGTCTATAGGGGAGTGCATGGTGGGCGATCCTGGATTCGAACCAGGGACCTCAGTCTTATCAGGACTGCGCTCTAACCAGCTGAGCTAATCGCCCTCGTATTCCTCTACCTCTTCTACTGGGCTATTGCGGGCCACGATCAATTCAATTCCTTCGCTCCCGTCATTAACGGGTTGATGAAGCGAGTTCTGGGGCACATATATGAAGTCTCCAGGACCAAACTCGATCGCCTTAGTCAGGTCTTCCCCAACCATAAATTTACCCCTTCCCTTCACCACATATATCGCTGACTCACAGTTAGTGTGCCGATGAGGGGTCGAGCTCTTGCCGGGAGGGATTTCCGCCAATGCAAGGTGTATGCCCTGAGCTCCCACCAAGCCTAGAGAAACGCCCGCCTCTCTCCTCATCTCACCAGAAGCCACCTCAATTTCTCTGCCTTCTGGCTTTATAACTCGGACCTCTCTCAAATCAGCCCTCCTAGCAGGGAGACTTGGGGAAGTATAAAAACGACGAGTTTCGGTGTCAAGAAACCGCCGCGATAACTTATGGGCAGCAGCGTACAATTATCCATCTAGTTGGCTACCCCCTAGTCGGGGCTTCACTATGCCTGCTGCTATTTGCTATCATTACAGCCATGGTTTTTGGACAAACAGAAGATGGCATGCGGAACGCAATGCTAAGTCCCCCATCTCGACAGGTAGGAAATAGTGTACTTGGGATCCGCCTTGCCGCGGGAGAATGGGTTAGGTTCATTCTAGACAGCAGAAGCGGTTTGCTAATCCTGCCCCACAACGCTAAGGATTTTCTTATTATCACCAATCTACGTCTTATCTCCGTTGTCAGGGACGGAGACAGCCTCAGGGAGTCGATGGCGCCGATCGGCAAGGTTACTTCCGTTACTGTCTCCACATTATTGAAGTCCCTACGGCCGTTGATTTTGGCTGGACTAACTCTAATTGGGGCAACCGTAATATTTTTGGGTATGGCTACGAGCAGCTGGGGCGGCTTGCTTCCTTGGATCATCAGCGGGGTGTTGCTTGCTCTAACCGGACTAAATGCTTCCGGTTATTTCTTCCCTGATGAAGCCTCCTCATTGTCGTTCTCGCTAGGAACCACTGAGATTACGCTGTCGCTGCACTCCCACGCTTCAATAATGGATGGTCGATACGTTGCCAGTGAAGTTCTTAATATCGCTGCCTAGGACCTGTTCAAGCAGGCAGTGATCACATCAAGCTACGGACAGTGAAGGCACTACGTCTAAATCTAGCCCGTCAGGGCCCAGGGGAACGTTTTCAAAGTAAGCTGCAGCAGCAATCATGGCTCCATTGTCTACCGATAGGCTTGGAGATGGGACTATAACAGGCAATCCATCGGCTGCAATGAGCATCCTCTCTCTCAACAAAAGATTTGCCGTCACTCCTCCTCCCATTATGACGCCATGTGCCCCTGTTTTCTTAACGGCTGAAATGGTCTTGCTTACCAAAACATCTACTATCGACTCCTGAAAAGCGGCCGCCAACTCTCGTGTTACCTCCTCTTGTGCCTCTGTTTTATTCTCTACTTCTAATAAGCCACGGGTTCTGGCCTTGTTCAGGACAGCCGTTTTCACTCCGCTGAAGCTGAAGTCTAAGGAGCCTGGCAACCATGCCCTCGGCATCTGTTCTTTTGGCCGAACGCCGTCTGCTGCTTTCTGGATGGCAGGCCCCCCAGGATAGCCAAGATCGAGAATCCGTGCAGCTTTGTCCAGAGCCTCTCCAGCGGCATCGTCTCTGGTCTGGCCGAGAAGCGTGAAATCTCGATAGTTTCTCATAAGCAATAGCTCTGTGTGTCCTCCTGAGGCTACCAGGCAAACAAAAGGGAACGCCGCCTTGGTCTCGGGTCGCTCTTCCATGACCCATGCGGCGTAAATGTGCCCTTTTAAATGGTTTACTCCGTAGAGCGGCAACTCCAGTGACATAGCCAAGCTTTTTGCCACATTCACCCCTACTAGCAATGACCCCGCCAAGCCCGGCCCATAGGTTACCGCTATTCCGTCGATGTCTTTAATGCTTATACCAGCATTATTAACTGCTTCTTTGATAACTGGGACAATCTTTACAAGATGTTCTCTGGAGGCTACCTCCGGAACAATTCCCCCATATGGTTTATGCAAGTCGACCTGTGATGCTATTACGTTTGAGAGCGCCACGTGTCCGTCCTCCACTATCGACGCCGCCGTCTCATCACAAGATGTCTCTATTCCTAATATTTTCATGGTTTTTATGGTGCCTGCCAAACACAAATACTCTTTTCTCTTGCACTCGAGTTTAGCACAAGCCGCCCTAGCCTCAATTTTAATCATAGGGAACGTGCGGCCTTGTCCTTCATTTCACCCTTTATCGCCATCTATTTTCTTTTGACATTACGCCTGTAATTTGGTATGATCGCAGGCGTAATTACGCCTGAATAGCGAGCTTTGGCTGAGCCACAACAAATTCTGAAATTATCTCTTCTATTTCTATCAGCCTATCTCGACTCATCTCGGTAATTTGACGGGGCTCCTATCAGCATAATCTAGGGGGCCTAAAGGACTACTCATGGTTAAAAAGGTCGAAGAGGCTGCTGGTCAATACACTGCAAGCGACATCCAAGTATTAGAAGGATTAGAGGCGGTCCGGCGCAGGCCTGGAATGTACATAGGAAGCACAGATCACCGGGGTCTTCATCACCTAATATATGAAATCGTCGACAACGGCGTGGACGAGGCAATGGCGGGCACCTGTGATCGAATTTCGATCATTCTTGAAGAAGACGGTGCGGTTCGTGTCGAAGATAACGGGCGGGGCATACCTGTTGACCTTCATGCAACTACTGGAAAATCCGCTCTCGAAACAATAATGACCACCCTACATGCTGGCGGAAAGTTCGGGGGTGGTGCCTACAAGGTCTCTGGTGGGCTTCATGGTGTCGGAGCTTCTGTTGTTAACGCCCTGTCGGAGCGGATGCGCGTTGAGGTTCGCAGAGATGGTCACGTATACGTCCAAGAGTTCGGCAGAGGGGCTCCGATAGGGGGCGTACAGCAAACTGGGGTCAGCAAAAAAACAGGCACATCCATAACATTCCTTCCAGACACAAAAATTTTCGGTGAGATTGACTACAGCTACGAGGACCTTTCACAGCGATTCCGGGAAATGGCTTATCTCAATAAAGACCTCAGGATAGACTTCGCTAGTCCTTGGCATCTTGCTCGAGGCGCCGAGAAGACCAAGGTGTCCTATCACTACGCTGGGGGTATTTCCGACTTCGTTGAGCAGTACCTTAACCACAATCGAGAGGTGCTCACCCAAAAGGCTATCTATATAGAGAAGTCGCTAGGCGACTCCATGGTTGAGGTGGCGATTCAATACAACTCTGGGTACTCTGAGTCGGTTTACGCCTTCGCAAACTGCATTAACACCCCAGATGGCGGCACTCACCTAACTGGTTTTCGTGCCGCTTTAACTCGGGCTCTTAACGACTACGCTAGGAAGCAAAGCTTCCTGCGTGATGACACGGCAAATCTTGCAGGCGAGGATGTTCGCGAGGGATTAGCGGCTGTAATCAGCGTGAAGCTGCTAGATCCTGAATTCGAAGGTCAGACCAAAGCAAAGCTTGGAAACCCAGAAGTGAAGGGAATGGTTGAAACTTCTGTAGCCGAGGGATTGGAGTACTATCTAGAAGAGCATCCATTAGAAGCCCGTCGCATCATAGACAAAGCGCTTACCGCACAGAAGGCCAGAGAAGCCGCACGTAAGGCACGTGAGATGGTGCAACGAAAGAACGCCATGGACGGAGGCTCTCTGCCTGGAAAGCTTACAGATTGCCAAGAACGAGACCCGTCTTTGAGCGAAATCTTTATCGTAGAGGGAGAGTCGGCTGGTGGCTCAGCAAAAATGGGGAGAGACCGCAAATTCCAAGCTATCCTCCCTATAAAGGGCAAAATTCTTAATGTTGAAAAGGCCCGGGAAGACCAGATGATAGCCCATGAGGAGATTCGCATTATCATCACGGCGCTCGGAACAAAGTTTCACTCAAAGATCAGCACTAACGGGGTCGAAGAGGATGAAGAGCATGCTGAGTCTAACGGGTTCGACTTGGACTCGCTACGGTATCACAAGGTTATAATAATGACGGACGCGGATGTAGACGGCTCACATATACGGACGCTGCTTCTCACCTTCTTCTACCGGCATATGAAGCCGCTGGTTGAAGGTGGCTACCTGTACATCGCACAACCGCCCCTTTACAAAGGTTCTAAGGGGAAAGCTAGCGAGTGGCTATTTACTGAGGAAGAAAAGGACATCTGGCTAGCCAAGCAACAGCTTGCTGATATCAAAATTACGTCTGCTGACGGAGAGCTGTCTGCCAGCGGGGTGGCTCTGCAAGCTTTAGTCTCCCCCTTACAGGAGTTTGCAAAGGCGCTCCATGATCTGGAGTCAGCCGCAAAGATTCCCCCTGATTTCATGCTGAGCTTGCTTCAATCCGATGTCGCTGCATGGCATCGACAAGACATGCTCACTTCTGATCAATTCATGATACAAACACGGGGTTGGTTAGATTCATCAGGGATACCTGCTGATCCTGGCTTCGACAAGATAACTGAGGAAAAGTGGCTGACTATAACTTTTCCCACAGGGAATAAGTTCCGGCTATCCCAAGCGGTTCTAGATTCGCCTGCTGCCGTACGCTGTTTCGCCCTGTACCCACGAGTTAAGGATGCTATAGGTCACGGGGAATTCGCTCTGTCCCGAAAAGGAACCTTGATAGATACGGACATTCCTTGGACTGAGCTCGCGGCCACTGTAGCCAAGCGGACCGAGCGAGGCGGCGTGAACATTCAGCGATATAAGGGCCTAGGAGAGATGAACGCAGATCAGCTATGGGAAACAACCATGGATCCGGATACTAGAACAGTCCTTCAGGTGGGCATTGACGATGCCGTAATGGCAGACGAGGTTTTTAGTGTTCTGATGGGAGATTCTGTACAGCCGCGACGAGAGTTCATAGAAACATACGCCAAAGAAGTTAAGAACCTCGACGTTTAGTCAGCTTGGTTCTAGCTGCCGGCTTTGGACATGGGATCGCTGGCCAACCACGACCTGACGGCTTCTTCTTGGCTTCGCTCTATCAACTCCTGCGAAACGGCGAGGGCTAGCAAATCACTTACGCCGCACAAAGTTACTAGTTCCACATTTGCGTCTCTGTACGCTTGCTTTGCTTTTTCAAACTCATAGGAAAAAATGCTGTAGCTTCGGGTTATTTCTGCTCCTGCCTCACGAATACCTTCAATCGCTCGAAGAGCACTGCCGCCTGTGCTCGTCAAATCTTCGACTAACACGACCTTGCTACCTTGCTCTATAAACCCTTCGACTTGCCTGCCGCGTCCATGACCTTTAGCGGTATCTCTCACATATGCCATTGATTTGCCAAGTCGTGAGGAAGCCCATGCCGCCCAAGGAATCCCTGCAGTAGCAACTCCCGCCACTACTTCCGTCGCTGTCTCTGATATGCGGACTGCCAACAACTCCGTAATGCGTTCTCTCTCAAGCGGATAGGCACAAAGTTGTCTCAGGTCACAATAAATGGGGCTTGTTATGCCTGAAGAAAACGTGAACGGCGATTCGGTGTTTATGATAACCGCTCTTCTGTCGAGGAGAATAGCAGCTACTTCGTTTGCCTGTTTTTCAATCATATCCCGTTTTCCCGCTATCCTGGATGCGGCCTCTATGTATAACTATTTGGGCTCACAGCGACATTCAGAAGCGAGCTGCCATACAGAAACTCGCGACTATGCCTCCGTGAGCCCAAATATCTTAGTACCAGTCTCTGTAGAAGGTTTCGTACGGGACAGCCGGGGGTGCCGCTACGTGCGGTATCGGCAATTCAATTCTTCCGCCTTCTCGGGAAGGCAAGTATACACACGCTGTTCCCTGAACGAAGACCTGATCTTCATGGTTTCTGCCTTCATACTTGATTCCGACAGCATAGTATGTCCTTTCGCCGTCGACTGCCCCTGGGCCCGGCTCGCCCTTCTGAACTTCCTTGAAGACCTTCACAACCTCTCCGTTGTAAATACCCACGTCTCCATAATACATGGGGCGGCGAAGCGCCATCTGCAAACGTCTTATGAACCCTTCGTCTCCCATCCAGTTGCTCATCAGGGCTTGTGGTATCTGTGACCGCTGTCCACCCCAGTCGAATGGAAGTGCTTGACCTCGGTATGCTGCCATCAAAGCATCACCGTGCTCCTCGCCATGCGCCCAAGGCCATCTAGTCACTGGATGCGTATACGCGTTGCCAGCAAACCCAGCAAGCAGTTTATATTTTCTTGCGTTATATCCGGCTTCGAATGCGTATCCTCTGGCCGCTCCATTGCGAATAAAGCCAGTTACCGACCAGTCTTGGTCGGTCCACGGGGGCACTACAAATGTAGGTAGTTTGTCCCCTTCTTTAACATCTTCCCAATAAAGAGTGTCTTTGCCTCTGGGCTTCGCTTTTTCAAGGAGGTCCAAGATTTCCTTGGATTTCGCCTCATCGTATGTCCCTGCCTCTCTTTCATACATCATTCTCTCGCCAAGGCGCTCTACGGACATCGCTCTTCCTGTTCCCATCTCCTCTCGAGGCACCATAATCAGTGTCCCATAACACTTTCCTAACAAGTCGCCTCCCATATCCCAGTAATTGACGTCCGAGATCAAGAAGAACAAGTTTCCGCGGGACCCTGGCTTCTCAATCACTTCCTTGGCCTTCGATGTAGTCCGAAAGCCCGTTCCTACACGCAGAACGTCGTAAAACTCCCAAGCTGTTCCTGAGTGGAAGTTGGCCATCGGTATTCCGCCAGGTCTGTCTCTCCACAGCTCTTCGGGTCCGTGCCACATAGGGGTCCTAGCCATTATCATTGCTGTTCCTGGCGTTATCTGGCAGCCGTAAGGTCCAGTCTTCGCATATTCAGG
>CEUS01265568.1_pt1 | contig 11701 bp, 9 predicted proteins | sample 427031 | NCBI WGS metagenome assembly CEUS01 (sample SAMEA2622837, study PRJEB7988) | marine metagenome | biome: marine biome (ENVO:00000447); feature: marine epipelagic mixed layer (ENVO:xxxxxxxxx); material: "saline water (ENVO:00002010), including plankton (ENVO:xxxxxxxx)" | depth 140 m | reverse complement strand
GATACCTGGCTGGACAGCGACCAAAACCCGGTTCATGTAGCTAGTAACCTGCTGGTCCCGTACAGGGGTGATCTGGGTTTTCACCCTGTTTCGACTACGGTGAATTCGCCGCGTAATAATTCCCCGGACAACATATGTCCTATTACTGACAGTTTGACTTTGGGCATGTTCTGAGTTATTATTAGGGAACTACATCCCCGCAAATAAAAAACCAACAAATATTCTTTTGTACCTACAGGACATTATCTAGAAATTCCAGCGCTAATAATCTTGGGTAGATTATGATCTTGCATCACCAAACAAGGAGAAACACATGAATCGTTTTACACGAATCTCTACTTTTGTATTTTTCATTACCACGGCCTCCCTTTCTGCGCAAGTGGATATATCAGGAATAGTAACTAATGATCAAGGAACACCTCTTGCTGGTGCTAACGTGTACCTTGCTGGTACTGATTTAGGATCTGCAACGGATACTGATGGAAAATATAGTATCAATAATGTTAATGCCGGGGCCTACACATTGGTTGTAGCATATTTAGGCTACTCAACCAAAGAATTAAATATAAATGTTTCTAGTGCAGATCTCACTGAGAATGCTCAATTAAGTCCATCTTCTTTAGAAATTGAAGCATTGCAGGTAACCGGTACAATTATTAAAGATCGTAAAACTCCTTTTCCTCATTCTTCACTAACATCGGAGGATATAGAATTAAGGACAGCTTCTAGAGATATAACCGCCGTGATGGCTGACGCACCAGGTGTATTTTTTACCGAGAGTAAAGGAGGGGCTGGAGACTCAAGAGTTTACATAAGAGGATTTGATCAAGAAAATTCTGCTACTCTAATTAACGGTGTTCCAGTAAACGATATGGAAAATGGTAGAATGTATTGGTCCAACTGGGATGGAATGACAGATATTGCTTCAGCCATACAAATGCAAAAAGGGTTGGGTGCAACAAATTTAGTTGCAGGTCAACTTGGAGGGACGATTAATATTGTATCAGGAGCAGCTACGGCAAAACCAGGTTTAGGTTACAAACAAGAATTTGGTAGTGATGGTTTTTTAAAATCAACTTTTACAGTTAGTACCGGTTTAATGGACGGAGGCATTGCTATTTCAGGTTTAGTAGCAAAGAAATCCTGGGATGGTTATGTTGACGCAACCTGGTCAGAAGCTTACTCCTATTATTTCTCAGCTCATAAGAAATTCGGTAACGGTAAACATACCGTTGATGCGAATGTTTTAGGAGCACCACAACAACATGGCCAAAGAGATGAAGATCAAATCTATAGAGAAGAAGATTGGCAAGAGTATGCTGATGCAACCGGTGAAGATAAACGTAGAATAAGTCCCCATCGTTATGGAAGCGGTTGGGGTGAACTCACAGAAGAACAGTACGATTATCTTTATGATAACTATATAGGTCACAGAGGAAGCACTGATTGGGCTCACGATGTTCTTTTTGGTGGAATTATGCATACTAAAAAAGTTGGTGAAAAATATTTAATTAATACCAGAACAAACTACTATCATAAACCCGTTTACAGTTTGAATTGGAAATGGAACTTGGATGTAAATAGTAGTTTATCCACAACTCTTTATGGATCACAAGGTAGAGGCGGAGGAACAGGACCACTGAATACTAGAGACGTTTTTATGGATGATGATGGTGAGGATGGATACAATAAATACTACAATCCTGCTGAGATGTCTGATAACAGTGGAAAAATTGATTGGGGACAGGTTATTTTAAATAATCAGCAATGGCTAAGCGATTCTGAGTTCGATACGAATTATAGTTCTACAATGCACAGATCAAAGAGGATAATTAGAGCTTCAGTTAATCACCATAACTGGACTGGTATCCTTTCAACGTATAACAGAAACATTAACGATAACATCACCCTTACAACTGGAATTGATTTCCGCTCTTACGCTGGTGAACATTATAGGGAAGTTGTCAACTTACTTGGTGGAGACTACTATGTTCATCATTATGCAAAAGCTGGTGAAACAGGCACAGAAAGAATGCGCGGCGTTGGTGGGTTAATTGATTATCATAATACTGGTTATCATGACTGGTATGGTGGTTGGGGTCAATTAGAATATGCAACGGATGCTTTCTCTGTTGTTGCTAGTGGCGCACAATCCGTATCGAGATATCAAAGGCAAGAACAGTACAATGAAACCGAAGGCGATGAATTTTCAAAAGTTCTTATCTTTCCTGGAAACGCATTGAAACTCGGTCTAAACTATAATGTAAACGATAATTTGAATGTATTTTTTGCAGGCGGCCAAATGTCAAAAGCACCCAAATTTTCTAATGCTTATTTAGCTTATAGTAATCTTCCAAATACGGGTGCTAAAAACGAATCCATTACATCGATGGATGTTGGTGTATCCTATAGAAGTAACCTTTTTGATGTAACTACTACTTACTATATGAATACATGGAAGGACAAATCAATAGTCCTGTATGATGCTCCAGACATCTATAATATAACAGGTCTAAGTGCAGACCATTCTGGTATTGAAATAGAAGCGGATGTTCGTCCTATGAATCTACTATCTCTAGATGCCTCATTATCATTTGGTAATTGGACATGGGGTGAAAACGTTGATGCTGTATTTAGTTCTGATTATGACAGAACAAATACTGCTGAAGTAAAGTTATATACAGATGGTCTTAAAGTAGGATTTCAGCCACAAACCCAAATGTTTTTTGGTCTCAATGTTTTCCCGATGGACGGGTTAACTGTTAATACCTCAATGCGTTATAATGACAATTTCTATGCTGGATTTAGTCCTAGTGAAAGAGATACGGAAGGACAAGGTGATGTTTATAAGTTACCATCATTCAGCTTAGTAGATGTTCATCTATCTTTTAAATTAAAATTGATGGGTACAGCTTGTGTTTTGGGTGCACATGTATTGAACGCACTAGATACTGAATATATTACTTATGGTGAGGACCAAGGTTTTGAAGAAGATGGTTCTAATAGCTTGCCAAAGGTATTTTATGGTTCTGGTAGACAAATAAGGATGAGTTTAAAAGTAGATATTTAAATCAAGTAGTATAAAAAAACCAGGCTTTGGTTTGGGGTTTTTATCTCTCCAAGTTGTTTTGAGGTAGTAAGTTTTATTGGGAATGATAATAAATTACACTCGTTATTTAATTGGAAATAGAGAAGGATGTCTATCTTAAAAGAATTATTAATTATTATCATTCCTTTCCTTTTTATTGGTGTTGTAACGGCTGAGAATGACTTACGTGAATCTGACAATCAGGAAGCAATGGAATACAGTGAGGAAGAGGAAAGCGATGAAGATGAAGAAGAACTGGAGCTAAATTACAGCGCCAACCTGTATCTGGGTTATCCTGTTTACACCACGGAAACTTTTAGTTATTACGATAAATCAAACCCAGTGGTTGGTCTTTCCATTGGGACGCCTTTTGGATTCCAGGCTGGGCCTTTCTACGCAACCGTTAATGTAGAAATACTGCGCTATATTTTTGAAGGGACAGAAGCATCAAAGAAAGCAAGTTATGCTGGGAGAAAATTTGGTGGTATGGCATACCAGGTAGGAGTTAATACGGGCTTATTCTTCAATGAATTTAGTTTTAGCATTACTGCCGCCTCTGGTGTTTATCATGAAGGTACGGGTTTTATTGGCGGTGTCAACCTGGACCTCCCAATTGGAGATCTGCCTATTGAAATTCGATTGGCAACACGGGCAAATATGATCCAAAAGAATGATGGCATCACTGGCTGGGTTGGTGGCGGAATTTCCCTGGGGTATGAATTCTGAGCTGAACTTCTTTCGTGCATTATTTGGCGAAGTACTTTACCTTTTTCTTTTTGTACAGTTGCTATGGGCTCAATTCTATGGAGACCCACCTGATAAAACTCATCCATGGGCGGTTCATGATAATAACCGTCCACAGCCACCACGGATAGAACCTGGCGAAATTCTTGGGACTCCCCCCTCTGACGCAATAATACTTTTTGATGGTACCAAGGAATCTTTCAAAGCAAACTGGAAACATGAAAAACATAAACGAAAAAAAGACTGGAAAGTAATAAATGGTGCCCTGATAGCCGTGGATGGAGCTGGTGATTTACTATCCAAGGCCACCTTCGCAGATTGTCAATTGCATATAGAGTGGGCTGCGCCCAGTAAAATTATAGGCAGTGGTCAGGGTCGTGGTAACAGCGGTATTTTCCTAATGGGAATAACAGAGATCCAAGTTTTGGATAATTACAAAAACCCAACCTATCCAGATGGATTTGCAGGATCCGTATACGGCATAATGCCACCTATGGTCAATGCCTTAAAACCTCCTGGTCAATGGCAGACTTATGATATCATTTTCCGCCGTCCGGTTCATAGGGACGGAAAGGCCTTAGACGAAGGCTATTTAACTGTTTTTCTCAATGGGGTTGTTGTTCAGGATGGAACCCCATTGGAAGGAGGAGGTTTACATAAAGATCGTTCCCGATCAAGATCGTTCCCGGTAAAAGGGCCCCTGAAACTTCAGGATCATGGAAACCCAGTTCAATATCGTAACATATGGTATCGTGAATTACGTCAAAGGTCTGTTGAAGGCGGAACCGATGGTGAACTTTCTTATGAAGCGACTACAACTAAACGGGCAGAAATAGCAGCCAGTATTCGCAAAGATGCAACAACTAAGAAAGGGAAGGAAAAACTATTGAGGCTAATGGAATCACTATGTTACGAAGAAGACGCAGTAGCCATCACTGATGCTGAGAAACTCAGATCAGAGTTTATTGATCAGGTGAAAATAAACCCAGATAGTTACAAAGAAGATATAATCCAAGTGAATAATGCAGTAAAATACCTGATAAAACATCAACGCATGCGCGTAGATCACCCACACATTGAAATTTTGGAAAAGATTATCAAAAATAACGGTTGGAAGGTCAAAAATAATTAAATGGTTTTATATTTACTATTCTAATACAACTGTTTTTATCGTACTGTTAAGAATGTTATACTGATACCAATGGTTGCCCAGTAGGTGTAATCAATATTTTCCAATACACCTTTGGCCAAGATGGCATTTCCCACCAAACCGATCTTGGTTGAGATTGGCACTAGGTTCAAATCAACGATATTGATCAAAGGCGTAAAGGAAAAACCCATGGTAAGGCCGTAGCCCAAAGGGAATTTTCCTATACCATATTTGTATTTCAAATGATAATAATCAGGAAGAAAAAACAAGATACTACTGATGTCCGATTGAGCAACGCCAAAAAAACCTATTGTTTGTAGGTTTTTTAGATCCTCCTTGGAAAAATGATTTATCCACTGTATCTCCATGCCGAACCCAGTGGAACCAAATTGCATAACATTTTTTTTACCAACAGAAAAAGTGCCAAATGGTTTGGGTGGATATTCATCCAAGATTTCATCCCTATATGTAGGGGATAGGAATTCCAATGAAGTAAACTCTTCAACAGGTTTTGCCAAGCTTGCTGAAACTCCTTCCGGCTCCAGATAAGTGTCTTCTATTTCATGGATTACCACTTCTCGACCTGTCCATTCGAGGGTGTAAGCAAACTGATCTGGTTGCATGAAGGGAATGATCTTTCGTTCAATTTCCTTACCAGTGGAATCCAGACGAATCTCCACTGTTTCCTCCAAATCGAGATCATGTATATACTCCAGGGTATAAATATTGCTGTTTTTTCGGTTGTAGTACTGGATCATTCGTAGCCATTTTCCCTCTTCCATAAATACTAAGTGACGTCCTTCAAAAACACTATCAGAATGAAAATATGATGATTCGATTACTTCCATCACAAGGTTAGAATCCACCTGAGAAGCATAAGTGAATTTGTAGGCATAATACTGGATTCCAATATTGTCTTCCACTTTTACCTCCTTCGGTCTGCCATCTCTGTAGCTTGTAAAGCGGGCCTTCCATCCAGGCCGGACCTCGCTGAGCTGGTGGGAGTACAATCTGGGGTCTAGCCTGGCGATAGTACCACGGTTTTGAAATTCCACATAATATTCCGACCTATTACCGCTTCTCGTCCATTTTAAATTCCAGGTATGAAGCTGATTACGTTCACTATCATACTCAGTAACCGTTTTGATACGTTTATCTTTATTGTAGGTTGCCTCATAATAGGAATCGCCGTAAAATGTTTGAGGATTACCTTCTATAGATAATGAGCGTCGGTAGGGGCTCCAGTATTTAAAATATTTACTGCCTGGATTTTGATCAAATTTCTTTTCCTGGGGTCCAACAGTATGTTGTGGAACAGGTTTAGAAGGGATGGTGATTTTCACCTGTAAATTCTTATTTTTCACAGTTATAGCTGCTATGCCAGTTCCCAATTTTTTATGGATTGCCTGGAGAGTGTAAGATCCGGGTTCAATTTTTTTTATTAAAAATTCGCCTTTCTTGTTTGTTTTCCGGCCTTTCACTTTTTTACCATTAGAATTAATCAGAATTATGCTGGCTTTTTTTATACCTTGACCATTTTCGCCGATCGCAATACCGGAAATAAAAAATCTATTTTTAGAAAACAGAGAAGTAATAAAGATCAGGAAGAAAAATGCCCGAGGTAGAGTTCGGGGAAACAGGTTAATTATGCCATCCCCCAGCTTAAGAGCACAATAACTAGGAAAAACATTCCAAATCCAAAAAAAGACCCGGTCCGGATCTTTTCATTATAATCGAAGACTTCTCCTTCCAAAGATTGGTAATTGAGTACCACTGTGGCCTCATCCCCTTCATCAACAAAAACGTCCATCAAACCCATTCGCATTATATCGTTGACAAGTTTTTCATCAGGAGTCCGTACTTTGGTCATTTTAGTGGGATCTTCCGGGAAATAACCGACTTTATGCCAGCCCGGCAATACATCCACTCCAAAGTCAAGTGGCGAATGTCCTACCATTTTATCATCAACATAAATTGGTAGTCCTGGGGTATCACATAGAATACGTATAGAAGAACGAATCCGTTGATCTTTCCAAGACATTGGATGCTGCTTTTTCTGGCTGTCTTTTGGGTCTGGAAAGATGAAGGATTGTTTTACCTCTGCTGATTCCCCATCGTAATTACCTTCATCATAGAGAATACTTATTAAAACTTCGTTGCTGTTCAGATGACGAATCACATCAAAGGATTTTAAAGGGCGGGATAGGTGAATTGAAACCTGGACTGCGTCAATAGACATAGAATGTTGGATTTCTTGGATTGGATATGAAACATAATTATCAAAAAAATCTGCTTCCGGAGGCTGAATATTATACAGATTAAGGGTTAGCCATTTTTCACGATCAATCCACCCTGATATATCATTGTTGCCAATTGCATGGGAAAAGACAAATTCTAAATTAAGACCTTTTTCTTTTTCTTTTATTCTAATTTCACCGATGGTGACTGGCATTGTTTTCTGTGCGTAAATGCAGGATAATGCAAAGAGTCCCACTAGAATCCCAAGTATGGGCTTAGCCGGAGAGATGGTTAACATGCTATATGGTTGAATCAGGGGCTGCTGAAAACAGTTTGAAACGGATGGTTTGTGTCCGACCAGCACTAACATATATATCCTGATAGTCTGGAATAGGAACCACAAACTGGGGAGGAGGCCCAAAAGGATTTACCATTCGGATCCGATGCCAGCCGGGTCTTACGGGCAGTTTTTTGGGGATAGGTGTTTTACCAAGGAAGGTGCCGTCCACAAAAACATCAGCGCCATCCAAATTGCTGTTGATTTTGATATAGGATTGACCAGTTTCACGCTCCGGGATATGGAGAGACAATTTTGCCTGTGATGCTGACTTCTTGATTCGAGGAGGCCTATAGTTCCTTTGTTTTCTATTTCTAAGCTTAGTAGGTGCCACTGTATAGGATTTTTCTTCCGGGACCTTAATTCCAGTACGTTTCAGTTCATTAATAAGTCCATTAAGAGTATACAGACCCAAAATGCCATCGATATTTTCCTGCGAATATCCCATATCCGTTTGAAATTGAATAATAGCATCTTCGGTCATATCACCATAATTACCATCAATACCATCACCATTAGGGCCATCTGTGCCCAGGTCATATCCTAAAAGGATCAAGGCTTGTTGAAGTTTCTTAACTTCGTTGGGTCTGTTGACACCGTGATGAAGCATCCCTCTTTCAAGAATATTGTTAATATTAAGACGTTTTGTTTTATTCTTTATCTGATCTTGTACCTGACTTTTTTTGTTTGCCATCTGTGGACCAATAATAGGAGTTTTAATCTTTTTTACTTTTATCGGTTTTGGATTCTCTTGCAGGTCGTCACCTACAACATCCTCGGTGCTAAACCATTTATCATACCATACAAAATATTTTTCGGGTCCATACTTATCACGGGCATATATGAAAGAATCATAAAATGGCGATCCTTTAGCTTCTTTTTTAGGCAGGGAAAATACCCTGTTTTGATTTTGGTTTTCGGAGATTTGGACTTCCGAACGAATGCTGTCGCCAAGGGACTCCCAGACCTGTACCAATATAACCCTTGTAGCTTCTGAGTGGAAAATTTCAAAATCCTCTAGAGGTCGTTCAAACAGAAACCCAAGTTGGACTGACTCCCGATTCTCCGATACTTCTAGACTCATCACTGGACTACTGTATTCAATAAGTTCACCCAGTTTATCACTCAACCGGGAGTTATTAATGGTTACATAGAACCAGTTCTCATTGCCAATCCATCCGGCCAGATTATCAAGACCTTTGATACGATTTTTGGTAACGATTCGAAGAAGTGTTCCATTACTTTTTTTATGGGAGGTAATCAACTGCACCTCATTTATTGCCTGAAGGATATCAGAAAACAATACTGTAAAAAGCAGTGCAAAGATGTATGTGAAACGACTAAAGTTCATTTAATTCCTGTTGGAGCTTTATCACTTCTTTCAATTCTGTTTCGGGATGGTGTCCTTCTGATTCTTTTTCCCGGATTTCCATGCGAAGTTCACGAATTCTTTCTTTTATTGGCTTTGATTTTAAGATTTTTAGACAATCTGCAACAATTTGTTCAGGCGGTATGTCTTGTTTTGTTTCGAATAATATTTTTGATATTGAATCCCGCTCAGATTTATCCGAAAAATACTCGATAATCGCTGCAGTGTCCACCTTCAATTTAGTGTTTATTAGGTGCTCTGATAACTGTTTTAGCAGCGGATGGGTAATCTCAATTTCCGAAACTACATCCATAACATATTTTCTGACTTTAATATCCTTGTGAATCAGCAACTGCAGTAATTCAATTTGGGCCTTGTCCTCCCGGGTTGTGAAGAATATTGGCTCACTTATTTCAGCATTGGAAGTTTCAACTGGGTAGGAAGGAGCCAAATGTTGAGTTTTCATGGTTCGGATCAAATCGCTTTCATCTACTTTCAGTTTTTGGGCTAGGATTCGAATCAAATCATTTTGAACGATTCCATCCTGGATGCCGTGGACTTCCCTAAGAATTTCCAGGATATATTGTTTACGTTCCGTGCCTTCTAGATTCGACCCATGGAAATAATCCAGGTGGAAATCGATAAAAGAAAGAGGAGCATCAAGAGCCTTTTTCACTTCTGAAACACCAGATTCCCGAATCCAGTCATCAGGATCTTTATTCTCTGGTGGCCTTACAATCGCCGGTTCTATGCCATTTTTCAGCATCGTCCATCCAGCACGGATTGTAGCGGCCCCGCCGGCTCTATCGCCGTCAAATAATAAAATCACCTTTCTGGAAAAACGGTTCAGGGCACGGGTATGTCTGGTGGTAAATGATGTTCCGGATGTGGCTAAGACTGGTTGGATTCCACTCTGGTATAACTGCAGAAAATCCATATACCCTTCTACCAGCACTGCGTAGCCTTCCTTGCGAATGGCGTCTCGGGAGGCTTGGAGACCGTAGAATATTTCACTTTTTTTATATAGTGGTGTTTCTGGTGAATTAAGGTATTTTGCGGGATCTTCCGTATCAAAAATCCGGCCTCCGAAAGCAATCACTTTTCCGGATGAATTAAATACTGGAAACATGATTCTTGAACGAAAACGGTCAAAAATTCCTTTTTCTGATTGTATGAATAAACCTGATTTTGCTGCTTGACCCTGTGTAATCCCAATCCCAGATATCAATTGGACCAGCTGATCCCAACTGTCAGCGGAAAATCCCAGTTTAAATTGTTTAATATGATCTTCTGTAAGCCCCCGGCTTTTTAAATAAACCAGTGCTTTCCTGCCAATATCCTGAAATAGGTTATGCTGGTATAACTCGGTAGCTTTTTCATGGAGGTCATACAATACTGAAAATAATTCAGAGCTGCCACTTCCTTCTTCTAGTTGGATGGGAATATTATAACGATCCGCCAGAACTTTAACTGCTTCTGGAAAAGTAATTTTCTGGTGCTCCATCAAATAAGAAAAAACGTTGCCGCCAGAACCGCAACCGAAACAATGATAGATCCGTTTGGCTGGTGCGACACTGAAAGAGGGAGTCTTTTCGCTATGGAAAGGGCAAAGACCGAAATAATTTGCCCCTCGTAGCTTTAAATCAACATCACGAGATATCACTTCAACAATCTCCGCTGTATCCCGTACCCGATCGATAATGTTCTGCGGTATCCGAGTCATCAAGGCTGGGTTAGTTCCATAATGTAAGATTCTCCTAGAGCCACTGGGTCTTCCCAATTAAAAAAAGAAACCACAGCAACTCTGAAAGCTATTCCAGTCCGGGCAATTCGGGAATTGGAAACAATAACATGGGACCATTTCTGAAGCGGAACGATGGCTAGGATCCAGGTGAAGGCCATTATAATAAAAAATCCCTTTATAGATCCAAATACAAAGCCCATGGACCGATTGACCCATTGGTTGCTCTTGGAGAGGAAAGCAATATGTACAAATCGTGTCAGGATCCTACCTGCGATCAGAACCACTGCGAAGATTCCCGAAAATGTAAGACATAATGATATCCAATTATCCATGGGAGCCAATTTTATTAGCTTTTGTGAAAGCTCTGATGTGGAGAAAATGGATACGATCAGTGCTGTAACCAGTCCAACTAAGCGGCCCAGTTCTTCGATAAGGCCTCGTGCAAAACCGCTTACACCCATTATAATCATGAAAAAAACGGCTAATCCATCAACGAACCATGACATCTATTTCAGCAATTCCTTTAAGATGTTATTGGCAATTTTTCCGTCGACCATTCCTTGTCCTTGCTGCATAACCAGAGGCATTACTATGCCAATGTCGCTCATGCCTCTGGCTCCAGTCTCCGAAATAATTTTTTCAACCAAATGCCGAGTTTTATCAGCATCCATCATCTTTGGTAGATAAGTTTCTAATACCCGTAGTTCTTCACTTTCTGAATCCGCAAGGTCAGTCCGGTTAGCCTGCTGATACAATTTTATAGATTCTTTTCTCTGTTTCGCCAGAGTCTTAACAACAGCAAGCCCTTCCAGTTCAGTAATGGCTTTCCCATTTTGTATCTGTCTATCTTTTAATTTGGCGAGCAGGGTTCTTAAGGTGCCAGCTTTATCCTTTTCGCCACTTTTCATAGCGCTGTACATATCTGTTTTAATGGTTTCAATAAAACTCATTATTCCCCTTTCTGATCGATACGTTTCATCGATAAAAGTAGATTATCCTTGTTAGTTTCAAAACCGATAAATCTCCTACCG
>CEUS01031751.1_pt1 | contig 11704 bp, 12 predicted proteins | sample 427031 | NCBI WGS metagenome assembly CEUS01 (sample SAMEA2622837, study PRJEB7988) | marine metagenome | biome: marine biome (ENVO:00000447); feature: marine epipelagic mixed layer (ENVO:xxxxxxxxx); material: "saline water (ENVO:00002010), including plankton (ENVO:xxxxxxxx)" | depth 140 m | reverse complement strand
ACGGTCTGCAACACACCTGAGTCATTCGGCATAGAGGTAATCAGAGAAGGTAAAGTCAGTTCGGAGGATGTTATCTCGTGGTGGAAGAAGAGGACCTGAAGCAATGGCGAGATGCCGGCCACGTTGCTAGGAGAACTCTTGAGGGGATAAAAGGGGAAATTGTGGCAGAAAAACCGTGGGCAGATGTAATTGAGTCCGCGGAGAGGTTCATCAAAAGGCACGGAGGCCAAGCAGCCTTCCCGGTTACAATTTCGGTCAACGAAATGGCAGCCCACTACACTACTAACACAGAGTTGTCCCCCCCAGAGGGACTCGAAGGTGAGATGGTATTCCAGAAAGGAGATCTTGTCAAGTTGGACGTTGGAGTCCATATCAAAGGGGCGCTTGGAGACAATGCCATAACTGTCGAGGTTGGCAATGGAGGCAAGCACACAGATCAGATCAAGGCTGCCAAAGAGGCCAGGGACGCAGCAATTGAGAAGATGCACCCGGGGACACCTTGGCACGTAGTGGGTGAAGCTGCTCAACAAGCGTCCGTTGATGCGGGCTTCGAACCAATCAGAAATCTAAGTGGGCACAAGATGGAGAGGTGGAGCCTGCATTCCGGTGTCTCCATACCCATGTTCTCCTGCGGTCCCAACAATCCTAGTTACAAGGGAGAAGTGGAAGCTGGAGGTGTTTATGCAGTAGAGCCATTCAACACTACAGGAAAATCTGGAATGATTGAGAACGTGCCACCAAGTGATTCATCCAACATCCTCAGAGTTACTGGAAACGTGAAAATTAGGAAGGCGCTTTCCAAGGGAAAGCTAAAGCCTCTAGGAGCCACTATGGCAAGATATATCGAAGAGAGGTACAGCACGCTTCCCTTTGCCGAGAGATGGGCATACCCTCTGCTCAGCAAACCATTCCCCGAGGAAAGTGAGGAGGCTTTGAGGAGAAAATGGAAGGCGCTGGTGAAAAAGCTGACATCGATTCGTTTCATAGAGGTCTACAGCGCTCTCAGAGATGTGGACGGAGGAACTGTAGGGCAGTTCGAGCACACAGCATACATTTCCGATGGGGGGCCAGAGGTCCTGACAGTGGAATAGTTGGACAAAAAAGCGGAGAAGTGCCAATTTTTTCGTATATTTCTCACAACGATTAACTATTGCCGGCCCGCTGCGATGACCGTACAGGAAGAAAGGTTCTCGCTGAGTGCATCCCATCCCCTCGCAATTATCTCTCTCCTGTACACCTTGCAGAGCCTAGCGGAGTTGACGAAGTATTACTACTGGTTTCTCATCGACTAGTTTGTATTTTAGACTCAGAACTCTCAGCTCTTCCGAATAGTGTCACGGCAATTATTGACGAGAAAATTAGCACCATACCAGCAATTTGCTGAACTGATGGCTCCTCTGAGAGAAGCAACACACCCCACAGGATTGTCAGCACTGGTTGGAGAAGGACAGCGAACGATGTATGGGCAGCTGGCAAGCGTGGCAGGGCATAGGTTATTGCAATCCATCCGACTACCTGGCCAGACAGTGCGAGAGCCATCAGCCAAGCATGACCGGGCATTGTGATAGAGAATTCGACAGGTTCTATCCCGATGCTTCTCAGAGGGGCTATTCCGATTATCAGAAGACCGAAGGCTGCTCCAGCAGTAGCATCCATCTGAAGATTCACTGATGGCGCCTGAACACGGTTTGAGTATCGATAGACAATCAAGAAAGATGAGTAGAATATCGCAGCCACGATACCCGCGATTACTCCTTTCAGGGGGTCTGATCCGTACGGATTATCATCCCAGATACCAGAGATAAAGAGCATACCAAGCATTACCACTGGGAGTGATAGAAGTATGAGTCGGTTAGGCCTCTCCCCGAACAAAAACCAGCTTGAAAGTGTTACAATAATTACCTGGGAGTTTCCAATCAACGTGGCGATTCCGCTTCCGATGAAATCAATGGCGCTGTGATATCCAATGAAATCAATGGCGAGCAGTAGTCCTGCAGAGAAGGCAAGCATTCTTGCTCTGGGGTCCCTGGTGTCCTCACGATTGAGTACCAGTACTAGAGCTGCTAGTAATGGGAGAGCGTAGACCATCCTGAAGAATGCCCCCGTTAGCGGGGCGGTTTCTGATTGAATATAGAGTAGGGGAGCGAAAGAAATCAACGTCGCACCGGCTAATGCGATTAGCATAGTTCGTCGATCGTCGGCTGGGGCCGACATTGAGTCACCTCACTCAGAAGGGCCGTCGCTGGCAATCATCTCTTTTAGTTCCCCAGATTGGTACATTTCCATCGCTATGTCAGATCCGCCAATCAGCTCACCATTAACGAAAATCTGCGGGATGGTAGGGAAGTCCGACCACTCTTTCAGAGCAGGCCTGGCCCGGGGGTCAGACAGCACGTTTACGCAAGCGAATGAGTCAATGTCTAGTTCTTGAGCGACTACGCTGACAACTTGGGCACCTCTGGCTGAGAATCCGCACTGGGGTTGGTCTGGTGTTCCCTTCATAAAAATCACAATCTTGTTCTCTTCAACAACTTGTTGCAGTTCTTCTGGGGTCCAATCAAAACTCATCTAATCACTCCTTGTTCGGCCTGCGAATATGTACCCCAAAGAAGTCGTGCTCTTGACCGTGTGGGTCGAAGGCAGTCTTTCCCGATTCATCGGCTTGATTTGGGGTCATGCACTTCAAGTCAAGTGCGTGCACTGTGTTGGACGAAATGTGCTCCTTGAAGTGATTAAGAATAGGTTTCTGCCTTTGGAGCGGCCTGACTCCTTCGAAGCTTACCGAAATTACTCGCACATGGAAGTGATCACCAGTTCCATGCAAATCAGAGACCTCAACTAGAGCATCAGGTACTACCTTCAGTACCTCTTGCTCCATCCACTCGACACTGACCATGGGACGTGTGATTGAGCCGACAATTTGAAACTACGTTTCTAATGATTTGCAGATTGAATCCAGGTTTTCCCTTATTGATCCTTGGTTGTTGATTAGGCCCGAGCCGACTACTGCGATGTCTACCCCCCAGTCAGCTACCATTGAGGCATTGTAATCCTTTATTCCCCCGTCAATCATGAGCTTGGTCCCTCTTCCCCCCCCGTCAATCTGGGAATCGATTGCCGCTCGGAAAGACCTGACCTTGTCCTCTACCTCTGGCATAAACGACTGGCCTCCCTTTCCAGGTACCACTGACATGACGAGAACTAGGTCCAGATCGGGCAGTAGGGCCATTACCTCGTCTACTGGGGTGTCGGGGTTCAAAACACAACCAGCCAACACACCAGAATCATGAATATTGGAAATCAATTCAGGGAAGTTTTCTACTGCCTCTACGTGGGCGATCACCAAGTCAACTCCGGCATCCACGTATTGGCCCCAAGTCTCCTCTGCATTTGTGATCATTAGGTGGCAATCGATGAAAACTCCGGGTCCAACCCTGTCCCGGATTGATCTGATCAAAGCGGGGCCGAAGGTAATGGTTCTGTTTACTACCCAGTTGCCGTCCATCACGTCCATGTGCAGCCAGCCAATTCCTGCCTCGATGGCTTCATCGACGGTCTCACCGATCCTACAGAAGTCGGCAGTTAGGATGCTGGGCGTAACCTCCATGCTGTCCCCTCACTCGACGTGAAGAGGTTTCGGTTCTCAATACATCGTTCGTAAACTTCCCCTAAAAGCACATGTTGATAGGATGCAAACCAACCGCTTGGTTAGGTGTTTCATTGGGTAAGGTAGTGGACGTTAGCGATTCAGACTTTGATGTGGCTACAAATAGCGATGAGTGGGTTCTAGTCGATTTCTGGGCTCCTTGGTGCGGCCCCTGCAGGATGGTGGGTCCGGTATTGACCCAGATTGCTGAAGAAAGGGAAATCACGATTGCCAAGGTGAATACTGACGTAAACCCCCTGACCTCTGGAAAATTTGGGATTCGTGGAATTCCTGCTCTCATTTTGTTCAAAGATGGGGAGATTGTGGACAGGATGACAGGTGCTATGCCCAAGCAGGGAATGGACTCGTGGCTCGACCGGCACATGGCCTAGTAATCGGCGGCTTCTAACTTCCTAGACCGCTCTTCCAGTGGACTACCAACCTCTCTAAGTAGACGAGACCTAAGGGCCTCGTGGAGCCACATACCCTCATCTAGCTCAAGCATAAGTCCTCTGTCGATTAGCTCCTTAGGAGGGTTTCCATCGACCTCAGCTGCTCTGGCCAAAGAAGCCCAAGGTACTGGCCGATCAGAAACGGCAAGAATTGACAAAATCTCTCTGTGGTCTTCAGGGAGAACATTCAGGATCTCCTCGTCCAAGAAGCGTAGCCAGTCGTCATGCAAGGTCTGCCCGTAAATCTCCAGTAATTCAACGGCGAGGGGATGTCCTCCCGTAACTTGATGGATTTGTTCCGCTGGTGCTTTTTCTGGGATATCTATCAACTTCAGCCAAGCTGACACTTCTTCGAGAGAGAGCCCAGAAAGAGCCAGTTCCTTTACTCGATTTCTGGTATGTACATCCCTTCTATCGTAGAATGCCAGATTAGTCCTCGAGATCATAATCAATCTCAACCGTGTCATCTCTGCAATCTGCAAAAGGGCCCCAAAAAAGTGATCCCCGGAGCTTCCGATATTGTGCACATCATCCAGAATTACTACAACTTCTGTGGAGTTGTTTTCTTCTGGCGGCAGAAGATAGCTCTCGTCTAGTAAGTGAGCAATTAGCCTCCTCCTAAACGAGTCGATTTCCAGCCTAGCCGCCGGTTTGTATGGGAGTGTTTTCAGAACATCGTAGGGGTCATTAGATTCGTCCACAATTCCTACCCTGTGAAGAATACTGGTAGCTATCCCCAGTGGTGAGTCCCATGGCTGGCAAGGATAGTACATCACATCCGTCCCGGGGTCAGAACCCATCAACTCTGAAATCCAATGAGAGACCAAAGTGGTCTTTCCACACCCAGCAATACCTGAAAGAGACATCAGTGGCTTTCCAGATTTGAACCAATCCTCCAGAACGCTCTTCTCTTCCTTCCTGCCATGTACCGTACGTGTTATGGGTGGCCTAGTATGGTAGGTTGAATGGGCCCCGACCAGTATCGATAGTGATCCAGGTTGCGGATTCTGATCTTCTTTGTTAACTAGTGCCCCAAATCGAATATCTCCAAAATTGAGGACTCCCTCGTGCTGGGAGTGCATTAGGATTTGGAGGAGGCTTAGCCCTGCTCGAAGCCTCTGTGCCGCCTGATCCGCTCTAATTTCCAGTAATTCCCCATCTTTCGACCTAATTAGTACCAATTTCGATCTCAATTCAGAAATTCTGTCTCTAGCTGTGTCCCTTCCATCTTCGGTCAACTGCCATGTCTTTTGGCGTCTATTTTCCCCTCTGACGGTCCTGCTGTGCTGAGAAATCAATCCCTGAGATGTGAGATTCCTCATTGCCCTAGATACGTTTGGAGGATGGAGTGCACATGATTCTCCTATTCCGGATCTAGTGACGTCTTGAGTAACGATATAGTGGTCGGCCTGATGATCCTGCTCCCAAAGATGGAGTAGAATTCTGTCTGCGACGGGAACATTGTGGCCTGACTCGCTCCGTGCCATGTGATTGACGGCAACGGAAGATAGCATCAAGCGTTCGGGGCTAGCATTCACTGGCTTTCATATGAGCATTGAGGGTATATTTCGTGCATAGGTGGCAAAAAAAGGCTATTGCAATCCCTGATTACTGTGGAGAGTCCTAGTACGCTGCTGGACCCCATCCCAATCGAGACTGGCATGACTGAAACCGGGCTAGGAACATAATCCTCACCGGTCTGGGAAATGATTAGTTGAATGCCGTCATCCTCGGGGACTACCACGTCCATCCCGAAGAATTCCATCTTTGCAATTACTGTCGAACCTGGGGTCAATACCTCACCTTCTCCCCCCCCATCATGGAATCTAAGGTCCATCACGGCGTGTCCTAGATGCATCCCATTGCTAGATTGGACCATCTCAACGAACAAGTGCCCACTGGTTGCAAGCAATGAAATGGTAGCCTCTACATGGAATGTTGGAGTTCCCACTATCCTCACCTCATATTCAAATTCTGGGCACTCCACAATTAGGCTTGAAGTCGCAGAAATGGTGTCACTACCGCCAATTATCGAGCAAGTGTCCATATCCATGTTAATCCAATAAGTGTCTGGAGGGGGGTAAGTGTCCTCGACCCTCCAACCGCCCATGTTGTCTTGGACTTCTGCAATTAGTCTAGGTTTGGGTCCGTGGCCCATTAGGTAGTAGTCGAACCACTCCAGCAAATCGTCAGCCCAGTCCCATCGAAGAGTGTATGGGAAGGCCTCTTCGCCCCTACCAGACCCTAGTCCTTCATGGCCAGACTTTCTATCTGGGTAGTCGTGACCCCACTGCCCGTACAGTCCCTTTACTTCGAACCCAGCATCAACCATTATCTCATGGACAGGGAAAGCCATGTGAGGGTCGACGTTCCAATCCTGCAACCCATGGATAATGTATACGGATCCATTGTAGTTCTGTATGGCCCTAGTCAAAAAGTGACGCTCTTCCCAGTAGTCGCTTCCTGTCCAGGCTAGGTTATCGCCAGTAAGGTAAGCACCTACCCCAGCATAATAACCCTCCATGTAGCCCTCGCAGGCATTCTGAGTGTCCTCCAGATCCCCATCTAAACCGAAGCTTCCGTATACTCCGTTATGCATTATTGCTCCTCTTGCCTCCATGCTGCCGTTTCTCCACATCAAGTCGTGAACACCAATCAATCCCGACATAGGGACAATGGTTCTGAGATGTTCCGAACCCATCGCTGCTGCCTCCCATGGTGTGGACCCGTCGTAAGACTTACCGATTGCAGCAACATTGCCGTTTGAGAATGGGGCCTTTCCCAAATGCTCTATTGCAGCATGAATGCCCACTTGCTCATCTAGTCCCATTAGATCCATGCAATGGTTTGACTCCCCAGTTCCGAAAACGCTTACCTGTGCAACACCAAACCCATGGGGTACGAAGTTCTCTATCAGAAAACGCCCCAGCCGATCTGCCGGAGTAAGTGCATCCACATCTCCATCATCATAGTACGGCCCTATTTCTGTAATTATTGGTACTTGGCAATTATCAGGAACTGCGGGGGCGTCTAAGTCGCACCCTTCAATGACTGGAAGCCAAAGACCGAGGTGAACCTCGGCACTTCCAGTGAATCCTGCTCCCCCATCTTGGATATCAATATCTGGAACTGGGACAAAAATCGACCTAACGGAGTCTATCGTGTAAGTACCGTTGGAAGAAACCCTACTGAAAACGTCATCATCGCGATAAACCAATTCTGATCTATCCTCTACTCGAGGAAGCCAGTGATCCTCGTCGGACGGCGAGTCGTCTTCTGAACCCCCTCCCAAGCATCCAGAAAAGCTGGGCATCAAGAAGACCATGAGAACCAAGGAGACACGTCCCAACTCTAGCGACACTGGGGCACACGACGTGGTATGTCGAATCAAGAGTTCGCAATTTGGGACACGCGGATCCGGATTGGTCAGATTCAATAGAAGGGGCTCAGATGGCGGTTCGTGGAAGAGTCTACCCGGGCACGGCTCCTCAAACTGCAACGTATGGAGGCTACCGAAGCAGAAGTCTACAGGCGTCTAGCAAAAATGCAATCGGATCCGGTGAATCGGTCAATTCTCGAAGGAATTTCACTAGAGGAAGAAAGGCACGAGACTGCCATAGGGAAGTTGACCGGGGAGAAGGTTAGTCCCGATAGTTGGAAGGTACGAAAACAGGTTTTCCTTGCTAGGGTATTTGGCTTCACCTTCTCGGTTAAGATGATGGAAGCTACTGAACAGGATGCTGCAGCAGAATATCGAGAACTAGGTCTGCACGACATCGCAGATGAGGAGGAGGCTCACGAGCAGAACATGATTGAGATGCTAGATGAGGAGAGGTTGCGTTACTCTGGAAGCGTTGTGTTGGGGATGTCTGATGCTCTAGTTGAGTTGACTGGGGCCTTGGCGGGCCTGACGTTTGCACTTCAGGACCTCAGACTAGTTGCTCTCGCAGGATTGGTTACTGGAATAGCAGCTGCATTCAGCATGGGGGCCTCTGAATACCTGTCTTCACGGACAGAGAAGAAAAGCGAGTCGCCCGTGAAAGCGGCTTTCTTCACTTGGATATCGTACCTTCTCACTGTTCTGTTGCTGGTGTCTCCATACCTAATGTTCCATTCTGATTCGGCTGAATTACTAGGTTTGGCGCCATATGTTCAGGCCCTAGCATGCACATTTGCCATTGGCCTACTAATTGTCGCAGTCTTCAATTTCTATGTTTCAGTTGTTGAGGGTGTTTCGTTCAAGAGCCGTTTCCTTGAGATGGCTGGCATCCTTGGTGTCGTGAGTCTAATTTCGTATGGAATTGGAATCATGCTGAGAGGGGTGCTAGGAGTAGAAGTCTGATTGTAAATTTGGCTCTCATATCTATTTGTATTAGGCAGCTGTCGGCGAGCCATGGGCTCCTACGAGGATTTGCTTGTGAGGCTAAAGGACATAGATCTGATTGGACAGATTGGAAGCCTCCTTGGTTGGGATCAGGAAGTGCTAATGCCACCCAATGCAGCTCCACTAAGGGCTGAGCAACTGGCATGGATCTCCAAGACAGCCCACGAAAGGCTTACTGATCCCAAGATCGGGGAGTTGCTTGAAGAAATAGAGTTGGCCTCGGATCTGGACGATATCCAGTTAGCGAACATCAGACTGGCCAGAGAGTCGTATGACAGGGCCACTAAGTTGCCTACAGAATTTGTCGAGGAGATGGCAAAACACAGATCTAAATCACTAATCTCTTGGACTGAGGCCAGGGAGAAAGACGACTTCTCGATTTTCAGAGATGACCTTTCCATTGCGATAGAACACGCAAGAATGAAGGCGGACTTACTGGGTTTTGAACATCTGAGATACGACGCTCTGCTAGACCTTTACGAGAGTGGGCTTACTGTGGAGAAATTGGATCCTCTATTTTCCGGGCTCCGGATGAGCGTGGCCCCACTAATCAAAGCCGTCGTCGAGGAAGGAAAGAGGCCGGACATGTCATGGATAGAGGGCAATAGCTGGAGTCAGAAAGCTCAGGAAGAGCTGAGTCAGAGTGTCTCGGAGGCAATTGGCTTCAACTTCTCATCTGGCAGAAGGGACTTGTCTACTCATCCATTTTGCGGTGGACCTAACCCAGATGACGTCAGATGGACTACACGCTACAGTGAGTCAGAGCCCTTCGGTTCTCTCTTTGGATCGATGCATGAAACTGGTCACGGGACCTATGAGCAGGGACGTCCCAGGACTCTAGACTTTCAACCCGCGGGAAAGGCAAACGGACTAGGTGTGCATGAGAGCCAGAGTCGTTTATGGGAAAACCAAGTAGGTAGATCTAGAGAATTCTGCGAATGGTCCCTCTCCCTCTGGAAGAAGCACTTCCCGGGAAACATGGACGGGGTTGACGGGGAGCAGTTATGGCAAGCGGTGAACTTGGTCGAGCCTGGGCTGATTCGTGTAGATGCTGACGAAGCTACATACAATTTACACATCATGATTAGATTCGAGATTGAGAAGAGTCTAATTTCTGGTGATTTAGAAGTTGACGATCTCCCTGACGCATGGGACGAAATGTATCATCAGTTTCTTGGAGTCACAGCTCCGAACCGTTCTCTGGGTGTTCTTCAGGACATTCACTGGTCAATGGGCGCAATAGGATACTTTCCCACATACACACTTGGGAACCTATATGCAGCACAGCTTCTGGAGGCTGCAAGGAAGGATCTACCCAATCACGATGAACAAATCCGCAGTGGTGAGTTTGGCCCTCTACTTAACTGGATGAGAGAGAATGTGCATGGTCGAGGTAGCGTTCTGAAGCCAGCAGATCTGATAGAGGAAGCCACGGGACACCAGCCCTCTCCGGATGCGTTCATTAGGTACTTGAGTTCCAAGGTAGAGAGACTCTATGGAGTGACCGCTTGACAATCTAGGAAAGTCGATAGCAGAAACCTCTGTCCAACAATCATGGCCCAGTCCAGTCTAGAGTTCTATTCTTCCCTTGTAAGGCAGGTTGACGGGGGGTGTGCATTTTTGAGAGTCTCGGATGACTTCCTGGTCGCAGGATCAAGTTCAGGTCAGGTTGCATGCTGGAGCTTGTCCAATGGTTCTGAGGTTTGGAGGCATGAGTTCGAGGGGCCATGCTCGGACGCAGATATTCTGGGAGGGTTTCTGTACTTCACTGAGTCGAACAAATTACATTCTATCGAATTAAAGACGGGCTTTTTACTATGGGCTATCGAGTTAGAAGGATCAAGTGATTTTGTCCGATGTACAAGACGGCACTTGTGGGCCACTTCATCTGTTTACAACTTTGAGATTCAGGACTACTCCGAAGGGGCAGTCTGGAAACTAGGATTGGATGGCGAGGTAATACGGAGTTGGAAAACAGAAGGAAGGGCATGGGCTCTTTCATCTCTAGAAGATAGTGCTCTGTTAGGGCTTAGTAGGCCTAAATGTGGATACGCCACAGTATCTGAGCTGAGCGAGTTAGAATACGTATCCTTGGAAAACAAAAATCCGGTAACTGTTGGGAATGATGATGGTGGTCTTAGAGTATTTCTTGGACACAGCAGAGGCGGGGTGACAGAGATATCCCAAGGAGAGTCGTCGTCATTGTCTAGATCGGAGTCATCAGTTTCCGCAATTGAGTTCAATGATGGATGGATTGCTGGTCTAGAGTCTGGAGAGGTTATCGTAGGGGAGGAATTTGGCTCCTGGACTACCAACATAGGGGGCTTGGTAGAGAATGTATGCATCGGACCTTCGTTGGACGAAGGAAGATGGGTCTGGGCGTCATCTTGGAGCAAAGAGTCTGGGCTGGCAATAATGGAGCTATCCAGTGGGACTGTGAAATTGGGGATTCCGCATCCATCAAGAATAATTTCAGTTTGTAGTATTGAAAAAACAATTTGTTTCGGTGATTCGACGGGTCTCGTCTTCGTTTTGGAAGAAGATGTACTTCGGCGCCGTTTCTCACAAAGAGATGAGAAGGTGCTAGAGGAGAATGACAGATCTGCAATGAGGGAAAAAATACGCCGACTGCGAAGGGAGTAGTTTGCAGTAGAAAAGTACTCTCTTGTACCCTTATTTCCAGTGAACTGCGCCTAAATTCGCGAAATGTTTATGTGCCCATCACGACCCTGTGTTTCTTGCCGCTCCGGGGGAGTGGTGTGAGGGCGCTTCGGCGCGACTCGCGGGCCACAAAAACCGAGCCCCGAAACCGGGGCGGTAGAACCGTGATTCGAAAGAAGATCGGGGAAGAGCCAGAGCGTCTGTGGACGTGAAGGCAGCGGCGAATAAATCGGACAAACTGGACGCAAGGAAGGGGAGAGCGAGATAGGAGCTGAAGAGATACGCGCGCGTAGGGGGAAGAAAATGAACCTGGGTCGCGGAAGTGGGGAACGAGGTGGAGAAAACCTGACGCAAGGAAGGGGAAGGAAACCGAGGGAAACACTAGGCAACGAGGGCGGGGAGACCCGTGGAGAAGCCAGTATCGAGACGTGAAAGGAAAAGCGGAGACGAAGTACCTGAAACGGATGCGGCGAAGGAGAGGGAGATCTCTCAAGAGTCGGAAAATGGCGAAGGGAGAGCATGAAGTTCCGGAGTCATCTACCCGGGGAATCCCGGGCCTTC
>CEUS01129672.1_pt1 | contig 11712 bp, 14 predicted proteins | sample 427031 | NCBI WGS metagenome assembly CEUS01 (sample SAMEA2622837, study PRJEB7988) | marine metagenome | biome: marine biome (ENVO:00000447); feature: marine epipelagic mixed layer (ENVO:xxxxxxxxx); material: "saline water (ENVO:00002010), including plankton (ENVO:xxxxxxxx)" | depth 140 m | reverse complement strand
GTGGGAACGCTCGCGATTATGAATATGACCGAAGGTTCTATGGTCACCGGTGCACGACTGGTGGTCCAAATTGCCGAGTTTGGAATGGGACTGTTTCTGCGATTGCTATCGTGGACCATGGTGCTCGTGCCACTCGCAACATTCGGCTTCATGTTCGACGCAATCGTGAAACAACAGAGCGTTCAAGCTATGTTTGCGATTATTGGCTTTGCCCTCGTAATTGTCCTCGGCTTAGTAGCGTTGATGGTTGTCTATGCAATTGGCACCAAGATCATTCGTCGGATGACGATTTCCCAGATAGGCCGAGCTACCCGTGCGCCACTGTTGATCACGTTTTCAACAGCGAGTTCATCCGTGGCCATGCCCTATACCATGAAGGCCGCAGAGGATGGTTTCGGTGTCGCGCCTGAGATTGCCCGAACGACAGTGCCGCTCGGTGCGACCGTCAATATGGACGGGACGAGTGTGTATCAAGTTATGGCATTGGTGTTTTTGATGAGCCTCTTCGGCCATGTCGCAGGCGTTACGGTTACGGCGGGCACGCTTCTGAGTGTCGCGGTGTTGGTGGTCTTGTATTCCATTGGCACTCCAGGAGTACCTGGTGGAAGCGTTAAGGTGATTCAAGATGTACTTGTGATGTTTGGTATTCCACCTGGAGTCATCGGAATTATCTTACCTATGGATCGTCTGCTCGACATGTCTCGAAGTGCTGTCAATGTGAGTGGTGATCTCTTTACGGCCAGTGTGACGGACCTAATTTGTAGGGATAATCGCCAAGACGGCGACCTCTAAAGGGCGGAGGTTGGCCCCGTCGCTGAATCGGTTGCGGGTCGGTGCTGTCTCAGGTCTTCTTGTAATCGCCGTGTCTGCCTAATCCCTCTGAAAAACGAGACGCGCCTTTGGCCGAATCATGGCGCATCTGAGCCCGTCCGCCGAGCCATTCCTATTTCATAGCCTCACCGACGGAGCGTCCATGTTGAACAATCGTCGAGTAACGATTTGCCCTGACGCAGATCTGCGGGAAGCGTGCAATCTTGTGGGCCATCGCCTCGGCGTCAACATGACCGGTTCCGTCGTTCACGAGCGAGACTTGGGAGACATATCTGAGGTCCTAACCGGAACAAAAGGCCCAGCCCTTTCCCAGAGAACAGCGACGGAGACGGAGTCGTCCGCCTCAAAATCGAGAAATGCCTAGGTGAGTGTTTCGTTGATGCCGGATCCATTGCGTTTAGAGCCGCGGCACGACTATGGATAACGGTCTTCACTGGACCATTGTTCTCTTTACGGACAGCCATCTCGTCCTCGGGGAATCTATTCTTCAGAAATCAATCGCAGAACCAAGGCGGCAAATTCATCGCCACGGTTCTCAGTGCTGCAATCTGGATTGTTCTGGCACCCACCGCCACCGCCTGTCAGCAATAATGGGCGATGTCCCTCGTTTGGCACAATTGTTAGCGTGGCACCTGGGATATGAGCCGCAAACTCGCGTCCCCATTCCGGTGGAAAGATTCGGTCATCCTCGCCGAAAATCACATGTGCGGGTTTATTCCAGGAAGCCAGCGCGGTAAAGGCTTGTTCCTGACGAGTGGCGTTGCCCGCTTCCGGTTGCTCAAACGGTAGCATCCAGGGCCACCGCAGGGCGCCGGCTACCGCATTTTGGCTATCAAAAGGAGCTTGCACTGCCGACCCCTCAGCGCCAGGTCGGTTGGAGAAATCGATCTGCTGAGAACGCACATTCCACTCTCGGAGGGCGTCAGTGTATTCATAACCTTCATGATGAAGCCACGTGTTCAAAATAACTAAGCGTTCAAATCTCTCAGAATGTTCCGTGGCGAGGATTAACCCATTTGGTCCGCCCCAGTCATTCACGACAATAGTAATATTTTGAAGGTCTAGCTCTTCCATGAGAATTTCAAGCGTCTCGACATGATGGTCGAGGGTGTACCAGTCGAGGTCTATAACTTTGTCACTCTTGCCGAAGCCAATGTTGTCCGGCGCAATAACTCGATAGCCTGCCGCAGCTAGCTCCGGAATCGCTTTGCGATACATATAACTCCAGACCGGTTCACCGTGTAGCAAGATCATCGTACCTGCCGCGCCAGTGCCTTCGTCAACGTAGTGCATGCGGAGGCCATTCACGTTTATGTAATGCGGTTCGAAGGGATATTCGTCGATTGCGGCAAAACGTTCGTCGGGTGTCCGGTGTACGCCGGAAGCAAACTCTTGGCTGTGACCTAGAGGAGTAAGAGTTGAGAACGAAAGAGCGATGATGGCACTACAGACGAAAAAGGTGTTTCTGTTCACTTTGAGAGTCTCCTATGACGGTGATTGACCTTGACGATGATATACCGAGCAATACCTAGCACTACGTCCGAGATCACGTTCTCTGCAAGCGTAGGTTACACTGTTCGGAGATGTTGCCTGATGATGCGTTAAAACGGAATCTACTTATGAAAGATATCTTTGTTTCGCTGCTGATCGTCTTTGTATCAACGATTTACACGATGGGCCAGGACTGGCCGCAATGGAGAGGCGAGGACCGTCAAGGCGTCTGGCATGAAGACGGCATTATCGAAAGTTTTCCGGCTGATGGATTGAAGGTGAAATGGCGGATTTCAATTGGTTCAGGGTACGCGGGGCCGGCTGTTTCGAATGGTCGTGTCTTTGTCTTGGATTGGATGGAAGATGCCAGCTCTCGAACACTTGATGGCACGGAACGCCTCTTGGTCTTGGACGAAGAGACTGGTCTTGAGTTATGGACAGCTGAGTGGCAGACGTCCTACCGAGCGTTGATGGGGTCATATGCGATCGGACCAAGAGCCACACCAACGGTCGACGGAGACAGTGTCTTCGTCGTGGGCGCAACTGGACGGCTCTTAAGTTTTGATGTGACAGATGGCTCGAGGAACTGGTCGGTCGACTACGTTGAGGACTACGACATGTCGGTTCCGCCATGGGGTGTGGCAGGTGCTCCTCTAGTTGATGACTCGCGCCTGATTGCGATCGTAGGAGGGCAGCCAGATGCACTAGTTGTAGCGTTTGATAAACGGACGGGCGAGGAGGTGTGGCGGGCCCTCGATGTGGTTGCGGAATCTGGATACGGTCAACCAGTGATTTACGAGGCTGGTGGGGTCCGACAGCTGATCATTTGGCATCCGACCGGACTGACTTCGTTGTCTCCAGAGACCGGTGAAGTGTATTGGGAACAGGCTTTTGAGACGGCTGATGGGATGACCGTTCCAACACCTGTCAAGAGCGGTTCGTATCTTCTTGTGAGTCAGTTCTACAACGGCTCCTTGATGATGCGATTAAACGCCGATAGCCCGAGGGCTGAGCTGCTTTGGCAGGGGTCGAGTAACAGTTTTGAGCCCGACGCGAGCGACGGACTTCACTCGATGATAACAACGCCTATTGTGATTGACGATTACGTGTACGGTGTTGGTTCCTACGGAGAATTGCGCGGATTAGATGCGCGTACTGGTGAACGACTCTGGATGAGTGATGAGCTGACGCTGCAGGAAATGTGTGCCACAGCATTCTTCGTTCAAAATGGAGACCGGTATTTCATCAATAGCGATGACGGCAAATTGGTGATCGCGACCTTTGCCCCTCGAGGTTACGTTGAACTGGATCGGACAGACCTGATTGCTCCGACGTCTGAGCCAGCCCGGGGGCACTGTCCTGACCGTTTATTTAATTGGGTGCACCCGGCGTACGCAAACGGCCATATCATTCAGAGAAACGATCGGGAAATCCTGCGAGCGTCACTGGCTGCATCCGACTACTAGACAACTGTGAGTAACGAGGACGTCCAAGCGTAGAATAGCTTGTCAAATACCGTTGAACGAATCATCTCAGTGAGGGCGGCGCCGTGATTCCCGACGTTCTCTGATCCAGCGACCTGCCTCTCGACGATCCTGTTGTCGAGCCTTCATTTCCGTTCGAATCTCGCCAGCTCTGGTCTGCTGCTCTAAGCTGAGGAGCATCCAGGTTTGAGCATGAATGGTTCCACGCAGGACGGCCACTTCGCTTTGGAGATTTCCAAGGTCGCTGGACAGCGATCGAATGCGACCCTCGTCGAATATCTCGCTTCTGACGGCGTCTTCGAGTGCCCCTTTCGTTCTGCGAATCCGTTGCCCGGCGTTACGAAGACTGTCGCCATGTTGTTGCCAAATTTCTCGAACCTGATTTCTTTGGGCTGGCGTTAACCTCAACTGCTGGAGGGGTAATGTCGCCATACCTTCGCCTCGTGAATTCCCTCTCTCTTGGCCGAATGCGTCAGATCCGAACACGACTAGAAGAAATAGGATAAGGAAACATCTGAGTAGCAGCGTGACGTGATGCTTGGTGTGTGAGTCTTTAACCTCGATGTCCAGATTCATTTCGTCCTCCTGCCTTCTCTAGACGACGGGTCGACTGAGAATGTTCCAGAATGACGACGAGCCTGTCGAATGTTCTCAGTTTCCTTCGCCACAGGTGATTCGGCGCGCCTTGTTGTGCGACACGATCAATCGAGCCTTATTTACAAGGCGAATAACCGTAATTCTTCCGGTATCGTGACTGTTTGTAAACAGTCGTCTGAGTCATAGAGAGCATTGTTGACCAGTTTACTCACGGGAGTCACCGTCATTCGCGACGATGGATATGGCTTCTCGAATGGCTTAGACGGCATGTCCTGCGTCTCGGTGTTGAACCAGGCCTGTCTGTCTCTTTCATTTAGTATGACGGGCATGCGGCCGTGAAGACTGCTCAATAAAGTGTTGGCACGTGTAGTGAGGATGGTGAAGGTGTGTATCAGTTGGCCAGTTTGATTCGGTGACTGGCTCCAGAGGCCGGCAAAACCAAATGCGGCACGATCATAGAGTTGAACAAAATAAGGTTGGCGCCCGGACGCAGTTGATTGCCATTCGTAAAATCCATCAGCTGGTACTATGCACCGGCGGGAGCGAAAGCTATCGCGAAACAAAGGCTTCTCGGAGACGGTCTCAACCCGTGCGTTAATGGCGCCACTGCCGCTCTGCATTTTTCGTGTAAGGTGAGTTCTAAAACCCCATTGCATCTCTTTGACTTGGCTGGTCAAGGTGCGGTCACGGACGATAACCGATACCATTTGGCCAGGTGCCACATTGAAACGCGGGTGATATTCCGTGTCTGACGTGCGGCCCAGTAGCTCTCGTAGGACCGATTGTGGTTGTGAGAGAGCATAGCGGCCGCACATAATTTCTGGATGATAGGAGATACGTTCATTCAGTGCAATGGAATGGTATACAACCAACCGTCGGCGGTCTGGGATACTCGGTTCTGGGTTAGGATTGTGGATTCGTTCGTTTGATTAAAGGAACTGCTGATGAATGATGACGGCAATGCGCCTTCTCCGGTTTATTGCATCAATTGCGGCGCGCAAGCCAAAGGTGTTGCGAATTATTGTCACGATTGTGGGTCTCCAATCTATCGAGGCTCGCAGGCGAAAGTGAACGACGCTCTTAGCGATGACGAACTTGGATATGAGGATCGTGGTAACCGAGAGAAGACCTCTGACTCAAGCCGCGCCCAGACAGGGTTTCAGTCGATAGATGGATCTGCTGACAGAGGTGGGTGGGCGAAGACCTCGTCTGCCTCGGAAATGCTGCCATCGATAAATCACAACAGGCCATTCGAGTATTACTTGATGGCTTGGAAACGGTACGCGACGTTTAAGGGGCGGGCACGACGGAGCGAGTACTGGTATTTCGTTTTGTTTAACTCGTTGGCCACCTTTGGCATAGCCAGTCTGGAAGCGACGATTGGTTTGTCGAGTGAGTTTAATGAGAGCCTCTTGGCGGATTTGTATTATCTGGCCAGCTTATGTCCGACGGTCGCCGTAGGCGTCCGACGGATGCATGACACTGATCACGCGGCCTGGTGGCTGTTTGTCCCATTTGCCAATCTTGTGTTCCTTTGTCGAAATGGGCAAAAAGGGCTAAATCAATATGGCCAGGATCCTAAAGATTCCAATGGTGTCACAGCGACGCCAGTGAGCAGTTCAGCAGGATACACGGTATAGGTCGAAGGCCTGAAGGACAACTGATGTTCCGAGCCTCGGTCCAACATCCTTCGGAGAATTGTCTATTCTTGGCCGTCTATTGTGAACCGTTTGGCCTCCTCGATTCCAGGGAGCTGAGATGAACCCCTCCAGAATTCCAACAGGGTTGCGTAATGCGCCTTGGCGGCACGAGTATTACCACTGGCCGCAGCGGCTTCTGCGGCTCCAAGCAATGAGTGTGTCCGTCCAGGCATACGTAAAAGTGACGCTTCGAATTTCTCTAGTGCGTCTTTCGATCTTCCGAGTTCCATGAGAATTTCGCCATACAATTCATAGGGTGGTTTGATTGGATTGGCAGCTCCATTAGGCAACCGCTGGCCTAAGGCAATTTCGATCGCCTCGTCCATGAGAGATATGGCAGTGTCACCGTCGCCTTCATGTGCCCTGATCGCGGCCGATAGTTCCTTGTGACTGATTTTGACGCTGGCGGAACCATCGGTTGCCTTCTCTGCGAGTTTCGCCTCCGCCGCTTTTGCTGTCTGCAAGTCGTTTAATTTAACTGCGCTCAATCCAGTCGCGAGCAATTCGGGTGCTGACGATGTGTCCGTGATGGGCTCGACCTTCCAGTCTTCAGTTTCGACCACATACCTGGCTTTTAGTAGTGAGATCGACCTCACTGCACGCTCTTGGCCATCACTCTCGTCGGCGACCATTTCGATACGACTAATCCAGGTCTTTGCCTTCTCGTAGTCTCCAAGCTGCAAATCGCCGTATTGGCCCCAGTCAAGGGGATGCACAGTGTCGCCGACGCTGTCACCAGGTTGCCATAAATCTCGAGCCGCATCATAGGCCCGCTGATTATGATTTGAGACAAGGTCCCACATGCCGTGCTGGATAAAAATGTGCGTTGGCATATGCCTAGCGTGAGCCACGGCAGGCGCGATCTCCATGTATTTCATGGCAGAAGGTAGGGCTAGCGGAGCATGAATGGGATCGTCGAAGGAGTGGATAGCGTAGTGAGGTGCACCAGGGTGAGTCGGATTGGCCTTGAAGACGTCTAAGGCAATCGCGCCGGCACGCATTTCGAGTCGTCCGGTTTGGTCGCGTAGCGCCCGTGAAGCACTGAGCGTAGCCACCGCATAGAAGGTGGCGACTTCATGATCGTTTGGATATCGCTCATACAAATCTGCCATCGCCTCCATATAGGCGACGCGACGTTCGTCGTAGCTCCCCTCGTCACTCCAGAGCACTTCAACGGCATTCAAGAAGCCGGCCTCGCGTTCGGTTTGAGCTTTAGCCGCTCGCGCTGCGCGTGTCGAACCGAGACGAGCAAGCACTTTTCGTGGGTTGTCTTCGTCCGGAGTTGGGCCTCCAAATAGCGGGTGGTTGTAACATAAAGTTTCGCCCCAATAAGCGAGAACGAAGTCGGAATCTAAATTCTGAGCCGCTTGAAATTGTTCAATAGCCTGTTTCCAGCCGAAGCTGTGCAGAATAGCGACACCGCGAACAAAATGACTTTGAGCTTCGGATGACTCCGTGGAAGTTGGAAATTCCAATGAGCCGACGGAATCAAACTGAGCGAAGGCCGGACTTGCGGCGAGTGAGCACAAAAGCCCGATAATTAGAGTGCGATTCAGCCAAGGCATGTGAACTGTCTCCTGGTTCAGAGTGTACGTCTCTCAGACTCTGTCAGAGTAACACACCGAGCTGGGATGTTTGGTGGTCAATCTAGGTCGAGTTCTGTCGGCTATAATCACGGTTCAACACTTAATATCCATGACTACGGGGCGCCGCTACCTTGTCAGCGGGAAAGTACAGGGCGTGGGGTTTCGGTTTTTTACGGAAGATGCGGCTCGGCGGGAAGGCTTGACTGGCTTTGTCCGAAATTTAGATGACGGACGTGTCGAAGCTGTTGTTGTGGGAGAAAGCGAATCGATTGCCCGCTTTGAGCGCGCTCTGGGAGTCGGTCCGCCGCTTTCAAGAGTTACGGATATTGCGATAGAGATGGAACCTCCAGTAACCGGGTTGATTGGTTTTCACATTCGCGAATAAGAACACAAGGAGCAGAATGGAAACTCTTAAAGATCTGATTCGACATGTTCCCGACTATCCCAAGCCGGGCATTCTGTTTTATGACATCACGACCTTATTAAAGGACCCGGAAGGTTTTAGGCGAGCTCTTGATGCGATGGTCGAGCCCTACGGTGATAAGGCTGTCGATGTGGTGGTGGGAATTGAGAGCCGTGGTTTCATCTTTGGTGCTGCCGTTGCCGACCGGCTTGGCTGTGCCTTTGTGCCGGTTCGAAAACCTGGAAAGCTTCCGGGCGACACGGTGACAGCGACTTATGACCTGGAATATGGAACGGACAGCCTTGAGATTCATCGAGATGCGATTGGCACTGACCATCGGGTCGTGATCGTTGATGACTTGCTAGCTACTGGTGGAACAGCGAGCGCAACCGTTGGTTTGGTAAAGCAATGCGGGGCAGAGGTCGTCGGTGTGTCGTTCTTAATTGAGTTGGACGAGCTGAACGGCCGATCAAAGTTAGAAGGTGAATCGATAACAACTGTGCTCCATTACTAAGAGGAACCGGGGGCGCTACAGCGCGAATGAGTAGTCTGATTATCAGTTTGACCATAGGTCTTGCGACCGCGGCTGTCCTATTCGAATGGCGGCGGCGGTGGCGCGAAGAATTGCGCTTGCGCCTCTTGGCATTGTTTGCTCCCTCTCTGGCGCGCATCCAGGACAACCCACAGGAACTCGTGGCGTGGTCACGAGTGGCGTCGCAGGCCAGAACTCTTTTTCCCGATGAATTCAAAGAGCTTGACTTAGTACGGGGCGAGCGATTCCCCTTTTCAAAGGCAGTTATTGAGGATGCTGGAGCCAGATGGGCGACCCGTTGGCTGGCGTGGGAGCGGGCACATGATGCGGAATACAAACAGAAGGCGGATGAGATTCAGGTCGAATTGAAAGACGCAGAGGACCAAGAGATCAATAAGTGTGAGCAACGACTCCAGTTAATCGAACAAGAGAAGCTTTTGACGTATCAGGAGCGGTACGAAGAATATGTTCGGGTAAGTAAATCCTTAGGCGACCTGGAATAGTTCTTCCTATCGAAGGATCTGGTGGTGTCTTTGGAGGGAAGGAGAAATGAAACATCCGGCTCCGAAATTAGATGATTTTCATGCCCTTCATCAGGCATGTGGCTCTATTGTCGACATTAAGCCAGACCGCCAGAAAGCAGAAGGAGAATTCCATGCGTTTCACTGCTGGTGTCCGGCGTGTGGTGCAACGTCTCGCGAGGTTGTGAATCTGGACGCCCTGGACGCGTGGACGGATAGTACGAGTAGTTCCTTAGATACTGAACGTAGTTTTGAGCATGCGGTGTTAAGAGCCCGTCAGATGCTCTTGGCTGAACAGAGAATCGAGATCGCGAAGCGTTCAGAGGATGAATTAAATGGTCTCGACTAGGTGATAAGACGGGGAAGAGGTTAGTCGCGCGGGTGGGCTTCGTTCCATTCGCGGGCTAGGCGTTGCGCTTCAGCTCGCTGGTTTGAGTTCAACCTTTCTGCGATCATATCGCGGTTTTCGGCCGCCTGATTCTGACCCTCGCCGGTTGCTCGTGAAGCGGCCAGGTTAAACCACATATGAGCGGTCACATCGTCCTTTGGCACGCCGCGACCGTCCGCATGCATGAGACCGAGGTTGTACTGCGCGCGGGCGTGGCCTTGAGTTGCTGCTAACTGAAAGAAGCGAATGGCTTCCTCGTGATCTTGCACAACTCCGACGCCGTCGACATACATAAGCCCGAGGTTGTACTGGGCGCTGGCATGCCCTTGACGGGACGCTAGCCGAAATAGGTGGACCGCTTCTGCGTCATTCTTTGGCACGCCGCGGCCGTCCGCATACATGAGACCTAGGCCGTACTGTGCATTGGCATACTGCTGACCCGCCGCCAATTCGAGTAAACGGACCGCTTCCGCGTCATCCCGCGGTACACCGCGGCCATTGGCATAAATGACCCCGAGGTTGTACTGCGCGTCGGCCAATCCTTGGTCAGCGGCCAACCGAAGCCATCGCACGCCTTCCGCATGTCCAAAGCGTGATGCGCCGTTGGCATATAGAAGGCCGAGCCTGTATTGCGCAAGAACCAACTCCTGTTCGGCTGCTAACCGATACCATCGTGCAGCTTCGACACCATCCTGTGGCAGACCGTGGAGGCCGGTTTCATAAGCTGATCCGAGCTCAAACTGTGAGATGGGATCACCTTGGTCCGCCTTCGCCCGAAGGTCGTCGGTGGAATCCTGTGGTGTGACTCCAGTGACAGCGTTTGCCACTGACAACACCATCACGGGCAGGAGATACAGCCAATGTCGAGTCATATCGGTCTTGGTAACGTCTCTCCAGAGGAACGCTCAACTCACCCCGAGGAGCTCGACTTCAAAGATTAATGTCGCGTTCGGAGGAATAGTTCCACCACCCGCACCCCTTGTGCCATAGGCTAGTGCAGGAGGGATAACGAGTTGCCGACGTCCTCCAACCTTCATGCCGGCCACGCCTTGGTCCCAGCCAGCGATAACCTGCCCCGCACCCAGGACGAATGAGAAGGGCGCTGCCGCACTGGCTTGGTCGAACAGGCTCCCTTTGTTGTCTGTCGCACCTGCGTCATAGAGCCAACCGGTGTAAGCCACGGTCACGGTTTGACCAGACGAAGCCGTTGCACCTGTGCCTTCGGTGAGGTCGGTCGCGCTGAACGGCACGTTGACGGTGGGAGCGACGGGACTGCCTCCGCAGGCGGATAAACCACTGAGACTAAGTATGAATCCAATAGCGACGACGAGGGCAGAGTTTCTGGTGCTCAACGTATTTCCTCCAAAATACAATTTGCTGATCCACGGGACTGAACTATAGACCGACTTATTGCTTTTTTCCGGATCCACTCACGGTAAACCGACCATCGCCGACGTTCTGAGTGGCGTTGATCATCTCGCCGTCTACGGTCAAGGTCAAGACGATGGGAATAGTCCGACCACGGACGCTCCGTTCAAAGGAGAGCACGAGGCTGTCTCCGTCCCTGGCGATGTTGGTGACGTCGAGCGCCCCGCCCCGACCACCCTCTATCTTGGCCGCCGTCTTGCCGCCTTCGTCTCGGATTACCACGGTCTGGTCCCGCGTCCCTCCACCGCGGGGATTCTCCATAGCAATAAGCCAGGTGCCCATGAACGCAGTCGCCTCGGGAGCAGCCAACATCGAGGTTTGACCGGCCGCGGCTGGTCCTGTCAGCAGGAACACACTCAAGGCTACCGCCGCTGTCCGGACGAAGCGTCTTGTCATGGTGAATACTCTTGTCGGGATCGCTCCAGGACCAGCGACTAACAGTCCCGAATCACCAGCGCCCTGAGACTCAGTCTTGTTATTGTGGGATAGAGCCCTTGTATTAAATGTCATTCTGTCTCCGTTGCTCTCTAAAGACGACGAGCTCATTGAGAGTGTTTCAGATCTGCAGAGGCCGGTTCAACGGGATCTGCCAATTTTCGCTCGTGGGGTAAAAAGTAGAAGCGAAGTTAGTCACGCGGGTTGTGTGACTTCTGAAATTGGTGACTGCACTAGAAGGCCCAACCAATATTGACGAGTCGAACCAAAGGGATTGGCTCGCCATTAAGAACCCTTGTCGCGCCACCGCCGATGC
>CEUS01268397.1_pt1 | contig 11716 bp, 9 predicted proteins | sample 427031 | NCBI WGS metagenome assembly CEUS01 (sample SAMEA2622837, study PRJEB7988) | marine metagenome | biome: marine biome (ENVO:00000447); feature: marine epipelagic mixed layer (ENVO:xxxxxxxxx); material: "saline water (ENVO:00002010), including plankton (ENVO:xxxxxxxx)" | depth 140 m | reverse complement strand
GGAATGGTTCCGGTATTTTTAAAGGAGAAATTCTTAAATCTTCTAAATTTGGACTTTTATCGTTACATCACGGAGATAATCAATGGAATAGAGGGGGGCCACCCGGTTTTTGGGAAGTATATTTATCTAAAAGGAAGAGTGGATTTATTATACAAATATGTAATGAAAAATTAGATGATGGAGATGTAATCTTTAGAGGAGAAACGGCAACTAAAAGTACTTACCTAAGAAATAGGATAAATCTTTCAAAAATATCATATCCATTTCTTGAAGATATATTTAATTATGTTATCTTAAACCAAAAATTACCTTCTATATATCCAAAAAATAATATAAAAGCTAAGCTTTATAAGGTTCCAAGCTTTGGAAAAACTCTATATTATTTGTACAAAATATCGAAATTTTTTATAAAGAAATTTTTCCAAAGAATAATTTTAAGAAAAAAACAAGTATGGCATATAGCATACCAAGAAAATAATTGGAAAAATTTAAATTTTTCTAATTTTCACACAATTGAAAACCCTAAAGGAAGATTTTTTGCAGATCCATTTATGTTCGAAAACAAAAATAAAAAAGTAATTTTTGTTGAAGATTATTCATTTAAAGAAAAAATTGGTACTATAAGCGCTATATCATTAAATAAAAATAAATTCAAAATTTTCGAGAATATCATTAATGAAGATTTTCATCTATCTTTTCCGTTTGTTTTCAGTTTCAAAAATAAGATTTATATGATTCCTGAATCAAAACAGAATAGAACAATAAAACTTTATGAGTGTACAAGTTTCCCTAATGATTGGAAATTCTCTCACAATATTATGGAGAATGTTAATGCAGTTGATTCTATTGTATTTTATAAGAAACCTTATTGGTGGCTTTTAACAAATTTATGTGATGATGACTCACAAGATTCTTCATCAATGCTTCATGCTTTTTATTCAGATTCTCCTTTAAGCAATAATTGGAAACCACATAATAAAAATCCAATTGTATTTTCTTCTGATAAATCTCGAAATGGAGGAATAATTTATGAAGATAATTCAATTTTAAGAGTAAGACAGTCATATGGCTTTAATAAATATGGAGAAAAAATATCAATTTCTAAAATTGTTAAATTAGATCCGGACAATTTTGAAGAAAAAGAGGTAAAAATTATTAACCCATCTTCTCTTGGAAGAAAAATCAAATTCACTCATCATTTAAATGGTAATAAAAAATTTACTGTAATTGACTTTGCTAAACATTAAAGAACCTAATCTAACAAGTTAATTATATTAATATTATTCTTTTTATAATCTTCAAATACTAATTCTAATTTATCTGAATGTGAGTTTTTAATAGAATTAAAATCTATACAATGTGCATCAAATTTAATTGGGCTTTCAATAGTCATTTTTCTTAGGTTAAAAATAGCTGCTGATGAAAATCCAGAAATTATCTCTGGCATACTTTCTATTTTTAAAAAATATAATTCAATTGGCAAATCTAATGTTTTGCATGAAAAATTAAATTTATTTCTAATTTTAGTTAGATTTTTTTCCGACTCTCTTCTATGAGAAAAATAAGTTACATGAAAATTAGAATAATAATCTCTGATAGCATACATATAGTCCCAATAAATCTTTTCTTCAACTAAATTATCTTCCAGATAAGGGGATCCAATAAAAAAAAGTTCATTATTATTTACGTTACATTTTTTTATTATTCTTTTTGAATACGAATAATTGCATTTAATTATCTTATCTTTTGAATTTTGATCTATTTTAACGTCATAAGAAGTAAAGAAAGTAATATTATTAAGTAGGTTGAGAGCGCTACTTTTTTTTCTATTTTCTAATATCTTAAAAATTGCATTTCCTTCATCTAAAGCAATGATATTTTTTGAAAAAATTATTGTGTTAATAAATCTAAAATAAAATTGATCTATTTGGCTTGTAGTAACATTTTCATATGATTTAAAAAGAAAATTTGAAAAAATTTTTAATACAAATTGTATTATAATCTTAAAATTTTTAGTGGAAAATAATGATGAATTTTTAGTATCCCAAAGTTCAATCCTAATTAAATTATTCCAATCTGATGCAACAACGTATTTATCAATAAAATTTGAAATCATTTCATTAGATGTATGAGAATTGCTATTTAAAAAAAGTATATCAGAATCATTCGTCTTAAAATTAAATTCTTCTATACATTCAAGAAGATTAAAATAATGTGAAGGTGTACTTATTATGAATAAATTTTTCATATGATTAAAATAATGAATAATTATTTGTTTAAGAAAAAAATTTTAAAAAGGATAAAAAAATAAAATGAGAATTTTATTCCCCTTATTAGCATACTACCCATCACAAGTAGGTGGACCAGCAAATACAATTTATTGGCTAGCAAAAGCGCTCTCAAGAGAGAAGGTTGATGTTACGATTGTGTCAACAAATTTAGGCTTAGAAAACAACCAAGTAAAAACAGATTCATTTATCAAAACAAATTATGGGAAAATATACTATGGAGAAGGCAGTGGTTTTAACATAAAAACAATAATTCAATCTTTATCTGAGGTTAAGCATCATGATATTATACATACAAATGGATTATTTGATCCAATAGGATTAGTTACATTTTTCTATGCAAAGCTTCTATACCCTTCTAAAACAATAATATGTTCTGTAAGAGGAGGATTAAGTCCGTCTGCATTAAAATACAGTTATTTACGAAAATATTTTGTATTGTTTTTATATCGATTAACAAATAAAAATATTTATTTTCATGCTACATCTAAGAAAGAAATAGAGGATATAAAAAAAATATTAAAGATTAACAAAAATTGTTTTTATATACCTAATTATATCGAACCCACTAAAAGATTTAAAAATAAAATAAGGAAAAAAAAGATTGTTTTTTTAGGACGAATCCATCCAATTAAATCTATAGAAAACTTGATAGAAGCAGTTTCGATATCAAAATCTTTTAATAAAAATAATTTTCATTTGGATATTATAGGTACTTATGAAAGTAGATATAAAGATTATTATAATATTTTAAATGATTTAGTTAAAAAACTTAATATGCAAAATAAAATTAAATTTCTTGGCCATATTGAAGGGGAGAAAAAAAATAAAAAAATTGCAGAATCATATGCTTTAGTTTTGCCAAGTAAATCTGAAAATTTTGGAAATGTTATTTTAGAGGCACTCAATCAAGGAACTCCGGTCATTGCTTCAAAAGGAACACCTTGGAAATTAGTAGAAAAAAATAATGCAGGATTTTACTGTTCTAATGATTGTAATTCACTTAGCAATGCTATTGATTCATTAATTAGTCTAAGTAAAAAGGAATATTCAGAATACCAAGAGAATTGTTTAAAACTAATTGATCAAAAATACAATATCAAAAACAATATAGATAATTGGTTAAAAGTATATAGTTCTTATAAAAAATAATCTTTAAAAGTAGCAATGATTTTTTCCGTTTGGTCTTTAGTGCCAATTGTAACGCGCAAATGATTTTCTAGCTTCTCTATATGGCTATAGTTTCTAATATATATTTTTCTTTGTTCAAAAAAATTCATTAAATCATTTGGTTGAATGGAATCATTAATTTTAAACAATATGAAGTTTCCATCACTATGCATTGGTTTAATAAACTGTGAAAGATTTTGATTGATAGAATCAATAAAATATTTTTTGCTTTCATTTACTTGATTTATATATTTTTTTGTATAATTGATATCATCTAATGCTGCAATTGCTGCAACTTGTGCAAATAAATTAATGCTTTTAGGGTTTCGATATTTATTCATCAATTCAATATTACTTTTTGATGAAATACAATATCCAATTCGAAGGCTAGCTAATCCGAAGGCTTTTGAAAATGTTCTGGTTACAATTATATTATCAAATTCTTTAACTAATTCTGCACATGACTTATCTGATCGAAATTCTTGGTAAGCCTCATCTATAATAAATAAAATTGAAGGGAATTCAGAAAAAATTTCTGAAAGAATATTGTTTGAATAAGAGTTCCCCACTGGATTATTTGGGCTACAAATATAAACCAGTGTTGGATTAATATTTTTGATATATTCTTTAAAACTTTTTAAATCAAATTCAAAATTTTTATCTAAATAAAAAAAATCTAAGGATAAACCAAAACATTCAGCAATAGATCTAGGATGGTCATATGTTGGGCCAATAATAGTAAATATATCAGAATCATTGGAAAATGTTTTGAATATAGACTCATGAATTGAGTCAGAACCATTAAAATATTGTATATTATCTTCAGAAACATTGCAATAATTAGCAATTTTATTAATCAAAATAGAATTTTGAATATTGGGATACCAATTAATTAAATCTGCTCTAATAGTTTCTTTAAGACTATCTATTACCTTTGGTGAAGGGGCTATCGTTGATTCATTCCAATCTAATTTAAGAACTTTTGATTTTTCTTCTTCCAACCAAGCTTTTTGGGTAACTAATTTATAAGGTTTTGAATTAGCAACTGCTTTATTGACTTTTATCTTCATTATTTAAAGTATTGAAAGTATGATTTATCCACAAGTTTTAAAAAAGCTAAATCTGAATCTGTATCACCATAACCATAGATAAAATCAAAATTATTAATGTTAATTGTATTTTTCAAACGTTTGGCTTTTTCTTCTCCATTACAATCTTTTCCTTCAAATTCACCAGTAAATTTATTATCTAATACTACTAGATTGTTTGTAATTAATAAATATCCATTTTTTAAACACCATTTTCTTAAAATAATATCAAGAGATGCAGACAAAATAACTATTTTATGTCCATTATTTTTATGCCATTTTAATTTTTCTAATGCCTCTTCTTTTAGATTGTTTGCAAAAAATTTTCTATAAAATAAATCTATATCTTTTTTTAATGATGCAGTATTAACATTTTTCAAAAAAAATTGGATTCTTTTCTTTTTTAAATCTTCAAAGGAATAACTTTTGATCAAACAAAGAAAAATAATAGGCATAAATCTTAAATAATAACCATAAAAGAAATAGAAAAGTCCATAGCGAAATTTAAAAAATTCTTTAATAGAGTCTTTATATGAAATTGTGCCATCAAAATCAAAAATTGCTATTTTATTTTTTTTCATAAGTAACAAAAGTTGGGATTTTACCCTCGTTAAATTTTAAAAAATTTGAAGAGAAATCTAATTTAAAAGAAATTTTTTCATGATTTAAAAAATTTAAATCTTCGGTTAATCTTTGTTCAACATTAGAATGGCTATCGCTATTCAGATTTATAATAACTCTAACAAAGTTAATATTTTCTTGTATAATTTGAAATTTTGAAATTTCTGTATATTTCGCAAAGGTGGTATATATATTAGTTAGGGGTATTTTTTTATATTGCGAAATAATATATTCATTCCCTCTTCCTAATATCTTTTTAATTTTTTGAAAATTAATTTTTGAATTTGAGTTATTTTTTTTATCAATTTCAATAATATCATTAGTATTATAACGTATTAAGGGCATAGAATAGTTATTCAGATTAGTGCCAATTAAACTATATTGATTATCTGACAACTTTATAGCTTCAAGATATCCATAATCTTCATAATTATATAATAATTTATCTGATTCAATATTGCCAATCATAACCACACATTCTGCTAAACCATAATGATTAATCACTGGAACATTAAAAACTTTTTTCATAAAAATTTTATCATTATCAGTTAAAGTTTCTGATGCCAATAAAATACCTTTCAGGTATTTAAAACTATATTTTTTTTTATAACAATATTCTGCAAATATCTTTATTGAAGATGGATAACCTCGAAGAAATTTTATTTTTCTTTTTTTCATATCAGAATAATAAATATCCATATTGTCATCTGTCAAATGATAAGGACTGTAAAAAATAAAATTTCTTAAAAAATCTATTTTAATAATTGGTTCATCTTCCTTTGGTGCATATGATCTAATAATTGCCATTTTATCTCTAAATTTATATCCAAATGATTTCCACTGTCTCCAAATTACAGACTGCTCAACAATCCAATGTCTAAAACTAACCCGTGATTTAAATGGAGATCCAGATGTTCCAGAAGTTTTCATTTTAACATAAAATCGACTCTTTTGATTAAGAAAATCAAGCCTATTTTCTCTCACAGTTTGTTGATTTAATATGGGTATTTTTTCTAAATCTTGAATTGATTGGAAGTCTGTTTGAGGATTAAAACCAATATCTTTAAAAAGTTTTTTATAATAAGGTACATTATTCGAACATTCTATTAATAGATTTTTAATTTTTTTAAATTGGTACTTAGATATCGTAGAACGTGATTTATAAATAAAATTTTTATAAAAAAAACTATATAAAAGAATTCCTATAAATGATAGTATTAAATCTTTAATTTTTTCCATAGTTTATACCTAATTATAAACATATTATGAAACAAATAATATTAGATATTAAAACTGGTAACATAAGTCTCGAAGAAGTGCCTGTACCAAAAGTGAATAAAGATTCAGTACTAATTCAAACTACAAAATCATTAGTATCATTAGGGACAGAGAGAATGTTAATTGATTTTGGTAATGCTAATTATATACAAAAAGCAAGGCAACAACCCGAAAAAGTAAAAATGGTTTTAGAAAAAATAAAATCTGATGGTATTGCCCCAACAATTGAAGCAATTTTCAACAAACTTAATGAGCCTCTTCCTCTTGGATACTGTAATGTTGGCGTTGTTAAAGAGATTGGTAGTAATGTTTCAAATTTTAGTGTTGGTGATAGAGTCGTATCAAATGGACATCATGCAGAATTTGTTTCTATACCTCAAAATTTAGTTGCTAAAATTCCAGACAATGTATCAGATGAAGAAGCAGTATTTACTGTTATAGGATCAATTGGATTACAAGGGATTAGGCTTTTAAATCCTACATTTGGTGAAACAATAGTTGTATTTGGTTTAGGATTAATAGGTTTAATAACAGCTGAAATTCTAAAAGCTAATGGTTGTAATGTTATTGGTATCGATGTTGATAAAGAAAAAGTAAAAATAGCTAAATCAAAAAATATATCGGCTATAAATATTAGTGAAGAAATTGATGAAATTAAATTTATAAAATCTGCAACAAATCAAATGGGAGCTGATGGAGTTATAATAACAGCAGCAAACAAAAGTGATGAAATCATAGCAAAATCAGCAAAAATGTGTAGAAAAAAAGGAAGGATTATTTTAGTTGGAGTTGTTGGTTTAAATATATCAAGATCTGATTTTTACAATAAAGAAATCAGTTTTCAAGTGTCATGTTCATATGGGCCTGGAAGATATGAAAGAAACTATGAAGAAAAAGGAATGGACTATCCTATTGAATATGTAAGATGGACAGAAAATAGAAATTTTGAAGCAATATTAAATAGCTTATCAAAAAAACAGATTACTACTAATTCATTGATAACAGAAAGTGTGCCTTTAGAAGATTATTCAAAAATATATAATGCAATCAATAATAATTCAATTGGCTCTATTATAACATATAATAAAAATTCAACCATTGATAAAACAATTGAAGTTACATCTAAAAATTTTGATATGAATGATGGTGTTATTGGCATTATTGGATCTGGAAATTTCACACAGTCAACTCTTTTACCAAACTTGAATAAAAACAATGCAAAAATTGCTTACATTGCGAGTGAAAATGGCTTGTCATCAACAAAGCTCGCAAAAAAATTCAATATTGCTAAATCTACTACCGATTATTACGAAATTTTAAAAAATCCAAATATAGACTTAGTCATGGTTACAACACGCCACAATAAACATGCAAAAATTGTGATTGAAAGTTTAAACTCTAATAAAAATATATTTGTTGAAAAACCTCTAGCAATTACAAATGATGATTTAGAAAAAATTATTAAATCATACAATGATAGCAATCAAAGTATTTCAGTTGGTTTTAATAGAAGATTTTCGCCTTTATCTCAAAAAATAAAAAAATTATTAACTGAAAATACAAATCCTTTAAACATAATTGTAACATGTAATGCTGGATTTATTGATAAAAACCATTGGATTCATGATATGGAGATTGGTGGAGGAAGAATTATAGGAGAAGCATGCCACTTTATTGATTTATGTACTTATTTTACAAATTCTTACGTTTCTAAAGTTTGTACAAATTATCTTGGAGAAAGTCCTAAAGATAATAAAGATAATGCGAGTATCTTTTTAAAATATAAAAATGGTTCTAATGTAGTATTAAACTATTTTTCAAATGGATCAAAATCTTATTCTAAAGAAAGAATAGAGATTTTTTCTGATGAAAGAACACTGATACTAGATAATTGGCATACATTGTATGGTTATGGATTTAAAAACTTTAAAAAAATGAAGACTATTCAAAACAAAGGTCATTTTAATCAATTTAAGACATTACTAGAAAATCAAAAAAATGGGAATGGGCCTACTATACCATTTGATCAAATTATTAATACAACGCGTGCAACTTTTGGTGCAGTGGAATCTATAAAAAACAATAAATGGATTCAGATAGAAAATTAATATAAATTGCGGTTCTAAAATGAAAATAGGCATTATTGGAAAAGGTTTTGTAGGGAGTGCAGTCCAATTTGGATTTTCTCCGAATACGGGTTGTGATGCAGAAGTATGGGTTTATGATAAAGATCCAGAAAAGTCGCAACACTCGCTAGAAGAAGTGTTAGAAAATTCTGATTTTATATTTATTTCTCTTCCAACACCATCCAATAATGATGGATCAATAAATCTAGATATTATTGATGAGGTGCTAAACGATATTAATGAAATAAACAAAAATAATAATATAATCCTACTTAGATCAACAATGATACCTGGTTCATCAAAGAAATTTCAAGAAAAATATCCACAGCTTAACATAGTGTTTAACCCAGAATTTTTAACAGAAAGAAGTGCTAAGTTTGATTTTATTAATCAATCTAGATTTATTGTTGGAGGTAATCCAGAACATGTATCTAAAGTAGCAGATATGTATCGTTGGCGTTTTGGAAAATCGATTCCAATTATCGAAACAAATTATGAAACTGCAGAATTGATTAAATATATGAATAACTGTTTCCTAGCAACCAAAGTATCATTTATGAATGAAATGAAGTTAGTATCAGATTCATGTGGAGCAGATTGGGAGCTTGCAGTTGAAGGATTTATACGCGATGGAAGAATTGGACATAGCCATATCAATGTACCTGGACATGACGGTAAACTTGGTTTTGGTGGGAGTTGTTTCCCAAAAGATATCCAAGCAATGATAAAATTTGGAAAATCAATGGGTTTGGACATGAATACCATATCTGGTGCATGGGAAACAAACTTAAAAGTAAGACCAGAAAAAGATTGGGAACAATTAAAAGGTAGGTCTGTAATTAAGGAAAAAGATTGATAATCTTAATTTAAATAGAAAGCCATCTATTATTTTTTAATGTCCAATTCACTACATTTTCTAATCTTCGATATGCAGATTGAGGTTCCCAGCCCATATTTTTCATTTTAGAACCATCTAGAGCATATCTTAAATCATGACCTGGTCTTTGAGAATGAAAATCAACCATTTCATATAATAAATTCTTTTCCTGAACTTGAGCAATAAATTGAGCTAATTCAAGATTATCAATTTCATCTTTTCCAACTATATTGAATTTTTGACATTTAGCCCCAGTGTCATCAGGTTTAATGGTTTCAATATCATATCTATAAAGAAACAACAATGCTTCTGCTACATCTTCTGCATGAATATAATGCCTCGAACCTGCAACTGTTTTTTCTTTATTTGCATGTACAGTGACAGATTCTTCATCTCTAACTTTTTTGATAACCATAGGTATATATTTTTCAGGATTTTGTCTTTCACCAAACACATTCATTGTATGAGTAATAAAGGATGGCAAACCATATGTATTTTCATATGCCACTACTAACTCTTCAGCACCTGCTTTTGTAGCTGAATATGGGTTAGTAGAATTATACCTATCATTTTCTTTATAATTCAATCCCTCAGGAGCTGGTCCAAAAACTTCATCAGTGCTGAAATAAGCAAATCTTTCGAGATTATCTAGCTTTCTTGCATAATCTAAAATATGTGCTGTCCCCACTACATTATCCATAACAAATTCTAATGGATAAGATATAGAACGATCAACATGGGAGCCAGCAGCTAAATGACTGATATAATCTACTCTACCAATTGTTGAACAAATTTCAGGGTTAAGTTCCGCTTTTAAATCATGATGCACAACCTTCACTCTTTTTCTTTCAGATTCTGTATAAGAAGATACAATTTCATTTAAACGATTAAGATTACCACTAAAATCTAACCTATCAAGAGTAACAATTTCCCAATCTGTAGTAGATAAAATTTTATCAATTATATGATGTGCAATAAACCCTGCTCCGCCTGTAATTAGTATCTTTTTACTCATTTATATACCTAAATCTTTTTTATATTTTTCTATCCAATCTTTAATATATACTTTTGGTTCCCAATTTAATAATTCTTTTGCTTTATCAATACATGCAAGCGATTCTTTCGGTTCAATTACTGGATCAATATTTAACTTTTTCCCACCTATCATATCTGCAATTTCATTAACAGAATAATTTTTACCTGTTCCGATATTAATCACTGACCCAGGCTGAAGATTGCTCACATTCATTGATAAAATATTTGCTGAAACAATATCACCAACATAGATAAAATCTCTTCTCTGTTCTCCATCCCCTCTAATAGTCATTGATTGATTATTTAAAATCTGAGATATAAAAATTCCTATCACTGAAGCATAAGCTCCATCAATTTTTTGTCTCTCACCATATACATTAAAATATCTAAGTGATATTGTTTCTAAATTATACAATTCTGAAAATGTTTTACATAAAATTTCACCATAATATTTTTGTGTAGCATATGGAGAAATTGGATCAACTAAATCAGACTCTTGACATGGTAATTTTTTTATATCCCCATATGCAGCTGATGAGGCACTATAAACAAACCTTTTAATTTTAGATTCGCTTGCACATTTAAGCATATTGAGAGTTCCAAAAGTATTGTTCAATTCATATTTCAATGGATTATCTATAGATTCTTGAACATTAGTTAATGCCGCCATATGAAAAATGCCATCAGCATTATTCATGATTTTTAAAAAATCATTGTTCAGCTTAGTATCGGAAATATTTAAACAGTGATAATTAGCTTTTTTGTTACAATATTCTTGATTACTAGAACAAAAATTATCTATTACATCTACTTCATGACCATCAATTACTAACTGGTCTACAAGATGGCTTCCAATAAACCCTGCTCCTCCTGTTACAATGTATTTCATTTGCTGTGTTTTATTATTAATCTAATTTCAGTTTCGGAAAGATAGGGATGCATCGGTAAACTTAAAATCTTTTTTGATATATTTTCAGAAATTGGAAAACTTCCCTTTTTATAATCTAAATATCCAAAAGCACTCATCAAATGGACAGGATGTCTATAATAAACGACTGTTGGAATATGATTTTTGTTTAATTTTTCTATTTTTTCATTTCTTTCTTGTTCTGAATTTAACAAAATAGAAAATAATGCATGAGATGAAACATAATCATTAGGTATGTATTGGCAATTATTGATGTTTTCTCTGTATTGATTACTAACATTCTGTCGTAACTCTAATTCTTCGTC
>CEUS01276403.1_pt1 | contig 11718 bp, 7 predicted proteins | sample 427031 | NCBI WGS metagenome assembly CEUS01 (sample SAMEA2622837, study PRJEB7988) | marine metagenome | biome: marine biome (ENVO:00000447); feature: marine epipelagic mixed layer (ENVO:xxxxxxxxx); material: "saline water (ENVO:00002010), including plankton (ENVO:xxxxxxxx)" | depth 140 m | reverse complement strand
CTTCCGGGGATTCCCAAGGACTACATCACGATGTTCACCGTATCTATGACCAATGTGTTTGTCACAGCCACCAGTTGCATGGTTTTCTTCTGGTTTGCGAGTCGGTTCTACCATAAACGATCAACGCTTCTCTGGATTACGGGTGTATTTGGATTGGGCTCGTTTGCATTCCCATATGCGTCCTATGGCTTCTCGGAGCCCTTGCTTGGGCTCTGCTTTCTAGGAGCGTCCGCGGGCCTCCATCACTATGCACGGCATAAGACTGCATCTCCTCTGGTCTGGTCTGGTACTCTTTTGGGTCTTGCTGTCCTCACCAAGATCTATTCGGTCATAGCTATCCCTATATTTGCTGGCTACCTGTGGCTGGCTTGTAAGCCCACGTCAACCAAGGAACTGACGAGGGTTCTCGTCTGCTTCGTGGCTCCTGTGTGCCTGTTCGGCCTGCTGGTTGCGTGGTATAACTATGCCCGCTTTGGCGGCATATTCAAGACGGGTTATCATCTCGTCGACTTCTCCAAATTGGACGGCTTCCTCAGCTACTCACCGTTTTATGTATTGACCGGGCTATATGGACTGCTCGTGAGTTCGGGACGGGGGCTGATCCTGTTTTTTCCTGCCGCCGTCTTGGCACCGTTGGCGCTGGTCCGATTTTCAAGAAGCCAGAGACTTGAAGGCCTCCTGTTTGCCTCACTGATCTGTAAACACCTGCTCTTCTTTGCGGGCTACATTAATTGGGACGGTGGCTCATCCTGGGGTCCACGATTCTTACTGGTCATTCTTCCCTTCCTAGTTCTACCCCTGGGATCCCTGATGGAGGGACCGGATACACGTAAGGTGATGGTCAAGTTCCTAGGTGTGCTGGGCCTCCTTGTTAATCTGCCCGTAACCCTGGTGAATTATCACTTCTTCGTACGGTTTGTGCTGGAGAAGCAAATCGGTACGCAGACCCATCCCGTAAGTCTGCGATCTTCTCCTCTGCTTTCGCCAATAATTGGCTCATACTATCAGCTCACATCAGCCATTCACAAACTTTCCTATGGCAGTTCGCTAACGTATCCGATCCCTTCTGCAGTGGATGGACAACCGGCCTCCCTGGCAACCTACGACTGGTTTGACATCTGGTGGATAAATGCTCTGGAAACCGGTTTCCTGGGAACTTATTCTACAATCTGTCTTATGCTTTGTGTTTCGTTGATTCTGGCGTTACATATCATCTCTGTTAGGAAAATATACATCTGGGCGAAGTATACTGCCGGATCGACATAGTGCAGTGCCTGTTCGCTTCATCCTTTAGCATACAACTTATTGTTGAATCGCAATTTATGGCAGATTGGGCTTGACTCCCGGCGTGCACTATGCTACACTAAATCGTCTGTATGCCTTGGAAATTATCATTCTCAAATCTACATTCCGGTTAGGTGACACGAACGCATGATTCGTCTGTCGGTCATTGTTCCAGCTTATAACGAGATAGCAACAATCGAAAAGATCCTGACCCGTATCCGGGAGCAAAAGATACAGGACGTCGAGATCGAGATCGTGGTAGTCGATGATGGATCCACCGATGGTAGTCGCGAGTTCCTGTCGGAAAATCCCAGCTTATACGACACACTTTTGGAGAACCCTCAGAATCTGGGAAAAGGTGGAGCTGTAAAAAGAGCGATTGAGGTCTCCTCCGGCGAGTATATCCTGTTTCAGGATGCAGATCTGGAGTACGACCCGGCAGACTACGGGAAGTTGACCTTCCCGATACTGAATTTCGGGGCCGATGTGGTCATGGGATCTCGATTCCTTGCACCCGCCTGGACCCGAATCTTCTATTTCTGGCATAAGGTAGGCAACGGCGTTATCACCAATTGGTTCAACCTGCTATACAACACAACTTGGACAGATGTCTACTCATGTTATCTGATGTTTCGAAGCAATTTACTGCGCGCCGATGAACTCCAGACCGTTGGCTGGGAACAACATGCCGAGATTCTGGGGAAAGTGTGTTTGCGCGGCACCCGTTGCTATGAAGTCCCGATCAGCTATGACGGTCGTTCCTATGACGAGGGAAAGAAGATAAGGTGGTATCACATGTTGCCCGTGCTCTCGACAATGATGAGGGTTCGGTTGACCAAGTGAAGAACCGCCGAATTCGACTCTCGTTAGCAAGGAGATAGATGATGTCTACATCCTCACATATGTTGTCCAACAATGGTGTCAAGCACCTATTGGCGCCGGTTTGCCTGATAGTAAGCCCATCTCCATTTCTTCTGGATGAGCGAGTATTTATGTCCCTGGGCATATTGAGAATTGCCGCCGTCCTCGAACAGGCCGGGATGGATGTGGAAGTCTTGGACCTTTCGGGCGTCGAGAATTACCAGGAGGCAGTACGCGATCACGCTGCGGTCACCAATGCAAAGGTCTTTGGTATCACTGCTACCACACCCCAGATGCCCGCCGCAGCCAACATTCAAAGGACAATTCGTGATGTCCGTCCGGATCTTAGGGTCATTCTGGGGGGACCACACGTAACGCTTGTGAATGCCGCGGCGAAACGAGAGCTCGCCCTGAACACACCAGGTCGTGCAAGCAAGACTCTAGACCGTTTGCTCGACCAGTTCGACGTCTTGGTTGCCGGTGATGGAGAGAATGCGGTCTTCCTTGCTCTGGCAGATGCCGCGACCGGCCTGATCGATGCTGACGATCCCAAGTCTGAATTGTTTCTAACGAATTCCTCGCTAACGGAATTGCCTTTCCCCGCCCGGCATTTTGTCGACGTCGATAGTTACAACTACACGATAGACAATGTACGTGCATTGAGCTTGATCGCTCAGTTGGGATGTCCATTCTCCTGTGGTTTCTGCGGCGGCCGAGAAGCACCTTCACTACGACGCATCCGGATGCGAACCACAGAATCGGTTGTTCGGGAGATTGTTCACCTTCACGAAGCCTATGACATGAACGGATTCATGCTTTACGATGATGAGCTGAATGTCAACCCCCAGATGGTACCATTGATGAACGAGATTGCGCGCGCACAGAAGGATCTGGGAACTGAATTCAGGCTAAGAGGTTTTATCAAAGCGGAACTGTTTACGGACGAACAGGCAGAGGCGATGTATGGTGCAGGCTTCAGATGGATACTAACCGGATTCGAATCAGGATCTCCTCGGATTCTCGAGAACATAAACAAGAAAGCAACACGCGAGGAGAATACCCGCTGCGTTGATATAGCCAGACGACACGGCCTAAAGGTTAAGGCCCTGATGTCTGTCGGTCATCCTGGTGAAACAGAAAAAACGATCAAGGAAACGTACGATTGGCTCTGCGAATCCAAACCAGATGATTTCGATGTCACCATCATCACCACTTACCCGGGCACACCATACTATGACCATGCCGTCCCACATGCCACCGAGCCTAATACCTGGACCTATACTTACTCTAAGACAGGGGACAGGCTTCACTCATACGATGTCGACTTTTCTGAAACCGCCGACTATTACAAGGGGGATCCTGATGGTGGCTACAAGGCGTTCGTATTTACCGACGAGCTGTCTTCCGAAGACCTTGTACGTCTTAGAGATTTTGTAGAGCGCGATGTGCGCGAACGACTCGATATTCCGTTTAATCCTGGTGCGCCCGCCCTTCGTTATGAACATTCCATGGGCCAGTCCGGCGAAATGCTCCCATCCAATCTCCTTAGGTCGACCCAGCAGGTTTCACGACCGTAGGTAGCTTCAGTCAATGCCCCTTTTTTGGGGTGATTCAAGCCTCAAGGCAAACGTCCATACGGAACCCTAATTGGCAATCGATACCCCTTCGCAGGTAAGTACCTCGGTCCCATTCGAGTTAGTTGCTTTCAGAAAAGCGTTAAGATACCAAAGGTGGGTGGTCGATACCGTTCAACCCTATCTTGGCAACAGGATATTGGAGGTTGGAGCGGGAATCGGAAACACTTCCAGAAGTCTCCCGGTACGGGATCTGCTTGTACTCAGCGAGGCAGACAAGCATCTGGCAGACATTCTCCAGCAGACAGTTTCGAGCAACTTCCCCCAGAATGCCCCAGTAAAAGCGCACTGGGTGGACCTTGACTCGAACTGGACCGAACCCCTCGGAGAATACAATTTTGATACTATCATATCGTTCAACGTAGTTGAGCATGTTCAGAATGACCTGGAATTATTCAGACAGTTCGCGCGAATCCTGAAACTTGGAAAAACAGATGGTCCAAAACGTATAGTAACATTTGTACCTGCACACAATTGGGCATACGGTAGCCTGGACAGAATCCACGGACACTGCAGGCGCTATTCAGAGGACCATTTCAGGCGGATAGTCAAACAACTGGATCCCAGTGCTTCACTCTATACCCGATATTTCAATCTATTTGGTTTACCGAATTGGTTCCTGATGAGCCGTGTGCTGGGAAGAACCACGATAGGAGAAGGCCCGATCCAGGTGTTTGAAAAAGTGTGTCCCTGGGTTCGTCCTATAGATGACTTTCTACACCACGTGCTGCGACTTCCCTTTGGCCAGTCGATAATCGCGGTGATCACGATTTAGTACGTTTTCCGTTGACCTCCCCAACGGAGACCTCCTCCACCTGAATACCCTCACGAGATTTCACTCCACCACCCACTCGGCCAGCGGATGCCAATGCCTTCCCAAATACCAGGTGTGGCTGAACCTATCAAGTTTCGACGGCTTAGCGTACTTATTCCAGTTTATAATGAACGTTACTTTGTGTCGCAGCTGATCGACCAGGTTCTCCAGGCCACTTTGCCCACAGGAATGGAGCGCGAGCTGGTCATTGTAGATGACTGTTCTACGGATGGTACACAGACGATTCTCAGTCAAATTGCCGAGAGATACCCCGAAGTCATTCAGCTCCATTTTCAGGATACAAATCGTGGAAAAGGCGCTGCACTTAGAAAGGCGATCGCACATGCCACTGGAGATGTCTGCATTTTCCAGGATGCAGACCTCGAATATGACCCTGGGGATTATCAGAATCTGCTTCGACCCATATTAGCTGGTGATGCCGATGTCGTTTACGGGTCCCGCTATCTTTCGAGCAACTATCGCAAGGTTCACTTCTTCTGGCACACCTTCCTGAACCGATCACTCACGACTTTTTCCAACCTTTTCACCGACCTCACGTTAACCGACATGGAGACGTGCTACAAGGCTGCCAAAAGTAGCATACTGAAATCCATCCCCATTCGGAGCGATCGATTCGGTGTGGAGCCGGAGATCACTGCCAAATTTTCCAAGCGAGGCTGTCGCATCTTCGAAGTACCCATCTCATATAGGGGCCGCAGCCAGGATGAAGGCAAAAAGATCAAATGGTTCGACGGAATTAAAGCGGTCTTCGCGATAATCTACTTCCGATTTGTTGACGATATTTACGAAGCTGAGTACGGCAAGTCCATACTCTACAACCTATCTAGAACCCACCGAACCAATGCCTGGATGGCCCACGCCGTTAATCCGTGGATCGGTGAAAGGGTGCTGGAGATTGGCGCCGGACTGGGAAATATTACGCTTAAATTGCTGCCGCGTCTGCATTACACTGCAAGTGACAGAGAACCCCTGCAGCTCGACTACTTGCAGAGCTGTTTTGGCGGTTACAATTGGATGGATGTTGCCCGGCTGGATCTTGAGAAGGAGGAGGACTTTGATGCACTCGACGAGGAGTACGACTCAATTGTCTGCGTCAACGTATTGCAGCACACAGAAGAGGACGAACAAGCCCTCATGAACATATTTGGGACACTAATCTCCGGGGGAAAAGCCGTAATAATTGTTCCCCACGGCAAATGGTTGTACAGTCAACTTGACCGGGCGCTTGGCTACATCCGAAGGTATTCCCGCAGTGACCTGATAGTGAAGTGCAGAAGAGCTGGATTCGAAATGGAGAGAGTGTTCTCCTTCAATCGTGCAGGCCTGTTGACATGGTTCGTTATTGGCAAGATCCTAAGGAGGAAACGGTTCGGCAAGCTGACGTTGAAGTTTCATGACAGCCTCGTTTGGCTCTGGCGAATTTTGGACAAGATCTTACCTCTGCCGGGTGTGTTTCTCGTAGGGATCGCCATAAAACCGACAAGCCCCCAACCACGAGGGCAGCATCGCTAACCAGAGAGGGCATTCCCACATGCGAACGCTGGACCTTGGATGCGGCTCCAACAAGACCGAAGGTGCACTGGGTGCAGACCTGACCAAGGGGTCGGACGCAGATGTGATCGTCAATTTCGATCAGTTCTACTACCCCTTCAAAGACTCCTCATTCGATCACATCATTTTTAACCACGTTATCGAGCATCTTACTAATGTCCCTCAGGTAATGGAAGAAATCTGCCGCATCTGTTCACCTAACGGCATACTCGAAGGGGAGTCCCCCCACTTTTCATCCTCCGCTTCTTATACCGACCCAACCCATCGTCATCATTTCAGCTATCGAACCTTCGACTTCCTGGCGTCTCCCGGTACATCAAGACAGGGCATGTTAAGACGCGTTCTAGGCAAATTCTACAAACTTGATGAACTGAAACACCGTCCCAAAGTTGTAAATCAGTTTCAAAAAATCGATGTACGACTCCGATTCAACCCACTCTACCGTCGCCTGGGAATCGAATGGTTGGCGAACATTTACCCTGAGCTCTACGAATCGTTCTTTGCTTTTATATTTCCAGCCAGAGACATCGTTTTTCGACTGAGGGCAGTAAAGTGACCGCATTTTCCTGCAACCGAGGTAAACTGTGAAGACAAAGAGACCGTCTGGGAAGGCTAGGCCGGATCGTAACCTGCCGCAGGCCAACAAGAATGCCAAGAAATTTACGCAACTCCTCTCCTCCAACTGGGCTCCTGCTGCGTTCTTCCTGTTCCTAAGCCTGGTGTACTTTTCAGGGTTTGTCTTCTCCAACGATGTTATACGGGGTCTGGACACCGGTGAAAATTTTCATCAAGGCAACGAGCCTTTCATGGAGAAACTGGTGAACCTCGCGGTACCTGAGAACTGGAACCGATACATGGGTGGGACGCCGACTTCCGGTGCCAGACAATGGCAGTACTTCCTTCCTCTGCACCTGATCTCCCTTTTTACAAGCCATCACCGATACCTCGGTTGGAGGTATCTATTTGCGATGTTCTCTGCTGGTTACTTCATGTATCTGTGCATTCGTGGATTCGGCCTGCGCCCCCTAACCGCACTGGTTACCGGAACCGCATACGCTTCAGCCCCAACCCTGATGACCTTCATTTATGCCGGACAGGATTCGAAGATGCTGGTCATTGCACTTTTCCCGCTAATGGTCTGGGGACTGCATCGTGGGCTCGAGACGTGTAGACCAGTCTATTTTATGGTCCTGGCCCTCAGCGTCGGCGCTGGAATCTTCACTCCACATTTGCAGCTTGTCTTTTACGCGCTATGGGGCCTTGGAATCATCTTCATTTTCAGTGTCGTCGCCTACTACCGCAAGGAATCTGACACCGGTGCAGCCGTACGTCGCAGCTGGATGAGTGCAGGGGCCATCTGTCTGGGACTGGCGGTTGGTTCCGTTGGCGTCTTCCCGGCATACTGGTATACAACCACCGAATCACGACGTGCCGGTGAACAGGGAGAGGGCGTTGGAATTAGCTACGCCCAATCATGGTCTCTGCATCCGGAGGAGATCGCCTCCCTCCTCGTGCCCGAGTTTGTACACTACAGAATTCCGGAAGGAAAGAACCACTACTGGGGACGCAACCCCCTGAAGCTTAATAGTGAGTACTTCGGAATTGCCGTAATTTTTCTTTCATTATTTGCCTTGGGAAAGGTACGGAGCGACTCGAGGATTCTCCTTTTTCTAATTCTCTTCCTGTTCGCAATTGCATTTTCACTCGGTCCACATACACCGGTACACGGACTCCTCTATCGATTCATACCCGGTATGAAGGTATTGCGTGTACCGGGTATGATCGCCTTCCTGTTCGCTTTTCCTGCATGCTGTTTGGCTGCCTTCGGCTTTGATAGGCTGATATCTGATTCTAAACCTGATTTGATAAGAAAACTCACAATAGGTTCTGCGATATGTGTCTGCCTACTGCTGATCGTGTCTATTGCACCTAAAGCGGTCTTGAATATGTGGACCAGTGTGATGTGGTCAAACATTCCGTCATTTAATCTACAGATCGCAGAAAGCAATCTGGAACTCTTGGCCAGAGGATCATTGCTTTCCGCAGTATTTCTGATCATTCTTTACGTGATTACCCTCAATCGACTTAAAGGGACACTAAAACCTGCACTTTTTGCAGCTATTCTCATACCCCTGATGCTTGTTGACACGTGGCGCATCGACAAGCAGTTCTTGAAATATGTGAACCCGGACAGGTCACCACCTGCTGAGCGCATCTTTCCTGATGTGGTAAATCACTTCCGGAGGGACACCAAACTCTACCGCACACTGGTATTGCCTCAGATCTACTTCCCAAAAGATCTTATAGATCTGGCAAACGTCTTCCACCACGAGCCATTTTCCATGCAGCGGTTCGATCGGATATCCACTCCCCTGAACCGCCCACCTCAGGAGCTCTTGGGCCTGCTCGGAAATGTACAGTTCCTCTCAATATTGAACCTGCTGAATACGAAATACATTGTCTCACCTCAACCTGTGGATGCCCCGGGGTTATCTGGACCGGTATCTGCCAACCGGCTTCACATCTATCAGAATCCGAAGGCATTGCCTTGGTTCTACCTCGCATCCGATTACGTCGTGGAGAATGATGGAGGTGCCATTTTCGATCTGCTCCTGAATCCCGAGTTCGATCCATCTGCAACCCCAATCGTGGAGTCTGAACTACCCGATCTGATAGGCAATCCTGCCAATACACTGGAAAGTAAGATCGTCCAGAAGGAATATGATTCTAGGAGAGGATACGTCGAGTTGGAGGTATCAGCAGGCAGTCCCAAGCTACTCGTAATCTCTGAGAACTTCCATCCTTTCTGGAGCGCCGCAATTGATGGAAATCCAGCATCGCTCTTTCGTGCCAATTACGTTTGGAAAGGTCTGGTGGTACCGGCAGGGAAGAGCACCGTACAACTGACTTACCGGGATCCAATAGCTGTTGCATGCCGATGGATCTCTCTTCTATCCTCCGTATTCCTGATCGGGTCGATCTTCTGGCTGCACAACAGAGCTCGAACGGAAGCATCTCATGCCTGAGGAGAGATCCCCCCTTCAAAGAATTGTGAAGGGAACGCTTCACACCCTGGGTAGCACATACCTGGGTCGAATCATCAACTGGGTAGCCATAATCATTCTCACCCGTCACCTGAGTTACACGGACATTGGTCAAGTATCTCTCGCCCTCCATCTTCTCGCCATAATCGTTGCCCTCAGAAATCTTGGCCTTCACTTCGCATTGATCCACCAGCACGATCGGGTTGATCAGATCGCCCCGACTCATTTCTTCCTCAGCACAGGCTTAGGGGCGCTTGGCACTCTAGCCGCAGTCGGTCTCGCCCTGTTCGCACAACATGCACCAACAGGCATACCGAATCCATTCGAAGTCGATTCTGATGGACCGTCCATAAATGCAAATTCCATGGTGCCAACAGCACTGATCGTATTCGCCATCTTCGACCTGTTTCGTGCAGCCTCATTCACGGCCGAAACGCAGTTGCGGAGAGATCTTGAATTCATTCGGCTCGCCGCTTCACACGCAATGGCGACAATCGTTGCAGCAGCAATCGGCATCTCTGCCGTATACCTGGGTGCAGGCATCTGGTCGCTCATCCTGAGTCACACCGTAGCCAGCGTAGTATATGTAACAGTCTACTGTATCATGCTGTGGACACGGCGACCTCCTCCTCTGACCCGTTTCAGCGAGTTCAACCGCGGGGATGCCCACACCTTATTGAAGTATGGACGGTGGTTTTGGGTCGGCTGGATTTTCGAAACCCTGGTTCTCAGCTATGACAAGATTGTAGTCGGCCTCGTCCTCAAGACGAACACGTTGGGATTCTACGATCGCGCGCACATCTTTGCCCAAATGCCTACAGGGGCCATTACACACACCATCGCCAGCGTAACAGGAACTGTATACGCACGGTATCAGCACAGCCGTGAACAACTCTCTTCCGCCTTCCGCCGTGCGCTCCGGTTCATCCTGCGGTCCACCGTACCCATCTCATTGCTCCTTGCTGTCGAGGCACCTACGCTGGTCGTCCTCTTGTTGGGGAATCACTGGTTGCCGCTTGTCCCTATCCTTCGGTGTCTCTTGCTCTATTCGCTGTGTAGACCCGTTCAGGATGACATCAACGCCCTCTTACGGAGTGTTGGCGATCCCAAGCGGATCATTCGCTATTACGGCACTCAGGCGGGCATCCTGTTGATGGCTACACCAATTCTTGCCTTGCGTTTCGGAGTAGAAGGAGCTGCAATTAGCATGAGCACTGCCGCACTGATCGGCATCGTCATCGCCCTTAGAAGTTGTGTGCACTATGTGGATGTACCTTGGACGAAAACACTAGCACCACCGCTATTGGCCGGGGGCGCAGCAATCGGCGCCAGGATGCTCACGTATAAAATCACTGATTCCTTCTCCCTCCTGGCTGGTGGATTGGCCGGTGGAACGATCCTTCTTATGAGCTATGGAATTGTACTACTCGCCTTGGAACGAGGACAGCTTTTGAACGAGCTGAAGACACTTTACATCGCTGTGCGAACAGGCGGCGACTTCGGCGACTAGCCCAGGTATTGGCGTCATCTGTCGCCGATTTGACCTTTGGATCTGAATCCTATATATTATTCCAATTTTCACACGTAACTCTCGCGTATACAAATTCTTGCCGCAAATTCTCAAAATGCTTTTACATATCATCAGAGAAACGAAATGGGCCAAGACAAGATACTGATTCTAGGGGCGGGACCAGCAGGAATGGCCTGCGCCATGGAACTCCATAAAGCAGATAAACAGTTCACGATCGTTGAGAAAGACGAGCAAGTCGGAGGGCTGTCCAAGACATATCAGCTGGGGGATTTCCGCACGGACAATGGCCCCCACAGATTCTTCAGTCAGAACAAATATCTCTATGACTTCATCGAAGACCTTCTGGGTGAGAAATGGATCACGGTTGACCGATGTACGAGGTTCTACATTGACGGGAAGTTCTATCAGTATCCTGTCGAATGGAAAGACGCTTTGTCCAATATGGGCTTGTTCAAGGCGGGGTGGGCGTTTCTGGATTATCTGGCTGCGAGAATCAGATTCCTCAACAAGGAATCTGACAACTTCGAAGACTTCGCAGTTTCCAACTTTGGAAGGACACTTGCAGAATTCAATATGCTCAATTACACCGAAAAGATCTGGGGACTACCGTGTACACAACTTTCGGTAGATTGGGCGCAGCAAAGGATCAAGGGTCTCACACTGAGGAGCTTGCTGGCAAACGCCATCCTAAAGAAGAGCGGTCCGAAGACCCTGGTGGACCAGTTCTACTATCCGAACCTGGGAACGGGTCTAATCTACGAAGCGATCAAAGACAGGATATCAGAACAGAATCCGGTACTGCTTTCCAACGAACCCGTGAGATTTGAGCATAATGGATCCAGGATGAAGAAAGTGACGCTCAAAAATGGAGAAACATACACGGACCCAAAGTCTGTAATCTCCTCCATTCCAATGACATCGTTGCTTGACATGCTTGATCCTGCCCCCCCAACACCTGTCTCCGAAGCAATGGCAAAT
>CEUS01159956.1_pt1 | contig 11721 bp, 7 predicted proteins | sample 427031 | NCBI WGS metagenome assembly CEUS01 (sample SAMEA2622837, study PRJEB7988) | marine metagenome | biome: marine biome (ENVO:00000447); feature: marine epipelagic mixed layer (ENVO:xxxxxxxxx); material: "saline water (ENVO:00002010), including plankton (ENVO:xxxxxxxx)" | depth 140 m | reverse complement strand
CCAGGGCGTCTATCCGCCTATGTCCACCCAGTTGGACGAGCTGGGCATCGAATACGCGCTCAACTTCGATCCGGCTAACCTTGAGCCAGCACCTGACGTGGTCGTGGTCGGCAACGCAATCAGCAGGGGCAACGAAGAGCTGGAGGCCGTGCTCGACAGGCGGCTCTACTACACCTCCGCCGCGCACACGATCAAGGAAGAGTTCCTCAAGGGACGGCACGTGCTTGCGGTCGCGGGGACCCACGGAAAGACCACTGCAACCGCGATTCTCGCGTGGCTGCTCGAATCGGCAGGCATGAATCCTTCGTTCCTGATCGGTGGCGTAGCTGAGAATTTCGGCACATCGTTCCGGCTGAGCGACTCAGAGTACTTCGTGATTGAGGCCGACGAGTACGATACCGCGTACTTCGACAAAGGCCCCAAGATGTGGCACTACCTACCGCGTACGGCGGTGGTGACTAACGTGGAATTCGACCATGCCGATATCTTCCGGGACCAGATCGCGTACAGCTTCGCGTTCGAGCGTTTCATCAACCTGATCCCGCGCACGGGCACACTCGTGGTCGGATGGGAAACCCAGATAGCACGGGAGCTTAGCAGGAAGTCTCTGGCTCCGGTGGAGTCTTTCGGAATCGAGGAGCCTGACCTGTCTGAGCATCCCCGATGGCACCCTGAGCGGATCGAATACGGTCCCGACGGGACCGCGTTCGACGTATACCACGGGGGAGTGCGGCTGGGCGGTGTCCGGACCCCCCTTAGTGGCGCGCTCAACGTGCGTAACAGCCTCGCCGCCCTGGCCGCGGCGAGTGCCCTAGGCGCAGACTGGAACCGTCTGGTCGAGGGGTTGCAGACCTTGAAGATTGTTCGCCGCCGGATGGAGGTGAGGGGGGAGGTAAGGGGTGTGACGGTGATCGATGACTTCGCGCATCATCCGACCGCGGTGCGCGAGACGATCGCGGCTACCCGCCAGCGGTTCGTCGGCAGACGCGTGGTGGCGATCTTCGAACCGTGCAGCTACACGGCTCAATTGCGGAAATTCCAGCAGCCTTATCGCGAAGCACTGGGTAACGCCGATCTGGTCGTGCTAGCCGGGCTCTTTCATCCCGAGCGCTACGATGTAAACACGGGGTTGGACCCAGAGGAGCTGGCGAGCTCGCTTCGAGCGGACGGAGTCGAGACAGATTATATACCTGAGGTGGACCGAATCGTCGATGCGATCGTGTCCGCAGCCCGCCCGGGCGACGTCCTCCTTGTCATGTCGAACGGAGGCTTCTGCGGGATCCACGAGAAACTCTTGGCGACCTTGGGCCAGGAGGGGGCCTGAAGGGGTTCCGCTTCGACGCTGCCCTCCGCCTGTCAGTCGTCGAGTTTGACGAGCGGATTGAGCACGACCGTACCACCGCTTCGCCTACAGGTGCCGACCGTTTCTGCCGTCGTGGTGGCCAGGTATCCGCGAGGAATGCGGAACCCTCGCTTTGCCAAGAGCTCCTTAGGCGGTGTGCTCGTCAAGGCGCATCGTGGCCGAAATTATCCCAGTAATCGCCAAAAAGCTCCTCTTCCGTGGGAGGCGTTGCCGAGATTGGACGAGAGAGGCGCGTGATATTGAGAAAATGCTTGTACGTAATGTTGTCCGAAGTGCTGTTTCCGCCCCACGTGCCCGAAGCTAGCGATAGCGTGAAATCGAGCCCGTTCGCGAAATCGCCACCGTTCCCGATGCAGTGAGCTTGGTTGACGAGCACCCGGCACACCTTGGTTCGGTGGGCGAGCACCTTAATGTGCTCTTCGTTCGTGGAGTGAATGCCTATCGAGTGGCCCAGGCCTTGGTATTCGAGAATGCGCTGTATCGTCTGCACCGCATCCGAGAAGTTGCGCCAGCGGTAGACCGTGACTACCGGTGCGATCTTCTCGCCAGAGAAGGGAAAGGCCTTCCCGATACCTTCCTCCTCCACCAGGAAGAACTTCGCGTCGGTAGCGTCGATACCGGCGGTTTCGGCAACGATGCGCGGTGATTGCGCGACGAGCTCACGGTTCAGCCCTCCTTCTTTCCACAGCGCTTCAGCGAGCAGCGTCTTTTCCTCACGAGACACGAGATAGCCGCCTCGGGATTGTAGAGCATTTAAAACCGTTACGTAAACGCTCTCTTCGATGAACAGTGAGTTTTCGGATGAGCAGCTTGTGGCGTAATCGAACGTTGCACTGCTAGCAATCTTGTCCGCTGCGTCCTCGACGTTTGCGCTAGCATCGATGAGAACCGGAACGTTGCCGCGGCCCACGCCGAGCGCCGGTGTCCCGCTCTGATATGCCGCCCTGACGCTGGCGGGACCGGCGGTTACCAGGACCAGATCCACGGCTTCCATGAGCTCGCGCAGACGCTCCTTGCTGTGTGCCTTGTCATCCGACTTCAGACTGAAGTGCTGTACGATGTCGGTAGGGACTCCCACTTTGTGGAGCTCCTGGTGGACGAGACGGACGAGCGTACCACATGTCCCGTCTGCCTTCGGATGGGGTGCAAGGACGATGGCATTGCGACCCTTCAAAGTGACCAACATGTTGTGGATCGGTGTCGCCGCGGGGTTGGTGATGGGAGTCGAGGCGGCAATCACACCGACCGGCTTGGCAATTTTCGTGATCCCTCGGGCTCGATTTTCGTCGATGACTCCGACGGAACGCGCATGTTTGAGATCCCGCAGCGTTCCGAATGTCTTTCTGCGGTTTTTCCTAACCTTGTCTTCGTAATTTCCGAGCCCGGTCTCTTGCACGGCAAGCTCGGCGAGGGACTCGGCGTTGCTGTACCCGGCCCAGGCGACCGCGGTGACGACCGCATCGACCTGCTCCTGCGTGTAGCTTTCGTAAGCGCTCTGGGCTTCGCGCGCGCGTGTGACTACCTCAGCGACCGTATTCAAAGTGTTATTCCTGTCCGAAGAAGCTCATCAGCGCACCGACCATGACCTGAGATGACCGAAGGAGCAAGAGATCATGAGATTTCGTCCGAAATTTGACTCTCCCGACCTGAGTCTCGCATCCCGCAGGGGGCCGACCCCGAGGATGACTCTGGCCTTTGGCGAACTGCGTTTGCTTGCTACGACTGCTTGCCGCTCTGTAGCGTGTCCAATACGATCAAGAATGTGCACCCGCGGAGGGGCCGGGTCGGATCACGCTACTTTCCGGCGCTCATGATCATCCGATGGAAGTAACGTGAACTCCCGCCCTCGCGCCCTCCACCCGGGCGCACGCATCGCCTTGGTGGCGCCTGCGGGGCCGGTCGAGCCCGAGCGGATCGAGGTGTCCATCGAGCGCTGCGAGAGCCTCGGCCTCCAGCCGGTAGTATCTGCCGCTGCGGGAGCGAGCGACCGTTTTCTCGCAGGTACGGATGAGCAACGGCTAACGGACCTACAGGCCGCATTCGACGATCCTTCCATTGACGGGGTTTGGGCGCTGCGCGGTGGCTACGGCACCTCGCGCATCGTCCATCGGCTCGACCTGGGGCGACAAGAGAGAGCGCCGATTCCGTTCATCGGCTTTAGTGACAACACCACGATCCATGTGCTGCACGCCGCGTTGAGCGTGGGTTCGTTCCATGGGCCGCACCCCGGTGCAGACTTTCCACCGGAGACCGAGGACGCGTTCCGCCGAGTCCTGTTCTCCACCGATCCGGCTGGTGAACTGCCCCTGCGGTCGGGCGATCCACGGCCGCTAACGTTGGTGGATGGCCAGGCGGAAGCGCCATTGATAGGCGGCAATCTTGCGGTTCTAGCGGCGCTCTGCGGCACGCCGAATGCGCTTCGGGCCAGAGGCCGCATCCTCTTCCTGGAGGATATCGGTGAACCTGCATACCGAGTGGACCGAATGCTTCTGCAGCTCGAACAGGCGGGTGTGGTGGATGGCGCGGTCGGGCTGGCATTCGGCCGCTTCACTGGTGCGCCCGATGACGACCCGTATCCAGTGGTGGGGGTGATCTCCGAGTTCGCAGAGCGGATAGGAGTGCCGACGGTCACCGGCCTCCCGTTCGGTCACGTCGAACACAACTGTACGCTGCCTGTCGGAGTTCGCGCGCATTTGGACGGTGACGGGGCTACCCTTTCGCTTTCCGAACCCGCGGTGCGGGCCGATCGGTGAGCGAGTTCCGTGGGATCGCGACCCTAGCCATCTTGAGCGTTCTGGTGGTTGGATGCATGAGTGGCGGGGCTGACGCCGACGTCCAGGTCGACGCGCCGGTCACGATGGCCGTGATGCAGACCGCGCTCGCGTCCATTACGGCAGAGGACATCTTGAGGAGGACCTCCGTGTTGGCGGCCGACTCCATGGAGGGTCGCCTTCCCGGCACGGTCGGCGAGGAGCGCACCGTGCGATACATCGAGGAGCAGTTTCGCTCACTCGGACTCGATCCCGGCAACCCCGACGGTACCTACCAACAGGAGGTGCCTCTAGTTGGAATCACGCCCAAGGTCACCGCGTGGCTCACGATCAAGGGACAGGACATTCCCCTCCATGGGGAACGCGACTACATCGCTGAGTCCACGCACGTCACTTCCGAGATCGTGGTCGAAGGCAGCGAGTTGGTCTTCGTAGGCTACGGCGTGGTCGCACCCGAGTACGGTTGGGACGACTACAAGGATGTGGAAGTCAAGGGGAAAACGGTTGTGATGCTGGTGAACGATCCGCCGATCCGGCTCGCCGGGGACACAGTGCTCGACCAGAGCATGTTCCGTGGCAAGGCGATGACCTACTACGGGCGCTGGACATACAAGTACGAGATCGCGGCGGAGAAGGGTGCGGCTGCAGCAATTGTAATCCATGAAACCGGGCCCGCGGGCTATCCGTTCGACGTGCTGTCGGGCGGCTTCCAGCGCGAGAGCTTCACCATCAAGTCTGCAGATGACAACATCGGTGAGGTTGCGGTGCAGGCCTGGATGTCCGGGCCAGCGGCCCGCAGCCTCCTCGGTCAGATGGGGTACGATTTCGACCAGCTTAAGGACCAGGCGGTCAGGAGCGACTTCCGTCCGGTTGCGCTCGGCGCCCAGGCTAATTTCGACCTCGAACAGCAGCTACGGGAAGTGCAGTCGCGGAACGTGCTGGCTAAGCTGGAGGGAACGACCAGATCGTCCGAGTACGTAGTCTACACCGCGCACTGGGATCACTTGGGCAGGGACGCGTCGCTCACAGAAGACCAGATTTACAACGGCGCAATCGACAACGCGTCCGGCATGGCCACGGTGATCGAGATTGCCGAGGCGTTCACGGAGTTATCCCGGAGGCCCGACCGCTCTATCCTGTTTTTGGCGGTAACGGCGGAAGAGCAGGGGTTGCTCGGCGCAAAATACTACGCTGAGAATCCACTGTATCCCCTCGTCAAGACGGTCGCTAACGTCAACGTCGACATGATCAACCAGTGGGGGCGCACAGAGGACATCGTTGTGGTAGGACGGGGCAATTCGACGCTGGACGATGTGCTGGCGGCTGCGGCCATCACCCAGGGCAGAGTCCTCGAGTCCGATCCGGAGACCGAGAAGGGTTTATTCTACCGGTCCGACCAGTTCGAATTTGCGAAGCAGGGTGTGCCTGCGCTCTTCACAGCCTCCGGTACGCGCTACGTCGGCAAGGATTCGTCATACGGCTTGACCAAGCGAGGAGAGTACACGAACGGGGATTACCATGGGGTGAACGACGAGGTGAAAGCGGATTGGGACCTGGGCGGGGTTGTGGAGGACGCCCAGTTGTTGTTCCAGGTGGGTTATCGGGTGTCCCAGCGCGCAGCCTTCCCCGAATGGAGCACGGGGACCGAGTTCAAGGCCCGGCGCGATGCGATGCTGGGTCAGATTCCCTAGCGCACGAATTCACTGCCGAGGACCTGCGTCGCGATGTGCTCGGGCGTGGGCTTTCCGCTTTCCTCGTGTCCAATCCTACGAACCCCACCGGCAAGGTCGGTTTGTAGAGTCCGGTGCGGGAAGGAAAAGGATTGCCCCCTTGGTACCTACAGCGGCACATTCATGATAGGCGTATGTTGTGACCGGCTGTTTCGCCTGTACCCATCCGGTACGAACCGCTCCTAGTTACGGTCTGCCATATGAGCAGTGCAGCCATTCTCGGTTTTGTGATGCTGGTAGCCGCCTCCCCGGCAACGGGGAGTGCAGTCGCGACGTCATTCAAGGTGGAGTGGCGTGTGGCCCCACACGACGAAGACATGGTGCGCCGGCTCTCCGAGGAGCGGCTGGCTCGGGACGTCGCGTCCCTAGAGCGGTTCCGACCCGGTTACTCGTTCTGGCAGTACGTCTTCACGATTCCCGACGGCTCGATCGCTTTCGGGAGCGCTGAGGACGGACGTTTGCTCGCGAGCTTCCCAGTGCGTGGCGACTGGACGCTCTCCGGTCGTTGGGAGGACAGTGCTCTGGCCTCGGTCCTGGATGGTTCCCGGCTTCCTAGGCGTGTTAACGACCGGCGAGACCAAGTAGCGCTCCTGCTTGAGCGTTCGGTGGGGCCAGTGGTTAACAATCCAACCAGGGGCGACTTTCTGCGCCCGAACGCGGAACGTTACGGGAGCTTTTTGGCCGAATGGGGCACGATCTACGAGCGCTTTGGAGTACCAGCGGAGGTAGGGTTAGCCCAGGCCATCATAGAATCTGGCCTGAGCGGTAGGATTAGGTCAGAATCTAGGGCAATCGGTTTCTGCCAGTGGTTGCCGAGCAACTGGAACCAGCTCAGGCGTCTGTCTGGTATTCACATTGAAGCTCAGAATCAGACTACTCAGGCACCTTACTGTGCCGCATATCTGACTGTTCTCGCGACTAAGTACGGGAGCTTTATCCCCGCGTTATCCGAACACCATGCCGGGGCGTCGAACGTCGGCCGCACAGTCATCAACGGTGAGCGGCTAGGTGGCACTGACATCCGCGAGCAGTACTTCATGGGCGCTGACCTCTCCCGCGATCTCAGGGCGATCAGCACGAGGACCTTTAGGCGGGTGGTTGGCACCTACGGTCCACGTTCGTTCCGGTACGCGGAGATGGTGTTGGGCAACACCTACAACGTGAAGAGGCTGCGGGAGACGATCCCGCAGGACGACATTTATGCTATGCGTACTACACGTGCCTTCTCGCTCGACGACATCCGTCAACGCACGGGCCTGTCTACCGATCAGCTGAAGCGCTTCAACCCGGCCCTCGTACGACGGGTCCCGAAAGGGGCCACCTTGTATCTTCCGATCCAAAGCGGGCAATTCGGCAGCGACGTAGCTTTCTGGCACCGACCACCCCCCCCGGAATATTTGGCCGTTTTAGGCGAGTTTATCAATCTGCAGGCTACTGCGGCCGATTGGGAGGATCCCACATTTGACACGGTGCTCAAAAGCTTCCGCAGGCGCTTCCGCGATACAAATTCGGAGGAAGGCGCAGTGATGGCGACAGTCCTTGACTATGTCGTGCGGGGGATGCCGTCGACCCGCCGCATCCTGTCCAGATACCGCCGCAACCCGAGTGTACGGGCCTTGCTCGAGCGGGGTGTTGACCGATTGGGCCTGTCTGCCGATACACGCCCAGAGTCCCTCGAACGGCCCCTTACAACCTCCGCATTAGGCTCCGGAATGGTAGAGTCTCAGACGCTGGCACCTTCCACCGTGACGGCGCTCACCCACACGGTACGGTCGGGAGAGAACCTTTCGGTGATCGCCCGTCGTTACGGGATCACTCTGGGCTCGTTGATGGCGGTCAACCCAGGCCTGTCGCCGCGACGTCTAATGCCGGGAACTGAGTTGCTAATGCCTACTCCTGCGCTAGGGTATGTACAGACCCACCGAGTGAGGGCAGGCGATAATTTTTCGGTGATCGCGCGCTCCTACGGTGTATCGTTGAACGGTCTGATCGGTGCTAATCCTAACCTAGATCCTCGGCGCCTCCAGATCGGGCAGAGGCTTCGAATCCCGACGGACACCAACTGATCGATCGAGGTGAGTCCGGCCCTCACCCACAAAGCTGGATGTTTACGCCATGGCCGCGAATGCCATCGTTTGGGCTATGACCCACTGACTGACGGCTAGTCGGCAGTGACACTCTGCGAAAGCATATCAACCAACCAGTGGCCGGATCTATGGACCTTGGCCCTGACGTACGGAAGGTTGTGGCGGTTGAGCGTACCGTGGATGGGCAGGCGATCCTCCACCTTGATGCCTCCCCCCTCCACCGCCCGCACTTTGTCAGGGTTGTTCGTGAGGAGCTGCACACGCTCGATGTCGAGGTGCTGAAGGATCGAGACGGCGGCGTCATATTTGCGCTCGTCGGCGCCGAACCCGAGAGTGCTGTCGGCGTCGACTGTGTCGAGTCCCTCCTCCTGGAGAGCGTATGCGCGGATCTTGTTCCCTAGGCCGATGCCTCGTCCCTCCTGCGCCAGGTAGACGACCACGCCTCCTCCTTGTTCGGTGAAGTGGCGTAAGCTCCCGCGCAGCTGCTCCCCGCAGTCGCAGCGCAGGCTCCCGAAGAGATCGCCGGTCAAGCAGGCCGAATGGATCCGTACTGGGACCGGGTCCGGCCACTCCGAACGCACACCGATCAGGATTGCCACGTGTTCGAGGAATCCGTTGGTCTCACGGAAGAAGACGAAGCGAGCCTCTTCGGCGTCTGCCAGCGGGACCGAGGCTTCGCTGACGTGGGTCACTTCGATGCCTGGGGTCGCGACCAGGGCTTCGATACGCTCGCTGGTCAGTTCCAGCACGGCCCCATCTCTGAGTAATTCTTGAAGTCTGGGCACCTGGTCCGTGCCTACGTGAGCGCTCACTAGTGCTGGGATCAGCCGGCCCAGGCGCGTGAGCGCCAAGCCGGCGGCCTCAGCTGCCGATGCGGGGTCCACGTCCAGCCACTCGGCCGGATGGGGAGAAAGTTGCGCGGCCGAGGCGATCGCGAGTTGAAGGATCCCGCTGGGGCTCTTGTAGCCGTTCAGTCCGAGACTCAAGTGGGGAGGGACTCGACCGTTCTTGGTGGCCAGACCCATCATCCGGCCGCGGTGGTGGGTTACTACCAGGCGCAGGGGATGGCCCAGAGAGCTGAGCTGCTCCAGGGTCTCGCCCCGGAGGCCCTCGACGGCAGCGACGAGCGCGGACCCCGCGGGGGTGGGTGAGGACACGTACAAGGCCCGCCCCCGCCGCAGCTCGAATAACCCGCGTTCTACCTCGTGCATCAGGATCAAGTCCTCAGAAAGCGAGCGAGGAGTATGGCGATGGGCCCGACCTCATTACTATTGCTCACGGTATCTTGCTGCTGGTAGTGCTCTCAAGATCTCCCGATCGCCGGCTCTCTCGCCGTCGAGCGCCATCAGTGGGACCGCCTGGAAAAGGGGGTACGAAGGGGAGGTTATGATACCAAGATGCTGAGGCTCGTGCTCGCTTGGGTGCTTGTCAATAGCCTGCTGATAGCTCCGCTATGGGCATATACCGGGGATGGCGAAACGGTTGGCTGGATTGCCATGGAGGCGGCCCTGCTGGTGGGTATGCTCGCGTTGCTACCTAGGCGGCGGTGGAGCGCGGGGCTGGCCACCGCCACCGCGGTCGGCCTCGTTCTGGTATTCGTGTTAGCGTTTGTGGACGTCGGGTTTCGGGCGAGCCTCGGGCGTCCGATCAACCTCTCCCTTGACCTCTACCTGGTGGGAGCGGTCTACAAACTCGCGCTCGGAAACCTGGGTATGGCGAAAACCGTTATCGCTTTTGTCATCGGTGCGCTGGGTTTAGCGCTCGTGACGTGGGGATTGGCACGGCTGCTGATGCCGTCCGGGAGAAAGGCGTCACGGTTAGTGCCGCGCTTAGGGGGTCTGCTGATGATTGCTCTGTTCGCCTTGGGGCTCAGCCGGGGCGGCTCGGTGCCCTGGCTCGGCGAGCGGATGGCACTTCCTGCTGTACAGTTCGCCAAGGAGCAGGTCGAGCAATTCCGGCTTACGCAGGTCGAGCGGAAGAACTTTGCGGCCGAACTCGCTGCCACACCCGACAGCTACGAGGGAACGTCCGGGCTGTTGGGGAAACTAGCCGGTAAGGACGTGCTGGTGACTTTCATCGAATCCTACGGGATGTCGGCGCTTGTTGACCCGCAGTGGAAGGCCGTCGTCCGGCCCCGGCTAGACGACCTGGCCAGCCGGCTGGCCGCTACCGGGCTGCACGTGGCCTCCGGCAAGCTTCTGTCTCCCACCCTGGGCGGACAGTCCTGGTATGCCCACGGAACGATGATCAGCGGGCTCTGGCTCGATACCCAGCTGCGGTATGACCTGATGATGGCCAGCCGTCGCGAAACGCTCGTCGACGATTTCCGACGGGCAGGCCACAGCACTGCCGCGCTGATGCCTGCGATCACAATGGCCTGGCCCGAAGGTGCGCGCTTGGGTTACGACCAGGTGTTCACGAGGCCGGACATCTCGTACGCGGGTCCGCCGTTCTTTTGGGTTACCATGCCGGATCAGTTCACCCTGTCCTTCCTCGAGCACACGATCCGTGCCTCGGCTGCCGGCCGGCCACTCTTCGTAGAGGTGGCTTTGGTCAGCAGCCACATTCCCTGGACACCGATCGTTCCGATCCTCGACTGGGACTCTGTGGGGGACGGGGCGGCCTTCGCGCCGTACGAGGCCTACGGGGCTCCGCCGGAGGAGGTCTGGATCGACCTCAGCAAGCTCCGCGAGGATTATCCGAAGTCCCTGACCTACTCGCTTGACGCGGTCACGGGTTTCGCCGAGCGCTATCTAGATGACGGCTCCCTCCTGATGGTGCTCGGCGACCACGATCCGCAGCCATGGGTCACGGGCGAAGATGTGACTCGCGAGGTGCCTGTGCATGTCATCACTCGTGACCAGGCGTTGCTTAAGCCGTTCCTGGCCTGGGGTTTCCAGCCCGGTGTGGTCCCCGACTCTCACCAACCGATACGTCGTATGGACGAATTCCGATCCTGGTTCGTGCCTGCATTCAGCGATCCTCCCACTTTCGCCGCGAAGCGACCCTCGCTGCTATCCGACCGATGACCGAGTCCCAATCCAGCCACGGCACGGTTACCCGCCTATTTCACTGGCTAGTGGTGCTGCTCGTGCTCGTCCAGATTCCGGCTGGCATTGCGATGACCGTGCCTGCGTCGGTGCTCGAGCAGCGTACGATCGATGTGCTCTACATCATCCATAAGGGGCTGGGAGCCGTGTTGCTCGTGGTCATCCTCCTGCGTGTATTGTGGAGACTAACCCATCGGTCTCTACCGATGCCCGGACATTGGCCTCCGCTCGAGCGTCGGATTGCGTCGGTGACTCATGGCTTCATCTACTTTCTTCTAGTGGTCGTAGCGGTCAGCGGGTACGTGCGCGTAATTGCAGACGGGTTTCCAATCGAGTTGCTGAACTGGTTGGGTGTCCCTCCGCTTCTGCCCAATATGCCAGCGGCCGTTTCGGTGGCTTCGCTGGTGCACCGGTTCGCGGCCTTCGTGCTGGTGGGCCTGGTTGCGGTACATATCGCCGAGGTGCTGCGTCACCAGCTGGTTGAGCGGGACGGGGAGATGGCGCGGATGTGGCCCCCGGTGGGAGGGGGAAGCGGCGGGGAAGTTTGAACGGTTGGCTCGGGCTGCTCTGGTCGTTGGTCGTATATTGGCGCCCAGGCCGCCAGCGTGGGCTCACACGGTTCTATAGTCCACTGGTAGGCCCGGGTGATCTAGTTTTCGACGTAGGCGCACACCTGGGCGATCGAACGGCGGCGTTCGCGGCCCTGGGTGCGCAGGTGGT